>Ga0335077_10003265_pt1 | contig 19526 bp, 19 predicted proteins | sample Lox_Sample_31_FD_207151 | JGI IMG/M metagenome (GOLD analysis project Ga0335077, IMG submission 207151) | Soil microbial communities from Loxahatchee National Wildlife Refuge, Florida, United States - Lox_Sample_3.1 | ecosystem: Environmental > Terrestrial > Soil > Wetlands | place: USA...
CACGCCCGGAACCGAGCAGAGCCAAAAACTCCTCCTCAAAAACATCACGCTTGATCCCAAAATTGATGATGCGCAATTCACCAAACCCGCGGCTCCCGCGGAGGCGGCAAAACCCTCCGGTGGAGCGTGACTACTTTGGCTGAGTGAACCGTCCGAATCCGATGCGCAGCTGCAGCGTGTTGATGCCGGGATTGGGACTGGCCAATCCCGCATTGGAGATGTGCACAAACCGCAGCTCGGCACTCCAATTGAATTTGCTCCGTAGGAAGTGCAGGCCGATTCCTCCACTCGAAGTGAAATTCACCCGCGAAGTTCCCGGCGGCACTTTCTCGTTGGTGAAGAGTGTTCCTCCCTCGAGGTCTAGATAGGGAACAATGTTATGCCGGGGCACAAAATCCCATTTCAAGGCAAAGGGATTTACCCCGAATCCATACGCCGAGCCGCTCTTTTGCGTCACCACAAAAACTGGCACCACGTCTACTGCATACTCAAATCTCCCGCGCAGAAATCCCGGCCCCGCGGGCTTCGTCAGGATCCAGCCGTACCGTCCTCCGAGACTCCAGATTCCCGTATCCGCGGTGCTGCCGTTTAGCCCGTGGCCCCCGCTTGTCCAGACTTGCAATTCATGGCCGCCAACTTCCGGTCCTGCTTGCGCCTTACCGGCCGGGACGATGCACAGCATTCCCAGCATGAAAACAAAGAACATCCTGGCCATTGTTTTTCCTCATCGAACGCGCAGGGCAGCTTATCAGCGGAGACGGATCGCTTGCCAGAGGCACTTGGAGCCGCCAGGGCTCAAGAGATGTCGAGAAAATATTTTTCGCCGATCAAGGTCCGGGATGATGCGCGGGACGCGTTTGGCGGTTGCGCAATTCGCGGTAGAGGTCGCCCACGGAATAGGTTACGCCGCTGAAAAAAGTGATCCGGGGCAGATTCCCGTATGCCGCGACGTACGCCCCTCCATCCAGCACCAGCCGCGATTTCATGTTGTATGTTGCGGCACCGAGGAACGTCATGGTGGTCGGCGTCGTTGCATTCGCGCGGCTGTATCCCGCGATTTCTCCGGTGATTCCCCATTTCGCGCTCGCCGGATAGGAGTACGCGAGCGCGGAGAAGTAATTGCGATCGAAGCCCGCGGCATTTTGCCGACCGAGCCATTGGGGTCCCCAGTTGAAATCAAAATGATGCTTCCCGAAATCCTGGCTCACCAGAATGGTCGCCGCGTGTCCCAAGGCGCCAATCCCTAGATTGGCCGTGGCCGTGGGCAAAAGAGCGGCGTAGAGAAACGAAATTGTGGGCCGCATCTTTTTCTCTTCAAAAAATCGGTACTTGAAACCCGCGAAAGAATCGCCCATACCAGCGACTCCCGAATCGCGTTCGATGGGATTATTTCCAAAACGGAGTTCGAGATTTTTGAACAAACCGAACTTCAGCAATCCATTGATGTCCTGGTGGCCATCGGCGGCTTCGAATCCGTATTCGATTTCGAAAACGCCGCGCTGCACGGCCTCGGCGGTGGTGGAAAACGTGGGGCGATTCGGAACCGCAGTGATTCCGCCGCTTGCCTGTGCGGAATTCTGGTCCGGTGCGGGGGCGGACTGCGCGGGAGGCGCCGCGGGATTTTCCTGAGCCGATGCGGGAGAAGCGCAGGCGAGAAGGCAAGGGAAGATGCAGAAAAACATCCGGGGAAGGCGCGCGGCGCCGATGTGGGTATTAACCATGGTAAATAACATTTTTACACTACGTTTAATCTACCGGCGAGTCAACGGGTTTGCTCCCCGTGAGGACGGAATGGAATGTGCCTTTCCGGAAGGGGCTTCCCTGCAAAGCTGCATGATACGGTATCCTGCTTTGCGGATGACGAATTCTTCTCCCCGCTTTTCCAAAGAAGAAACAGGACTCTGCGCGGATTGCCGGAACGCACGGCCGATCCGCTCCGCGAAGGGATCCATGTTCCTGCTGTGCGAATTGGCCGCGAGTGATCCGCGTTTTGCGAAGTATCCGCGCCTTCCCGTGCTGCAATGCGCGGGTTACGCTCCCGTTCCCGGAGCCAATCCGCCAGGAGGGCACTCCTGAATCCGTTGGCCTCTTTCTATTTAGTGGAACTGGCGCTATAGTAATCACGATTCGGAGAACCCATCCGTCGGTCTAAGCCATGCTGCTTCGCTCGCGCATACTGGTTTGGCTATTTTGCGCCGCATTTTTTCTGCCCGCCTCGCGGGCAGACACGCTGAGAATCACCAGCACGCCTCCCGGAGCTTCGGTGGAAATTGACGGGGTGATCGCCGGCACCACACCGTTTTCCAAGGATTATCCGGGAGGCTATTTTCATAAGACGCGCACTTCGCTGGGGGCCCGGCTGGAACATGCCATGATGGCGCGGATCTTTCTGGAGGGTTACGGTACGAAGGAAATTCAGCTGACCGACGGCCCCATGGAATGGATTTCGCTCAACGGACGCAAGCAAGGCGAATATTGGCTGTTCAAAGCAAAATCCTTCGACGTGAAGCTCGAGGCTCTCGGCCAAACGTTTACAGGCGACATTTCCGCGGTGCTTTCGAACGGGAGAACCGTGAGCCTGCGGCCGAAGCTTTCCTTGGAACAGATCGTTTCGCAGACGAAGCCCGCGGTGGTTTACTTGCGCGGAAGGGCGAAAGCAGGGACCGGTTTTCTGGTGACCGCTACGGGAGTGATCGCGACCAACGCACACCTGGCGCGCGGCGAGGAATCGTTCCAAACCGTGCTTGCCGGAGGGAAGCAGCTGCCTGCGAAAGTCATGTACATAGATTCCGAATTCGATATCGCGCTGCTGAAAATCCCTGGCGAAGGATATCCACACCTTACGCTTGCGGAACCATCCCTCGTGCGCCAAGGCGAGAGCGTGATCGCCGTGGGAAATCCGGGAGATGCCATGCTCTTCAGCGTGACAAAGGGCGTGGTGAGCGCAGTGGGGCCCTTTCCGAGCGCCGGGCCGGGAACCTGGATCCAGACGGATGCTCCCATCAATCCGGGAAACAGCGGCGGGCCGCTGCTGAATGCGAGCGGAGAAGTGATCGGCATCAGCACGATGAAGCTGGTGAAAAAAAACGTGAGCGGCATCGGATTTGCGCTGAGCGCGGGAGATCTCCTCGCCGTACTTCGGCGTTTCTATCCGAGCGCCAGCGCGGCGAGCCCGGAGGCAAAACCAGCGGGCGAACTTTCCGACTCGGCCGCGGTTACGGCGCCGGTTCCCACCGATTCGACGGCCCCCACCACGGACGCACCTTCGCAGCAGACTTCCGCAGGGAGCGCAGTGCGCGGGCCGTTCGCAGAAGTTGCCGCAGGGGTCGGAACGGTGAACATTTCTTCCGATCCGGATGGCGCGGAAATTTATGTGGACGGAAAGTTTTTCGGGAACGCTCCGGCAACGCTGAAATTGCCCTCCGGTTCACACGAAGTCACGCTGAAGTTTCCGGGGCGTGCGGCGTGGCAGCGCACGCTGGAAATTTTGAAAGGCAGCAAAACCACACTCGACGCCACGCTTGCACGCGCACGCTGAGCACTTGCGCAGCATCCTCGACTTGCCGCAGGATAGGTTCCTCGTCCACAGCCAAATCGGGCGGTTTTGAACGCGGAGGAACCCCGGGGAATGTCCACAGGCGCGGATGTACTGATCATCGGAGCGGGAATCGCGGGGTTGTGCTGCGCGCGGAGGCTGGCGGAAGGCGGAGTCAAATTCCAGATCCTCGAGGCCAGCGATGCGATCGGTGGCCGGGTGCGCACGGACGAAGTGGAAGGTTTCCTGCTGGACCGAGGCTTTCAAGTATTGCTGACGGCGTACCCGGAAGCGCAGCGCGCGCTGGACTACCCGGCACTGGAACTGAAGAGTTTTTCGCCCGGCGTTTTTTCCTGGTTTGCGGGCCGCATGAACAAGCTGGTGGATCCGTGGAGGTCGCCCGGCGCGTGGGCAGAAGCGCTGCGAAGCGATTTCGGCACGTTCAACGACAAGCTGCGAATCGCGCGGTTACGGTCGCGGTTGCGGAGAAGTTCGATCGAGGAAATTTTCAAGCGTTCGGAACGCTCGACGAAGGAAGCTCTTTCAGCGTTGAGATTCTCTCCGGAATTCATCCACCGCTTTTTTCGCCCATTTTTCGGCGGGATTCTGCTGGACGGAGAATTGAAATCCTCGAGCCGCATGTTCGAATTTGTCTTCAAGATGCTGGCGGAGGGGGATACGACGGTTCCGGCGCGCGGCATGGGTGCGATTCCGGCGCAGCTTGCCGGGAAACTTCCAGAGGATTCCATCCGGCTGAACGCGCGGGCCGAATCCCTGCATGAGAACGAAATCACACTTACGGGCGGAGATACACTGAAGGCCCGAGCCATTGTGGTAGCGGCGGACGGGCCCTCCGCGGCGCACCTCGTCGGAGAAGCGGAGCCTGCCTCGCGCAGCGTGACGTGTTTTTATTACGCCGCCGACGAATCGCCTGTGCCTCAACCTATATTGCTATTGAACGGTGACGGAGCGGGCCCGGTGAATAATTTTGCAGTGATGAGCCAAATCGCTCCATCGTACGCGCCGCAGGGAAAATCGCTGATTTCGGCCACGGTGCTGGGGACGCAGCAGCTCACCGATGCACAGCTCGGCGGGTTCATCGTGGCGCAGATGAAAAACTGGTTTGGAAATGCCGTGCGATCGTGGCAATTCCTGCGCTGCTACCGCATTCCGCATGCCCAGCCGCAGCAGTTTCCCGGAGCGCTCGAGCCGCCGCAACGGCCGGAGCGGATACGGCCCGGAGTCTATCTCTGCGGGGATCATCGCGAGAACGCCTCAATCAACGGAGCGATGGCAAGCGGCCGGCGCGCCGCGGAGGCTGTGCTCACCGATTTGTCTCGATAACCACATCATTCCGGTGCCAGCGGTTTTATCGTTTCCAGCGCGCTTTTCCACAGAGTTTGGGTTCCGGGGACTTCCGTACTATTGACCATAGAACTAACGGTCGCCAACACTAGCATGAGCATGGCCCGGTACTCACTCCTCCTTGGGCGTAGTGTCGAAGTGCACTATCGCGCTGGTGATATATGCCTGCCCGCGGTGGGAACACTGGTTGCCGATTCCGGGCGTTCGATCTTTCTGGAACAACATTACGAACAGCGCGGGCAGCAGAAGAACTTCCGCTGGGAAGTGCCTTACCAATATATCGTGCGCATCGAAGAGCGGCCACCCGTTCAACCGGTTGCGGCGGCAGCTTCGCAGGCCGTTGAATCGGGCACCGAAGGATCGGCGGCCGAAGCGGAGCCTGACAGCAAGCCAGAAACGCCGCAATCGAGCGCCGCGCATGCCGGCGGCGGAGGCGGTGCGCTGCTTCCGTTCAGAAATCGCCCTAAAACCGCCTAACTAAGACCGTAGAATTAGTTCAAGAGCCGCACGAATCTTTCTCCGATTGAATTCGCTACAATAGGACTCTCTCGAGAGACGAATTACATGGAAGAACCCTGCATTTCTGGAGGCGCTCGTGCCGCAAACTGCCGTTCGAACGAAGGTAAGCCTGATTGGACTTGGGCTGATGGGACGGCCGATGGGCCACAATCTGCTCAAAGCCGGATATCCGCTGACGGTGTGGAACCGCACGGCGTCGCGGGCGGATTCTCTCGTGGCCGCCGGGGCAATACTGGCGGCGACTCCGCGAGAAGCGGCGGCGAGCGCCGACGTTCTCATCACCATCGTCAGCGATCCTCCTGCGCTTGAAGAAGTGCTTTGGGGAGGAAACGAAAAAAGCGGCGGCGCATTTGGGGGACTGAGGCGCGGGAGCCTGTACATTGATTCGAGCACGGTCTCTCCGGTTCTGGCGCGCAGGATTGCCGGGGAATGTGCAACGGCGGGGGTGCGCTTTCTGGATGCGCCGGTGACCGGAGGAACGTGGGGAGCGGAAAAAGGCGAACTGGTTTTCATGGTGGGGGGAGACGCGGAGACGCTAAAGGACGCGGAGCCGGTTCTCTCGGTGATGGGGAAGAAGTGGTTTCTTCTGGGACCGAACGGAGCAGGGCAAACGATCAAGCTGGCGATGAATTCGCTGCTGGCGGTCGAGGTGCAGGCCTTTGCCGAAGCGCTGGCGCTGGTGACAGGCGCGGGATTGCCGGGAGAGAAACTCGTGGAAGTGATGCAGGCGAGCATGGCGCGGGCAGGAGTGCTGGATGTGAAGGCGCCGATGCTGCTGAAAGGAGATTATACGCCGAGCTTTCCTCTGCGGCTGATGCACAAGGATCTGAGCCTGGCACTGGAGTTGGCGAACCAGCTGGGAGTGGCACTGCCCGCGACGGCGGCTTCACGGGAAACCTACAGCTACGTAAAAGGCGCTCATAAAGAGGATCTGGATTACGCGGCGGTGATGCGCTTCTGGAAGGGTTAGCCGCGCTTAGTCGTGGGCTGCGTACATTTCCGCGCCGAGAAAATGCAAGGAGACGTAAGGTTCGTCGCCAACAACCCAGCTATCGTGGCCGGGAGCAATATAGAAGATGTCGCCGGCTTTCATTTCGATGACGCGGCCATCGTCCATGGCGGCCGTGGCGCGGCCGGAGACGACCATGCCGACATGCTCGACCTTGCAGCTTTTTGCGCCGGTCGCGGCGCCTACGTGCAGCGACCATTTCCAACCGGGCTGGTAAGTGGCGCGACCGATGGTCAGGCCACCGACGTGGATGATTTCAAATTTTCCTTTTTCAAAGCTGCGCAGCTCGTCGGGATGTTCGAAGCGCTTGAGAACTACATCCAGCATGGTTTCGCCTCCATGGAGAGATTAGAGACGAAAAAAGCTTCGAACGTGACATCCAAAATGGATCTCAGCTTTTCCTAAAGGTTGGCTGCAGAACTCTGTTGAGCGCTTAGGGTTTGGCCAACGGCGAAAAGAAGCCGATGGGGAGATCGCGGGCGGTGCGAAGGCCCGCGGGCGCATCGAGAATGACGGGAATCGTGTTGACGACCACGGAAGCCGTGGCGATATCGCCGTGGGAGCCACCAGGAATGACCAGGCTGATGTTGGGATGGCCGGAGAGCGTGAGCGTATCGGCGGGATCTTTGGCGCCGACGTACATCTGCAATTCCAGATAGACGAGTTCGTTGCCGCCGGAAAGGCCGCGCGCGATCTGATGAACGCCGGCGGCCTGGCCGGGCTCAACCGTTAGGAATTCAGTCTGAACACGGCCTTCGGCGATTTTAGGTTCGATCGTTTCGGTGATCTGGTCGACCGAGAGGCCGAGACTATCCGCGACCATGGCGACGGATTCGGGCAAACCGACGTGCTTGATGACCCCTTCCATCACTTTCGCGCGGAATTCCTCGACAGACATCCCGGCGCCGATTTTCTTCTGGAGCGGAAGGCGGCGCTTGGAAGCGTCCACCACGCGCACTGCTTTGGCGTGATTGATGCGCTGCGAAACGGCGGCGAGGGTGATGAGGAGCTTGTCCATGACAAAGCCAGGATTCACGCCAGTGCCGACCAAAGCGACACCCCAATCTTTCGCGGCGGAATCGAGCTTCGCGGAAAGCTCAGGATAAGTGCGGTACGGATAGGAGAGCTCTTCACAGGTGGAAACAACGCAGGATTCGGCTTCGAGGCAGGCGAGGAGCTGATCCATCACTTTCGGCAGTGCGGAAGAGGTGGAATGAATGACCACATCGGCGGCTTGGGCGAGGACCTCGGCCGCATCGGCGGAAACGGCGACGCCCCACGGTGCGTCGGACGCGCCAGCAACTTCCCCGAGATCGCGGCCGGCCTTGGCGGGATCACTGTCAATAGCGCCGACGATTTCGACGGCTTGTTTTTCCCGGAGCAGTTTGGCGATGGAGGCGCCGATCGGGCCGACACCGTACTGGATGGCGCGAATTTTCTTTTTCACGAGAGTCTCCGAGTTATTTTCCCGCAGAGCGGGAGCACACGCCGGATTTTCATGCGCAGCGAACTTTCTACGATACGGCATTCAAGCGGGACAGGCAACGGTGAAGCGGGGCTTGGCGCTGGCGGAATGAAATCGCGCAAGACATAATGAAGCCGCCCTGCGAAGGGGGAGTCCTACGGGAGGTGTCTATGCATGCGCGGAAACTGAGCGACGAAGAGATCAACAAGCTGCTGCGGCAGCTGAGGGGCTGGAGCGTGGTGAACGACAAGCTACACACGGAGTACGAATGCAAGGATTTCGTGACGGCCTTTGGAAACATGACGCGCGTGGCGCTGGTGGCGGAAGCGATGAACCATCACCCGGAGTGGTCGAACGTGTGGAACAAGGTGGTGTTCGATTTGACGACGCACAGCGTGAAGGGGATCAGCGATTTGGACTTTGTGCTCGCAGAAAAGATCGTGGAGATTTTTCAGGGAGCAGCGGCGCGACCGCATAAAACCGGCGCATGAAAGGCGCGCACCAGCCGGCCGCGAAATGGCGCGCTTGGATCGCCGCGGCGCTGAGGTGGGCAGCGGCGATTGCAGTGCTGGGGCTGATGCTGCATTTTCTCCCGTTTGCACCGCTGCGCGCGGCGTTCGCAAAAGTCCCGGTCACGCGGTTCGTGATTATTCTGGTGCTGTACATGGGCGCGCACACGGTGGGGATCGCGAAGTGGCGCATGGTGGTGAACGCGGCGGGAGCGGAACTGGATTTTGCATCCAGCGCGCAATGCTATCTGGGCGGATTGTTCGGAACCCTGTTCCTTCCTTCGATTATCGGCGGAGACGTAGTGCGGCTAGCGGTGGGGTTGCGGAACAGTCCGCGACCGGCGGCAGTGCTGGCGGGAAACGTTGCGGACCGGTTTCTGGACGTGACAGCGCAAGGAGCATTAGTGCTGCTGGGATTGGCGCTGCTGCCGGGCTCGGTCTCACACAATTTTCAGCCCGCAGTGCGCGACACGCTGGCGACGCTGGCGATCATAGTTGGAGTTGCCGCGGTGCTCGTGGTGATCCTGCACAAACCGCTACTGTCCGGGCGATCGGTGCGTTTCCGGAGGAGGCTGGCGAGGCTGCGGCACGCGTTGCGGTCGGTGCGCGGCAAGCCTCATGTGCTGGTTCTCGGGTGGCTGATGGGAATTTTCATTCAAGGGTCTTTTGTGATGTTGATGGCCCTGATGGCGATGTCCTGCGGATTGGTGCTGCCGCTGCGCGTGTGGCTGTTTGGGTGGCCACTGGCGAAAATTGCGGCGCTGCTGCCATTGACGCAGGGAGGAATGGGTGTGCGGGAGGTGGCATTGGTTGCGCTGCTCGCGCCTTTCGGGGCCCCCCCAGCTTTGACCCTCGCGGCGGGACTCATTTGGGAAGGAATTATTATCGCCGGGGGGCTGTTTGCCGGCGGCGTGGCGTTTGTACTGAAGAAACCCGCGCCTGTTCGCACAGGCTCCTAGCCTCCGAGTGCTCAATGGGGCACCGAAGGCTTGACTCTCCGCAGCAGTGAGAGAGAATAGCTAAACCCTTCCAGAACGTGTGTGCTCCAGAGGACTGCCCTCTCCAGTCTCGGATAACAGGCTGAACTCAAAATGCGTCCGAAGCCGACCGCCGGCGAGAAGCCTTTGCGTTCCTGCGCGCAGAGGTGGGCCGTATGGCCTCGGGGGTCGTTTGCCCGCGAAAAGAGGATGGAATCTCAAGGGTGGCCGGAATGAGCAGCGAGAGTTCATGGCGGATCTTTGGCTCCGCGCGCGCCAAGAAACTGCGCGTGCTCGTAGCTGAGAGCGGGAGCGGGATAATCGCTCGCCTGCTTGAGTCGCTGTATTCGACGGGCACGGACGCTCTCGAACTAACGTGCGTTTCGAGCGAGGTGGTACTGGTGCCGACGCTTCGCCTAGTGGCACCAGAGGTGATCTTCCTGGACCTGGCACTGTTCGCGGCGGAACCACTCGTTGCGCTTAGGGATCTGCGGCGGCTGACCGTAAACATTCCGCTCATCCTGGTGGCACACGCAGCCGATAAAGAGATTGCGGAACAAAGTTTGAAGGAAGGGGCGATGAACTACGTGCTGAAAGAGCACGCCGATGAAAACACTTTGAAACGCGTAGTACGGGGAGCACTGGAACGAAACACTGTGGCGGGCCTGACGGAACTGCTGCGCGATCCACAAACGGACGTGTACAACCGGGAGGGTTTCCTCGCCCTGGCACAGCGGGCAGTGCACGCCGCGCAGAAAAGCCGCGGACAACTGGTGCTTCTCAACGCGCAACTCGAGAACCTCTCCGCTCTGCGGGAGGAGTTTGGGCCTTCCGCCGCGGACCAGTCAGTTAAGGATGTGGCCGAATTGTTGCGCGGGGCATTCCGACGGACTGACGTAGTGGCCCGGCTTGGAGAATCGGAGTTCGCAGTTCTGGCCATGGATGCGGCGGAGCCGAGTGCAGCGGTGATGGTGCAACGCGTGGAAAAGCATCTTGCGGCGATGAATCAGGCGCGGGCGCCGTGGGGGAGCCTGATCTTGCGGCTTAACGCGAAATTCTGGCGCGCGCGAGAAGGCGCAGACGCGGCTGAGCTTTTCTCTCTCGTGGATCCCGGCCCATTGCGGCAATCCACCGGGAAGGAATTCACGCTCCGCGAAGAGGCCACGAGGTAGGGAAGATGCAGCGGGCAAAAAAATTCCGGCGACGGTTGACGATCACCGGGGCAATGCTCCTGGCGCTCTTGCTCGGGGCCTTCGCGCTGGCATACCAGAGCGTACGACATGTGGATGACATGAATGCCTGGGTAGCCCACACGCAGGACGTCATCCGAGAGACGGAGACCTTGCGATTGGCGCGCTCCTCGCTGCGCAACGATTTCTTCGCCTACCGGGAGACCGGCGATCCCCAAATCATTCAAGAATTCGAGGCCAAACGGCAGAAGATTGGAGACACACTGCGCCGATTGCGCTCTCTGACCATCGACAACGACGAGCAGCAGCGGCTTCTGGATGAGCTGGTCCCCGCACTTATGAAAGAAGCGGAACGTTCCGAGAGAGCGTTCCGGGCTCGTTCCCAGTTGGCGGGGAAGGGGCCTATTTTTGCGGAGGGCCCGCCGCCGGTCACCCCGGCGGAGGACCGCGCGCGCGAGATGATCGACGAATTCGAGAAGACAGAGGTTCAACTGTTTCGCACCCGGTCCGAGGCAGTCCAGCAAAACGCGCATCTAGCGCTGAAATCGTTGCTTCTGACAGGACTGCTCACCTGTCTGATTCTGGTGGCAGCAGGCCACCTGATCCAGCGGGAAATGATGAAGCGGGCAAAAGTGGAAGTGGGCCTGCGGCGCGCGCAGGAATTTCTGGGGGTACGCTATGACGAACAGCGCACGGAGCTGGATCACGTCGTCGAGGATCTCCACGCGCAAATCCACGCCCGAAAGTCCGCGGAGCAGGAACTGCACCGGCTGAACGCCGAACTGGAAGAGCGGGTGGAATCGCGCACCGCTGAATTGCAGGAATTGAACAAGGAATTAGAGGCTTTTACTTATTCCGTGTCGCATGACTTGAGAGCTCCCCTGAGGCACATGGATGGATTTTCGAGGATTCTGCAGCAGGAGTTTGGGCCGCAATTGCCGGATGAGGCTCGGCATTACCTGGACCGGGTGCGCTCCGCCGCCACGCATATGAGCGCGCTGGTGGAAGATTTGCTAAACCTCTCGCGGGTTGGACGGCAGGCTCCGCGCCGGCAACGGACCTCCTTGCGCGCGCTGGCGGATGAAGCGCGGCAGGAGATTCTCGAGGAAGCGCAGGGGCGCGAGATCGCATGGAATTTCGGGGCGTTGCCCGAGGTGGAAGCCGACCCCGGGCTGCTTCGGCAGGTGTTCGTCAATCTATTTTCGAACGCGGTGAAGTTCACCAGAAGGAGTTCCGCTCCGGCCATCGAAATAAGAGCCCGCCAGGAAAATGGGAGGGTGCACGTATCCGTGCGGGACAATGGCGCGGGATTTGATCCGCGCTATGCCGACAAGCTCTTCGGAGTGTTCCAGCGGCTGCACCGGCAGGATGAATACGAAGGTACCGGAATCGGGCTGGCCACGACGCAGCGGATTATCCACAAGCACGGGGGACGGGTCTGGGCAGAGTCACAGGTAGGCGAGGGTGCGACCTTTCATTTTACAATCCCGGCGGCCGGACAGGATGCGGCGGCTCTGCCGGAAACCATTGGAGCGTCGGCATGAATGCGGATGAATATGAAATTCTGCTGGTTGAGGATGACCCGGCGGACGCAGAGCTCACAAAACGCTCACTGCTGGAAGAAGGCCTGGGCGGAAGAATCACGCACATGCGCGACGGTGCAGAGGCCCTTGACTACATCTTTTGCCGCGGAGCGTTTCGGGGGAAAGGCCTGGACCGTCCGCCTTGCATGATCCTTCTGGACCTGAAGCTTCCTCGATTAAGCGGGCACGAGGTCCTGCGCGTAATCAAGTCGGATTGGAGAACCAGTGCGATTCCCGTGGTCGTGCTCACTTCTTCAAACCACGAGAAGGATCTGCTCCAGTGCTACCGCCTGGGCGTGAACAGCTACGTTCAAAAACCCGTGGACTTGAAGAAATTCCAGGAGACCCTGGGCGCGCTCGGGCTGTATTGGCTCGTTGTGAATCAGAAGCCTCCCGACTCGATTTTTCCGCGCGCTGCCTCCGGAGAGAACCCATGAACACGCAAACCGTCACCGAGCTGGTGCCGCACGAGACGAACACACCCATTCGCATCCTAATGCTGGAAGATCAGACTTCGGACATGGAGCTTGTTCTGTTTGAGCTTCGCGACGCGGGGCTTGAATTTGAGCACACGCTGGCGTGCGATCGGGATCAATTCCTCAGGGCCATTCGAGCGGAAAAGTTCGATGCCATTCTCGCCGACTTCCGTCTTCCGGAATGGACAGGACTCGACGCGTTGAAAGAAGTCCAGAAAATGGGGAAGGATATTCCGTTTCTCCTGGTTACCGGCACACTCGGCGAGGAAGCCGCAGTCGAATGCATCAAGAACGGCGTCAGCGACTACATCCTGAAGGATCGTATCGCTCGCCTGCCGGCGGCGCTCAAACGGGCCTTGCGTGAAAAAGAGATGCGCCTGGAAGCAATGCGGGCTGCGAAGGCGCTCGAACTGAGCGAAGCGCGGGCGCGCCAGCAGCTAGCGGAACTGGACATGGTGTACCGGAGCGCGCCGGTGTGCCTCGCGATTCTGGATCGCAGCCTGCGTTACATCCGCGTCAACGACGCGATCGCTCGGAATCACGGAGTTCCCGCTTCAGAGATCGCTGGCCGGACAATCGAAGAAATCATTCCGGAATCGTCGGAGGAGGCCGGGGCGCTTTTCCGGCAAGTGTTTGCGACCGGGAAGCCAAACCTAAACCTTGAGCTGCGTGTGAAGCGCACGATCCCCCCTTACGAAGCGCGCGATTATCTCTCTAGTTTTTATCCCCTTTTTGCTCCGGATGGGGAGATCACGTCAGTCTGCGGGGTGATGGTGGACATTACGGAAAGAAAGAAAGCCGAAGAGGCGCTGCGGCTGACTGAGCTTCGCAACCGGGACCTGGTGGAAAACGCATTTTATGGCATCTGCCGCGCGGGGACGCACGGGCATATTTTGGATGCGAACCCGGCATTTCTGCGCATCCTGGGGTGCGGATCCGCAAAGGATTTAAAGGCGTTCGAAAAAATTCGGGATGTGTTTCGCTTTCCGGAGCAACATGCACAGTTGTTCGCAGCATGCCAGGAAGAAGGGAGAGTACACGGAGCCGAAACGGAATGGAAACGGCTGGATGGCGGAATCATAGCGGTGCGCCTGAATCTGCGGCTGCTGAAGCTCTCGGTGGATGCCAGCGAAATCGAAGTGATCGCCGAGGACGTGACGCAATTGCGGGCGATGGAGCGGCAACTGCGGCAAGCGCAGAAATTCGAAGCCATTGGGCAACTGGCCGGCGGCATCGCACACGATTTCAACAACGTGGTGGGGGCAATCCTCGGGTGGGCCGAATTGGGCTACGAGCAAAACAAGACAAATCTTCAGACGGCCGAGCGCTTCACGCGAATCCGTGAGCAAGCCGAGCGCGCGGCGGCGCTGACCCGAGAGCTGTTGGCCTTCGCGCGGCGCCAGGTGCTGCAGCCGCGTCCCGTAGATCTAAATAACGTGACCAGCGGCCTGATGACGTTTCTGGACAAGGTTATCGGCAAGGACATCGAGCTGAAGGTGGTGACCCATCCGCTGGAGCCGGTGAAAGCAGACCCTACGCAGATCGAGCAGGTGCTGATGAACCTGTGCATCAACGCACGGGACGCCATGCCAGAGGGCGGGCGGCTGCTGATTGAAACGGAGATGGTGGACCTCGACGAGTCTTACTGCCGCTTCTATCCGGGAATTGCGCCGGGGGGCTATGCCGTGCTATCCGTCTCCGACACCGGAATCGGAATGGATTCGGAAACGCGAGAGCGAATCTTCGAGCCCTTTTTTACGACCAAGGAAGTTGGCAAAGGAACCGGAATGGGCCTCGCGACGGTTTACGGGATCATCAAGCAGCATGGAGGGTTTATCCATGTGTACAGCGAACCTGGACAAGGGACACTGTTCCGCACTTTTCTGCCGGCGATGGCGGAGTCCATGCAGGAGAAGAGCGGCTCAGCAAAGCCGGTGCCATCGCTTTTGGACTTGCGAGGCACGGAGACAATTCTGATTGCCGAGGATCATGAATCTATTCGCGAAATGGCGCGGCAAACGCTTGTCGGACTTGGATACCGAGTGCTGTGCGCAGAGGACGGAGAAGCGGCGCTTACTCTGTGCCAAAATGAATCACCGGCCCTTGCTGTGCTTGACGTCATTATGCCTCGCTTGGGAGGAGTAGCCGCCTCCATGAGGCTGGAACAGCAGTTCCCGGGCTTGCGCATTCTTTTCACGAGCGGGTATTCGCAGAATCCTATTAGTGACGGAGGTTTGGCCGAGAACCAGCGATTTCTGCAAAAACCGTATAGTCCGACCACTCTGGGACGCCTCGTCCGCGAGATTCTCGATTGCCGGAAGTAGCCGGGCACTGGAGCCGGCCGCTTCGAATCGTCAACGGCGACGATTTTGGGCGAGGGATCGCTAAAAGGCAGAATGGCGTTGACATCAACAAGCCCCAGTGCTACAAAACGCCCAAGGCGTGCCCTCTGGTGGTAAGTCTCTTACTGCACAGTGGCCAACTACACGCGAGTGGAGCAGCAGCCCTGCCTGGCAGGGCAGGGATGCTGGGCCCTTGAGGGTGACGTCACGTAACACCCCACCCCACCCCGGGAGGCGAGAATCCAACGGTTTTCGCCTCCTTTTTGTTTTCAGACCATGTGCCGTACCTGGCGAGCAACTCCTGTACAATGAACCGCTTATGCGTGAAGAAACGACGGGCGCCAGGAATCCGCCGCTGCTGGAGCTGAATCACGTGACGGTCGTCAGGGGCGACCACCCGGCACTCGATGACGTCAGCTTGAAAATTCGTGCAGGGGAGCACGTGGCCATCCTGGGCCCGAACGGATGCGGGAAATCCACGCTCATCAAAACAATCACAAGAGAGTGCTATCCACTGGCGCACGCGGGATCTTCCATGGCGATCCTGGGTCGCGAGCGATGGAACGTTTTTGACCTCAGGAATCTGCTGGGGATCGTCACGCCCGATTTGCTGGCGCAGTGTTCCACGGACGCAACGGGACGAGACGTGGTGCTTTCCGGATTCTTTTCGAGCACCCGGATTTTTCCGCACCAGCATGCGGAACTCGAATGGACGCGGCGAGCTGAAACAGTGATGGAACAACTTGGGATCGCGCATTTGGCGGGCAGAGCAGTCGCGGAGATGTCCAGCGGAGAAGCGAAGCGCACATTGATCGCGCGAGCGCTGGTGCATGAGCCGCGGGCGCTGCTGTTCGACGAGCCGAGCAACGCGCTGGACATCGCGGCGCAATTTCAACTGCGCGACACGATGCGCGAGCTCGCGCGTTCCGGGCTGGCAATTCTGCTCGTGACGCATCACGTGGCCGAAATTCTGCCGGAGATGGAGCGCGTTGTGCTGCTGCGCGCTGGAAAAATTCTGGCCGACGGAGCAAAACACGAGGTGTTGACGGCCGGGAACCTCACGTGCCTATTTGGGGTAACCGTTCGGCTCTCGAAGAGCGACGGATGGTACCAAGCGTGGTGAGAAAGCCCGTCAATTCCGCCGAATCCCTTGCAGCGGGGAGACCGGAACAGGGGGAAGCAGCAATGAAAGTGGAATTCTCCTCTTCTGCTGCAGCCGCAGGGAGGATTCGGCTATTTGTCTTTGGGACGCGTTCCGGAAAAGGTGCGGGCTTCAGGGTTGCGCGGATTCCAGTCTTCGGGCGGAAAGGCAATGCGCCAGAAGCCCGGACGCGGGGCGGAGAATTCAAGACCAATCTCGGCTTTGCCGCTGCGAACGGGTCCGAGGAACGCCACCTGGCATTCCTGTTCCTCGCCGGTGCGGTTGTTCTTCATGGTAACCATGCTGCCGCTGGTGATGCGGGCCTGCAGCAGAATCAGAGCGCCGTGGGCGTTGATGGCCAGGGTCTCCGTATCCTCTTCGAAGGGCTGGCGCTGGGCATCCGTGCCGCGAACCTTGATGGCGACGTGCATGAGCACGCGCTGGCTGCGGCGCTTTGGAGTGCCGTGAATCGTGGTGTTGGGACTCTGGGACATGCTGCCTCGCAAGAAATCACACAGATGCTTTGAAGAGAAGTGGTGAGACGCTTCCCCCGCGAAAACCTAAACATACAACACGGAAGGGAGTGGACGCAGCGTTACAAAAGTACTGGACCTGCGGACTCAGCCACGCTGCTCGATAGGAACGTACGAACGCGTGTCGTGGCCGAGATAGATCTGCCGCGGGCGCGCGATTTTCTGCTCCGGATCGAGAAGCATTTCCTGCCATTGCGCGATCCAGCCGGAAGTGCGCGGAATCGCGAATAAAACCGGGAACATGGCGATGGGGAAGCCCATGGATTGATAGATGAGGCCGGTGTAGAAGTCCACGTTGGGGTAGAGCTTACGTTTGACGAAGTACTCGTCCTCGAGAGCGATGCGCTCGCATTCGAGGGCGATTTCGAGGAGCGGATTCTTGCCCATCAGTTCGAAAACTTCATAGGCCACGCGCTTGATGATGCGGGCGCGGGGATCGTAATGCTTGTAAACGCGGTGGCCAAAGCCCATCAGCTTGGTTTCGCCGGCCTTGACGCGCTTGATGAACTCCGGAACTTTCTGGACCGAGCCGATTTCCAGCAGCATGTGCAAGACTTCTTCGTTGGCGCCGCCATGGAGCGGTCCGTAGAGAGCGGCAATCGCGGCGGCGGTGGCGGAGTAGGGATCCACATGCGAACTGCCGACGCCGCGGATGACGTTGGCGGAACAATTCTGCTCGTGGTCGGCATGCAGGATAAAGAGAATGTCCAGCGCGTGTTCGAGCGTCGGATTCGGACGATAGCGCGCCTCCGTGGTGCGGAAAAGCATGTTGAGAAAATTTCCGGGATAGCTGAGCTCATTATCCGGATAGACGAAGGGCATGCCCAGCGTGTGGCGATAGGCGAAAGCGGCGATGGTGGGCATTTTCCCGATGAGGCGGTAAGTCTGCTTAAGGCGGGACTCCTCGTTAAAGATGTCCTTGGCATCGTGATAGAAAGTGGAAAGCGCGGCGATCGTCGAAATCATCATGCCCATGGGATGTGCGTCATAGTGGAAGCCATCGAGGAATTTCTTGATGCTTTCGTGGATGAAAGTGTGGTGGGTGATGTGATAGGTCCAATCCTTGAGCTGAGCGGCGGTGGGAAGTTCGCCGTGCAGCAGAAGGTAAGCGGTTTCGAGATACGTGCTTTTTTCCGCGAGGTCCTCGATGGGATAGCCGCGATAGCGGAGGATGCCCTGGTCGCCGTCAATGAAAGTGATGCGGCTGATGCAGGAAGCGGTATTGCCGTAGGCGGGGTCGTAACTCATCATGCCGAATTCGGCGGGGTCCACCTTGATCTGGCGAAGATCCATGGCCCGGATGGCGCCGTTGGTGACCGGCACATCGTAAGATTTGCCCGTGCGGTTGTCGGTGATGGTGAGAGTCTCTCGGGAGGTGGGAGCGGCCTCGGACTTCTTGGCGTCGGTGGTGGAGGTCAACGGATTCATCAGGCGGCCTTTAGGGCTGGCAGGCAGGTTGCGGACCATGCCCGGCCAACACCTCACTTTACACCAAAGAGAAGAGGAGCGGAAACGGGGGTTGTACGGAGGAGCCGTGAGGGTCCGGAGTGCGGAAGCGGGGAGAGCGGCCGGAGGAAGGCGGGAGAAGGGCGATAATATACCTCTTGACAATAGTCGTTATAACGAGTATAATGCGGTTGCTGAGTGGGGGGAGGAATTATGATTACGATTCGCAAGAGCGAAGACCGCGGCCACGCCAATCACGGCTGGCTGGACACGCATTTCACATTTTCGTTTGCTGACTACTTTGACCCGAAACACGTGCAATTCCGCACGCTGCGGGTGATGAACGACGACCGCATCGCCGGCGGGGGCGGCTTCGGAACGCATCCCCACAAGGACATGGAGATCGTGACCTACGTGCTGGAAGGCGCGCTGGCGCATAAGGACAGCATGGGCAATGGCTCCGTGATCCGGCCGGGAGACCTGCAATACATGAGCGCGGGAACCGGAGTGGCGCACAGCGAGTTCAATGCGTCCGAGACGGAAGGGGTGCACCTGTATCAAATCTGGATGTTTCCCGACAAGAACGGCTATAAGCCTGCGTATGACCAGAAGAACTTCACTGCGCAGGAGAAGCGCGGGAAGCTACGATTGGTTGCTTCGGCGGACGGGCGGGACGGCTCGGTGAAAATCCGGCAGAACAACGAACTTTACGCTTCGATCCTGGGCGCTGGAGAAAGAGTGAACCATGAATTGAAGCCCGAACGGTTCGCTTACGTCCAAGTGGCGCATGGCAGCGTCACGCTGAACGGGGATAGACTGGAGACCGGCGACGGGGCGGCAATTTCCGAGGAGAAGAAAGTTGAATTGACGGGAGTGGACGAGGCCGAAGTGCTGTTGTTCGATCTGGCGTAGGCCTGAATCGAAATCCAGGCGTCAACGTACAAGACAAAGGCAGGGGTGAAAAAACCTCTGCCTTTTTGTTTTCAGACGAACTCTTCTGAACCTGGGAACTTGGTCAATTCGCCGCGGACGCGGGCCTCGGCAACCAGACGGGAATGGCAAGCAGGAGGCCCAGGACCGCGGCGCAGCCGAAAACGATCATGGAAACGCCGAAGCCCTGCTTGGTGGCCATCAGGAAGACGATCCCCAGCGCGAGCATGGAACGGACGCGCACGGAAGTCGCAAGAACGGGATTATTCAGTCGGGCGGTGGCGGCAGCCGGAAGAGGCTCATTTCCTGCGGGCAGGGCGTTGCGAATGGCGCGCAAGCGGGGAACATTCAGGACGGCGCCAAGCAACACGATAATGGCGATCCCGACGAACGTCGCGGGAATCCAGCCTTGCTTCATCAAGCCGGAGAGATAAGAGAGGTATCCGCCAGAGAGCAGCAGCACGAGCAGAGCCGGGCCGGAGACCGGCGGCGAAACGCGGTAGACA
>Ga0335077_10003266_pt1 | contig 19526 bp, 18 predicted proteins | sample Lox_Sample_31_FD_207151 | JGI IMG/M metagenome (GOLD analysis project Ga0335077, IMG submission 207151) | Soil microbial communities from Loxahatchee National Wildlife Refuge, Florida, United States - Lox_Sample_3.1 | ecosystem: Environmental > Terrestrial > Soil > Wetlands | place: USA...
CGAAACAGTCCCATCACACCACTCCCCGCTTGAGTTGATCCGGGCGTAGCGTGGGCAATCCCCCCTTGATATTGAGCGCTTCCGGCTCGTGCGCGAGCTCCTGCTTGGTGTAGTCCTCGGGCCGCGGCGCATCGTACTCGGCCGGCCCCTTGATCGATCCCCAAGGCGTCGTGCGGATCGGCGACACAAAATTCTTCTCACGCCCGTCCCGGAACTTGAGCCGCCACGATATCGTCCCTTTGGCCTCTTCGCGCAGCGCGCGGACGCTGTGGCCCAAGGGGGCGAAGTCGGCATAACCGCGGCAATCGATGGCGTGTTGCGGGCAGGCCTTCACGCAGCAGTAACACTCCCAGCACATGTTCGGCTCGATGTTGAGTGCGCGCCGGTAGGTTTTGTCGATGTGCATGATGTCCGACGGGCAGATGTCGACGCAGTGCCCGCAGCCGTCGCAGCGGGTCATGTAGACGAAGGTCGGCATGTCGTTGCCTCTCAGTAGTGCCGTGGCTGTTCGCGCGCGCTGCCGAATCGCTCAGGCGCGTCGGCGGGCGCGGGCAGGTTGCTGCGGGTCTCGTTCGCGTAGGAAACCCTTTTCTCGAAGGCCGCCGCGGGTTTGAAGAACATGTGGGCGAACTTGGACCACGGCACCGATCCGAACAACACCGTCATTGCGATCACGTACAAGGCGAGCAGCATGTCGGCCCCCGCGCTGCCGATCGCTTGCAGGAAGGCCCAGATCAAGCCCAGCGTCGCGCTGCCCAGAAGCGACAGGATGAACAGGTCCGCGCGCATGATGCGGAACGGCGATTGGCCCTCGGCGGCGACATCGGCCCGGATGAAGAACCAGAACCAGTATCCGCCGACGCAGATCATCAGGCCGCCGATCCACCACAGCAGCGGCACAATGCCGGGCGTCGGAGTCTCCGCGGTCGGGTAGCCGAACACCATGATGGCGGTGGTGAAGAAGTAAATCAGGAAGCCGTACATGGTCAGCAGATGGGCGACCCGGCGACGCAGGTTGCAGAATTCCCCCGATGTGAGGAAGTCGACCACGCCGGTCTGGATGGCGATCACCACCAGTTCGCCGCGGCCGACCTGCTTCGCCCCTTTGCTTTTCGATTTCCGCCAGTTATCGAAAAAATACTTTGCGCTTCCCTTGTGCACGATGTCGGCCAGCGTCCCTGTCGCAACCAGCACGATCATGACGACGACATAGGCCTGCATGACGGCGGGCGGTATGGACGCCGAAAGCGCGGCAAATGGATTGCTGGTGAGCATCATTGGTCTCCTCGCCGTCCCCCGGGGTTCTAAGCGTCGCGCGCCGAGCCCCGGCCTTTTATCTTCTTCAAATAAATATACTCTACATTTTTCCGCGAGCAAAATTTCAACGTCCCGGACGACTTCTTATGCTCCGAAAAAACTTTTATTTGCTTCCCCAGCTTTTCAAGCAAGACAAACATCTGGCCCGGTGGGTATTGCAAATTTGCCGCACTCGCGATGCCGTCGCGGCAGGTATTTATTTGCGGCAAAGTAAAGTATCAAGATCTGGTGATTCGCCGCTTCAAGCAGCAGATGCAAACGGGGCGTCAGGTCTTGCAATCAAAAAATCCATACCGGGGGTCAGGCCTAGCGTTAACGTACTGATTTCTCATGGTTGCGTACGGCACGACTCACGCTACTGTAATGTACCCCAAAATGACGAGCGATCTGAGGTAAGCGTGTAATGGCCCGTTTGAAACACCTGCGCTTACATCGCGGACCGCACCGACCACCAAAGCTGATTGGACGTCTATTGACTTACATTACGAGGACGATGGAGGAACGTCCGTCCAGCGCTCGAATGCGTCGCAGCAAGCGTCGGCGGAAAGGTAGAGATCCCTTAGGAGACAGATACCGTCGTTGCTGCGCACCGAGCCGTACGCGGAGCTGAGGATGTTCATGCCCTTGAAGACCGACTCCAGATACCGCGGATCGTTACGGAAGTGGCGGCAGGTCAGGCATTTTTTCCGATTGTCAGGCATGGCCTGGGAATCTCGCTCCTGATAAGGGGACGGCGCCCCCGTGAAAAGGGGGGCGCCGTGTCATATCCCAATAAGTACCCTGCGGCTTAGTGGCCGCCGAGTTTGGACCAGAACTCGTAGAAGACCATGGTCGACAGGATGAAGCCCAGGATCACGTTGACCACGGCACCCGAACTGAAAGCCCAGAAGTTCTTGCCGCCGGCGGCCGCCAGCTCGCGGAAGCGGGTGGTGAGGCCGATCGAGAAGAAGCAGAACACGAAGGCCCAGGTCCTGAGGTCGAGGATCGGAACGGTCAGGACTGGCTTCACCAGCTTGTTGTACTCAGCCGCCCCGTAGTAGCTGGCGATGGCGGTTATCAGAATCGAGGCGATGGCGAAGCCGATGACGAACTTCGGGAACCGCCACCAGATCTCGCCGAGCTGTGGCTTCTGCCCCGTCTTTACCTCCCAGCGCGTCGTGGCGATGAACGCCATGACGAACGCCCAGATGCCGATCCAGATGTCGCGGCCGACCACCTTCATCAGGGTGAAGGCCTGGACCGCCTGCTCGGGCGTGCCGGCGATGCCTTGGACATGGCCGGCGAGACTGCCGTAGGACGAGGCGGCGGCAAAGCCGGCGGCATCGGCGAACTCGGAGGTGCCGATCCACGCCCCGGCGACGCCGGTCGGCAGGCCCAATGCCCGCGACACCAGCGGCAGGAAGAAGACCATCGCGATGGCCCAAATGACCACCAGGGTGATGGCGATGGGCGCATGCTCTTTCTTGGCTCCCACGGCACCGCTGATAGCGATGGCGGCCGAGATGCCGCACACCGCGCCACCGGCGCCCATGGTGGCGCAGAGCTGCCGGTCAACGCCCAGCTTGCGGCCGACGAAGTAAATGACCAAGAACGTGACGATGGAGATCAACGACGCCTGGAAGATGGCGATCGGGCCGGCCCAGACGATCAGAGTGAAGGGCAGGGTGGCGCCGAGCAGCACGATCCCCGTCTTGATGTAGTACTCCACCCGGAACCCGGCATCCATCCAGCGCGGCAGGCCGATGACATTGGAGATGATGAGGCCCAGCACCAAGGCCACCAGGGGCGGTTCCAGGTTGTAGGTGTGGGAGTATTTCCACCCCCAGAGAATCATGATCCCTATCGAAAAGACGTAGATGAAGATGAACGACGGGATGAACTCGTTCAGCTTGTAGCCCATCGCCTTCACGCTGATGCAGAAGATGATTAGCCACATGATGAACTGGGCGATGTATTGAGGGATTTTCGCAACGAAATCCGCCCACAGTTGCCCGAACGACGTCCAACCGCCTGGCGTGACGGCGATCCACTTGATGCTCGAGCCGCTGTAGAAGAAGAGGGTCGCGACGACAATGATCCCGAGACCAAGCCAGATCGCCCACCAGTCCTCCTTCAGGTAGAGCTCGTTCCAGCCCTTCGCCTGCGCGGCGCGCGGCTCCTCTCCGGCTTCGTCCCACGCTTCTTTTATTGCCATTTTGGTGTCCTCCTTACTTAGCTTTGTATTTGAAATACAGCCTTTAGGGATTCTTGTTTTGTGTACCTAGCTCATCTATTCCGATGCAATGGTCCCATGAAGGCTGGTTATTTATCTAAGACTGCCAGCTCTGCCCATACCGCAAAAGATCCGGCATCTGGCACCCAACGACGCAAGCTATCACGAAGTTTGTAATCATGATAACCGAAAATTTTTCCTGCAATGCAGCAAAACCGAGGGCTTACAGAACGGTCTTTAATCCGGCAATTCTGCACATGGCGCACGCGGCTGTAGGCGCTAAGACGGGTGAAGTCGCCCCCCTCAAGCCTATCGGAAATCAGCGCCATAGCACCCGCGCAAAATAAGGCGTCAGGTCGCGCGTTAGCGTACTGATTTCTCATGGTTGCGTAAGGCACGACTCACGGCACTGTAATGTACCCCAAAATGAAGAGCGATCTGGGCAAGCGTGTAATATCGTGGATGCGCTTAGAGCGGCGTAGAATCAAACAGAAATTCGGTCCCACTTTTGACCCGCTAGTTGCAGAACAATCGGAAAAGTAAATGACAGCCTAACGAGGAGGAAAACATATGCCCTTGGTGACGTTAACCGTTAGAGAACCAAAATCGGGCGCCTTTAAATCGGGCGTTCTAGATGCAGTGCATGCGTCGCTGATTTCCGCCGGGGTGCCGGCCACTGATAAATTCCAGCGCGTAATCGAGTTGGATTGCGACGACTTTCGTTTTGATCCCCAGTATCCTGATCTGAAATCCAGGCGAAACGACGACTTCGTGCTGATAGAAATACTCTGGTCTGTCGGGCGAAGCGTCAAGGTAAAGAAAAAGCTGCTTGAAGAGCTTACGAGCTCGCTGTCAAAGCAGGGCCTTGACCCGGATAACATAATGGTGGTTTTTAAGGAAACGACTTGGGAAAACTGGTCGTTTGCCGGCGGGCGCCTTATTCACACTTGAGCCGCTGCGCTGCGAATGCCCGCATACCAGGGTCGCTCTTTTGGGATACTTTTTATTGGCGCGGCAAGAAAAAATAGCCGGCCGCCGGTCTGGCATCGGCAAATCATTCTTATCCGCTGATGTAACCCAACGCCATCCCGTGGCTAGTGCGCCTTCGGACCGGCGGCGAGGACCTTGCGCAAGTAAGCGACCAACCGGTCACGCTCGGTCTCTTGGCGCATCGCCTGAATGTGTCCGGCGCCGGGCACGATCCACAATTGCTTCGGTTCCAGCGCCGCGTCATATAACTGCACAGCGTCAGAAACCGGAACGATTGCGTCGTCGTCACCTTGAATGATGAGTAGAGGGATCGGACTAATCATCCTCACGGCAAGCAGTGGACTATATCGGTCGTCCACCGTAAGCGACGGCACCCATTGTAACGGCCAGGTGATCCAGTGATCGGCGAGTTCTTCCCGGGCGATCGCAACGTAGTCGGCGAATGTACTCTCGATCAGGAGCGCGCGAATGTGATCACGGTACGGCGAGTGCGCAACATTGTACACGGCAAGCGCGCCGCCCAGGCTCTGGCCGTAAAACACGATCCGATCTTTTTCGACGTCGGTGCGCTCGAGCAGCGTCTTCATTGCGGCGTTGATGTCTAACTGCGCGCCGTCCAGGGTGGGTTGGCCTTGGGACGCGCCGTAGCCGCGATAGTCGAAAACAAAAACATTGAAACCCCGCGCGGGAAGCCACGCGACGTTGGCGACGTGGGTGCTTATGTTCTCCGCATTGCCGTGCAGGTGGAGAACAGTGCCCACCGCGCGGCCTTTCGCCGGCAGGAACCAGCCGTAAAGCTCGAGCCCGTCGGCCGTTTTAAAACGCACCACTTGGTAGGCGAGCCCGAGCCGGTCGGGTGTGAGCACCTGAATTCGGTTCGGTTGAAAGAAAAGCTGTGTGCATGCGGCCAGCAACGGCATTGCAATAGCCAGCGCAAAGGAATTTCTCATGTTCAAAAATAATGGTCCAGTGAGAGCAGCACGGTGTTCCACGACTGTTTTTCCTGGTAATCGTGCGACAAATCGAGTTTTAGTGCCCAGTTTGTCGAGAGCGTGTAACGCTGCCGCAGTCCGGCGCTCCAGGCGGTATCGGTGTCCCCGGTGAAGAAGCGCTGACTACTTATATAGAGATTGGCTCGCCAGCGCGACGTAAAATCGGTCAGCACTCCAACGTTAGGGCCGATGCCCAGCGCATATCCATCCTCGAGGTTGCCGTTAATCTGAGCGGTCGAGTCCAGGAAAGCGTAGACGGTGGTATTTCCCCGGAGGGAATCCGGCACGGTCCAGGCGAGACCCGGACCGCCATGTACCCCGAATACCAGCGGCTCGCTGCCGCCTTTGATGCGCCGGCGCGCCCAGCCGACATCGATATTCCAGGAAAGCGGCCGAAAAAACTCGTTTCTAGGCGTAATCGATAATATGTCCACAATTGTCAGGTTCTCAAGCCTCGTCCCAATTCCGTTTCCATAATCGCGCACCGCAAAATCGAGGAAGTCGATTTGCGCACCGCGAACATAGCCGCCTTCCGGATCCATCAAGTCGTGATAAGCGACGCGACCACTGAGCTCGACGAAGTCCGCGCCAGCGTGGCTGCCGGCGCCGAGCGCGACGCGTGACGTTCCGTGGCCTTGGTCGGGGCGCACTTCGGGCACGGGAACGGCTGGTTCGTTGGTCTCTACCCCGAGTCGGCTGCGTTCCAAAAGCAATGTGTTCGCCAATTCTCCCGGTTTCTGCACCGGGCTGTGGCCGGTTATGCGCAGATAATCCAGGTAATCGTAGCTTACCTCCAGAATGCCGGCCTGGTCGGCTCCAGGCAAGGCAACGAATCCGGGATCTATCGTCGAGATGAGTCCACCGCTCATTTCCTTGACCAGCGTTCGTTGGTCTGGATTCATAAGCCCTAGCCGGTAGCTGATTATCGTCGCGTTCGATGGCCGGAATACCGCGCTTTTCAGCAATCCTTTCTGCTTGACCACAGCACGTACCGTGTCGGAGGGAATCGCCCACCAGCGGAACCCGCGGGTCAGGTCGAGATCGGGTCGCGCAACTTCCAGCAACTCGAGCAGATAATACGAGCAGTTTTCGTTAAAAAAGTAGTAATTGAAATTAATAGGCCCAAGCTCCCACGCGTGCATCAGCAGCATGTTGATTTGTTCCGGCGTCAGATTGAGTTGGTACTCCCAAATATCGCGGTTCTCAAGATCGTTGTATTCCCGCACTTTGAGATAATACGGACTGATCGAGAACCTTCCTGGGTAGACCCCGGTAAGTCCTTTGATTGCGAACACAACGCCGCTGGTCTCGTTGGTATTGGCCGCGAAATTGATTGTGTAGGCAAGCAGCCGCGTTTTCTCGTCCTGATCCTTGGCATCGATGCGCAGCAGCGTGTGGCCGAACATCGAAGACGGATTGTTGAGATAAGCTGCCGGAAAAATCAGTGTGACGCCCTGCGGATTCAGCGCGTCGCGCCACGCGTCGAAGCGCTTGCACGTCTGCTTGCGCATGCGCCGGGAATCGAAGCCCAGTTGCCGGTCAAGCCAGGTATAGCGGGCAATGAAAGCGCACTGGGGGTTTTGTACATCTTGCGTTTCCTCGACGTCGGAAAAAAAGCTAGCGAGCGTCGCTTCAAGCTCGCTTTGGGGATTGGTTTTTCCGTCGGCCGCGAGAAAAAAACGCGGCGAGTCCGCCAGGCTGTGTACCCCAGGGCCCACTAGATTGCTCCTGTAGTGCAACAGGCGATGCCATTCCGGGCGCTCGTAAAGCCGCAAGTCCCTTGACCGTGCAATCAACTCATCCAGATACTCTCCCGCCGCCGCGCCGGTTCGCGCAAGTAAGCAAAGGAGCAGACAAAGACTCCACCAACGCCGTGGTGGGACGCACATCGGGCTGTCAGAAGACAAAAAAACACCCCGTGGTCTTCCACAGGGTGTCTCTCTGTAAAAAAATTCCAGCTATAAAAACTTCAGACCGACGCAGCGTATTGGGCGAGTTGTTGATCCGAAGCAAGGACGTTCTTGAGTTCTACCACGATCTGCTCGGTCGAAACATTCTCGGATGGAAAGATGCGAGAAAAGTTTTCCTGGAGAACTTGATTAAACTTCGCGCGATCCGCGTCCCGGACCCCGATCAGGTGGGCAAGCGAGTCCAGCGACTCCCCGTTGCCGGTCGACATATCGCGGGCCAGGCGCTCCTTGTTGCCGTCGATAAACATGGCGGTCTTCCAGGTTGAGGTCACCGCGCCATCTTGGGTACAGCCGGAAGTGCCGGAGGAAATGCCGAACGTCTGGTTGCCGGTCGAGCCGTTGGTAGTCGCGGCAAAGATCTGTGGCGGTACTCCGTGCTGGCCTTCAAACAATTTTGAGCCCCAGCCGCAGCTACCTACGTTGTTTTGCGTGTCGGCAAATGCAATTGCGGGAACCATAAATAGAACAGCAATGATGATTTTTTTCACGATAATTCTCCCAAATAATTGAGGCAGGAACCTAACCTCGCGTTGCTCCTCTTAAAACCAGTGCTACTTATACGAGTGTCATGCGGCACTGTCAACTGCCGCTGGCGCCCTAATCGTTATCATTAAATCGACTCCAACCTGTTGTTTCTCATAAGATTGAAGACGTGAGTCCCGAATTGTAGGCCTTTACACCGCGGGGACTTGTGAAGCAATTATACAAGCTTTTAATTCGCCATCAGCGACACACCGCATATCTTATTTGCACAAGCTATTCGGCAGGGGAATTCCGGTACCGGCCAAAAAACCTGGTCGTTTGCTGGCGAGCGTCTGATTCACACGCGAGGTCCTCTGACCCTCGGTTGGAGCGCCGGCGCTGAACAACAATGCAAGTTTTCAACGCAACTTTAATGCCGGCGCGCCGCCAAAGAGCGCAAGAATGCCCCACACCGTTAGTGCCATGCCGCTGCAAAAATAAAGCACGAGAAAAAAGTAAAATGCCAACGGGTTGTCCGTGCGGTTAGGCCGGTAAGGACGAAAGTAAGCAACGCCTGCGGGCAGCTCGCCCGAAAGATGGCCCCGCCACGCGACCACGAGCAAAAGAGCGCCCATGCCTATAAGAAATAACGAACCAAGCACGCGGTCCATCGCCTTACTCCTCACCCGTGCCGATGAAGCGGCGGGCGATCACCAGTCCTCCGATGATGACCAGGCTGACCACACCGTAGATCAAAATTTCGAACGGCCACAAGTTGTGCGAGGTCGGGTCGCGCGAAACGCCGAAAATGATTCTCAGCACGACAAACGCCATGAGCACCGCAGGAACCGCCGCAGCGACACGCCAGCCGCCGTGCCATTTCCACAATGCCCACGCCGGAACGGCAAATCCGGAAATCAGCAAGCCTAGCGCCAGCAGCATGAATCCCACATAAAAAATTTGACTTCCGAATGATATCGGCTCATTCATGCGTTTTTCATAAGCCTGCTGCTGCGAAATTTGCTCTTCATGCCGCATCTCATCCACCCAAGGTTCCCGTGTCCTGGGTTCCGGAACCGCATCGGTACCGATGATTTTCACCGGATAACTTGCGGCTACATACTCGCCCCGTGACCTGCTGCCTATACGGATGCGGACTTCATCCACTTGCAATGGCCCGTTGAGTTCGAACCAGCCCAACGCATAGCCTGAGCCCGAGTGCGGGAATGAAGCGTTGGACTTCGCGCTAACCTCCTTTCCCTTGAAAAAGGGTCGCGCCCAAATACTGATGGGCTCGTCACTGGTGAATTGGATGCGAACGTAAAAGGATTCGTTACGGCCTAGCGTAGCCTCCGCAGGCGGATCGGTCGCGACGACTTTCACAAGCACTTCCGCCTGCGCTCCATCCATAGCCGCAAAACAGGAACCAACCAACGCCAGAAAAAATAAATAACGGTGCATGTTGCCCCCTAGAAGTAACAAGACGGACTAAATCCCGTCCTTAAAAACTTCAGCTCTGATTTTTTCTTATGACCACTTTCTTGCTGCATGCGTCACATCCGCAGAATTGTTGGACGAGAACTTGATTGTTGGGTCGGGTACATTACGAATGACCTTACGGCCTAAGACTTTGTCGATTTGGCTTGTGTAATGACTGAATCCAACGCGAGGATCCCCTCGTTGATTTCCGATAGGGAAATTTCCAAAGATGGCGCCAAAGTAATGACGTTTTTGTAATAACCGCCTATATCGAGAATAAGTCCCTTGGTCGCGCTACCGAGTTGTAACTCTCCACTCAAACCCAGTTGAAACATTTGATCTGCTAATCGACGATTTGGCGTGAATCCATCGGCCTCGCAAATCTCCATGCGTAATGCGAGACCCAAACCGTCGACATCTCCCAATTCAGGATGCTTCCGTTGCATCTCCTTCAGGCGGCCCAGGAAATATCGACCTTTCTCTGGGACCGAGGTACCGTAATCGCCTTCCTCGAATATCCGCATTACCGCCAGTCCTGCGGCGGTTCCTAATGTGTTAGACGAGAACGTCGAGTGGGTTGAACCCGGGCCAAAGACGGACGGGCTGATAAGTTCCTCGCGCGCCCAAATTCCAGACAGAGGATTCAGACCATTTGTAAGTGCCTTTCCGAAAACGATGATGTCGGGTTGCATGTCGAAGTGTTCCATTGCCCACATCTTCCCGGTACGATAGAAGCCCATTTGAATCTCGTCATCAACAATCAGGATGCCCTTTTCCCGGCAAACCCTTTCCAGGCGTTTGAAATAGCCTTGAGGAGGAATAATGTATCCACCAGTACCCTGCACCGGTTCCACAAAAAACGCTCCGAACTCGGAACGGCCCGTCTTTGGATTCCATGCGCCGGTATACTCATGCTCAAATAACCGTTCAACTTCCCAAATGAAATAATCCTCGGCATCGCGGATGTCATGGCGATACTTTGACCGGAACACATACGGAAACGGTACAAACTCTGCGCGGTCGGCAAACTCCCCAAATGCCTCCCGATAGCGGTAAGAGGATGTTATAGCGGATGCCCCAAGAGTTCTCCCGTGATATCCACCCTGGAAAGCCAGCATATGTTGACGTCCCGTACTTTTGCGGACTAGCTTCAGCGCGTCCTCAATAGCTTGTGAGCCTCCGACATTAAAAAGAACGCGCCCTTTGAGTCCGAAACCCCGCTCAATGCTATTACAGATCATCTCCGCCAGTTCGATTTTCTCGCGATGGAGATACTGACAAGCCAATTGTGGCAAGCGATCGATCTGTGCCTTTAAAGCTTGCGCCACTTTTGGGTTTGCGTATCCAAGATTAGCCGCGGAATACCACATCTGGAGATCGAGATAGCGCCGGCCGTAAGAATCAAATAGGTAACACCCCTCGCAACGTTCGAATATTCTCGGGTCTTCGGCATAGTGAACAGTATCTCCGTAGGAGCAAAAGCGCCGCTCTTTGTCTAATAACAGCAGTTCTTGCTCGCGCACTGTTTGAGTGTCCAAATCGTTCGACATAGTGTCCGGGCTTTCTCTTTAGATAACAAAATATGGTTGCAGCATATTTACTTAAAGACTATTATTCGCGCTTTCGATCACCACCGCAGCATGAAGTTTAAACCGAATACAAGCGTCGATCGCCATGGCTGTTGAGTGGGCGTCCCTGCTTGACCAACAGCCAGTCACTGTTACCGGGGATGATCTCACCCTTGCTGGAGGCCAAAAAGGCTATATCTTGCTGTTTCACGGGCTTACCGGTTCACCTGCCGAACTGGCCTATGTTTCCCTTTACCTGCATAACAGAACAGGCTTCTCGATCTGGTGTCCGCGACTTGTTAATCACGGACAGCCGCTGGGTGTGCTGGCACGCACGCGCTGGCAAAAACTTGAAGAGTTCGCTCAAGCATGCTTCAAGCGAGCCCTTACCGAAGCTAATGCTGCTGGACTCCCACTGTTCGTCGGCGGACTTTCCCTCGGGGCCATTCTCGCGCTGCAGCTTGCAGCGGAATACCCTGAGAACGTATTTGGCACAATTTGCCTCTCTCCCACACTTTTCTACGACGGCTGGAACGTCCCGTGGATTCATAAGCTGATTCGGATAGTCTCTTATACACCACTCAAATACTTCGCATATTTCCGAGAAGAGCCACCATATGGACTAAAAGACGAGTTTCTGCGAAAGCGCATGGCCCAACAATATAGCAAGACCTCGCTTCGTGACAGCAGCGATGTGGCGAATACCGGCTATGCGCACTTTCCAGTGCGATTGTTCTGCGAAGTTCGCCATCTGATTGCAAAATGCATTCGCTCCCTTAATCGGGTTGTTTGTCCCGTTCTACTGGTCCAAGCCGAACATGACGATGCCACTGGCCCCGCTAATGCGGAATTCATTTACCGGAAAATCAAGTCGAAGCATAAAGAAATTGTCTTGCTACATAACTCTTATCACCTCGTTACAGTGGATCTGGAGCGCGCGAGCGTAGCAGCAACAATTGCACGGTTCTGCAGCTCAGTTACGTAATGTCGGCGCGCTCTTTGAAACCGGGCGTCCACAGTTCGGTGGCGACCTGTGAATAGACCCGTCCTTTTCCTCGATTTCGATAACACCATTACCCAAGGCGACCTGCTCGACGCCGTTCTGGAACGGTTCTCGAAAGACAATTCATGGCTTGAATTGGAGGACGCCTGGCGTAGCGGCAAAATTTCAACCCTCGAATGCCTGCGGGGCCAAGTTGGAAATCTAAAACCATCTCGCACGGCAATCCTCGAGTTTGCCGTCACCATTTCTGTCGATCCGCATTTTGTCCCGATCGCTGACTGGGCAGCCCGATCAAATGTCGATTTGATCGTGCTCAGCGATAGTTTCACTGCGCTAATAGACGCGGTGTTTAAACACCATGACATTCCCAATGTTCCCGTATTTGCCAACGAGCTGAAATTTTTTGCAGATCGTGTCGAAGCTGAATTCCCTTACCAAGATCCGTCGTGTGCGAGGTGCGCGCATTGCAAAGCCCGGCAAATTCGCAAATTCCCAGGGCAAAGGACGATATTTGTCGGGGACGGCCTTTCTGACATCTGCCCCGCCAACATTGCAGACATTGTATTTGCAAAGGATTCACTTGCCCGGCATCTCGCTCAATCCAACAAAAAGTTCTTGCCATTCCATTCCCTGCAGACTGTCCTAAATTTTCTATTGGAAGAACATTCCTGAATCGGACGTTTCCGATATTCCCTTCCCACGAGCAACTGCTTCCGCCCTGTAATTAAGATCAACGCAATCCTGGATTTGACGAGTCCTTTGTCAGTCGGGGATGCCGCTGAACAAACCTTTTGGCAATGAGCACTGCGTTCGTTCCGCCGAAGGCGAAGGAATTCGACATGACTGCGTTGATATCGAGTCCTTTGCGTGCGGTGTTTGGTACGTAATCGAGATCGCAATCGGGATCCGCCTCAGAATAATGGCAAGTCGGGGGAACAGAACCCGCATTCAGGGTCAACAGGCTGGCGACCATTTCAACGGCGCCCGCAGCTCCCATCAAATGCCCGTGAAGTGCCTTGGTCGAGCTAACCGGAATATTGTGAGCAGCGCTTCCGAAGACCGCTTTAATAGCCGCTGTTTCGACAACGTCGCCCAATTGCGTCGCGGTTCCATGGGCGTTGATATAACCAATATCCGTAATCGCCAGCTGCGAGTCTTCTATCGCTGCCTTAATCGCCCCGACTTGTCCCGCCGGTGATGGCTTTGATATATGGCATGCATCGCTCGAAATGCCGTAGCCGGCGATCTCTCCCCAAATCTTCGGTTGTCGCACTATGGCTGTCTCCAATGCCTCGAGGACCAATACCCCGGCGCCCTCGCCAAGCACCATACCGGTTCGTCCCTTTGAAAACGGTTTACATGATTGTTCTGGGAAATTAATGTCTGGCTTTGCGAGAACCCGCAAAGCTGCCCACGCCGCGACCATAACCGGAGTCACCATTGCCTCAGCGCCACCAGCAAGCGCGACGTCTATATAGCCGTCGCGTATCGCGCGATACGCCTCACCGATCGCCACGGCTGAAGAAGCGCACGCAATGGAATAGGTCATGACAGGACCGCGAATTCCATAACGCATCGAAAGATGCGCTGCGGTCGCGTTAGCCATGGTCGAAATCACCGTCAGCGGGGGCATGCGTCCATCACTGTTATCAAAAAAACTCCGGTAACCGGACTCTATAGCGTTGGCTCCTCCTATCCCGCTACCGAAATACACACCCGCTCTACCCGCTTCCAGAGCCGTTGCGTCTAACTTGGCATCGAGTACAGCTTGTTCCGCCGCGGTTAGCCCGAATTGGCTTACGCGGTCGAGACCAACCAATTGCGGCTTGGTAAAATAAACCGATGGATCGAAATCGACAACCGTGCCGACCACCTGTCCTGAGTCACCGAACCAACGAATTCCGGAATGCCCCGCAAGAAGGTTTGCAAAGAACTCATTCGCTGTGTTCCCAACGGGCGAAATGACGCCCAAACCGCTGATGACGACGCGCCGGCTATTCTTTGTCAAGTCGGGCTATAGGATGGATGCTGCCTCTTGACCTCGGAGTCGACGAAAGCGACGAGCGCACCGACCGTTTCGAGGTCTCGTGGCACGTCTGGCAGCGTGATGTTCAATGTTTTTTCCAACTCGAACACGTATTCGAGAAAGGCTAATGAATCGATCCCGAGAGCATCAAGCCGTTGGTCCAGAGCAAGCTGCTCTTTGGCGACCCCGAAGTTCTCTACAAGCAAGCCCAGCATGATAGCAATCGTCCGCGATCCAGTGGATTTTGGTGCAACATTATTGCTGCGCGTTAGGGTTTTCACTATTAAGGTTCTCCATCGCAGCGCATTATGACAGCCGTGCGCAGCGTCGACAAGGTGTTGCAAAACCGGTGCTTTGACTGCGATATCGTCATCTTCTACGTTCGGTGTACATAAGCTGCACTTGAGCTATCGGGATCTCGTGGAGATATTGGTCATGCGTAGCCTCAGCAGGCGGATCAGTCGCAACCACATTCACGCGCACCTCCGCCTGCGCGCCACAGATCGGTGCAAAAAATGAATCAATCAACCCCAGAAAAATATATAGCGGCGCATACTCGTCCCTAACATTTCTTTATGCAATTAACCAAGTCTGACCGCATAGTTTACCGATATTTAGGCCCATCGTTCACAGACAAGATAAATGTTAACCAGATTAATAATTACGATTGCGAGAACCATTAGGTAAGATCCCCTTAACCAACAGGGCCAGCAGGACTTGGGTAAATTAATTCCTTCTTCGAACGTCTTAATGCGCCGGAGGAATCTTCTTGCGTCGCAGTGATCTTTTAAGCTGAGCACGCAAATGAGAAATACGAGCGCAGCAGCAGCCAACATCAATACGTGCAGTTGGTCAGATGAAACTTCAGTTACTTTGATAACGCCGTAAAGGAAACCGGCCTCGACTGTGGCCGCAGTTTGGAAGCGACTCCACATCATAAGGTCTTGGTAACGATAGAACCCGCAGTCCTGCTTGTATATTTCTACCTTTCTGTCGTCGTTGCTCATTTGCCCCTCCCACTGCGATCGCTCGGTCTTGTAATGCTTTACCGCCCTCCGAGCCACCTGCAAATACAAAAAAGGTCGGAGCCGAATGATTTTTCATCTCAGAATTGAAAGGTCGTTGCTTGACCACAGATTCGCCTGCTTATGATACCCCTGTGAGGTGCCAAGCAGAAAAGCACGGGCGGGCGAAGTGAAGCGAGCACTGTCTGAGCGCGGCGCGAGTTGCGCAGCGCCCGCTGTGGCTGAGGAGCGCAAGGGTAATTCGGCGAACCGGGGTGCTGCCGCGACACGGTGAGCGAAGTTTGGGGTGCGGGAGCAGCTGCATGAGAGCATCATTTTACAATGTATCTTGCGGCAGCTTGCGCTCCTACCCGCTCCACGCTTCGCGAGTCCGAGTCCGGGGCGTCCTTCTCTTTGGTTACTTTTTCTTGGCGAAACAAGAAAAAGTAACCAGCCGCCGGCCTGCAACCAGCATAGCTTTTCCGCTTCTATTAGTATCACTGTCTTCCAACTCGTCGCCGCGAAATCGAATCTACTTCACCTCACGTCATCTAGAGCTCAACCGGTTTCCAATAACCAGTGAGCTCCAGATATCCTAACCCGACAACATTACCGTCTCGCAATGCCCGCACCGCACCTTCCCAATAAATCGTTCCGCTGGTCTCGCGGGTGTCGTTCTCCTGATCATCCATCAGCGGCTCGACGGCCAATTCGAGATCAGCTGCCCTTATCAACCATGATACCGGGTAACTCGTTCCAGTTTGCGGAGAACGCCATTCGCGGCGCGGCATGAAGCGAATTTCGGAGGGCAAATAGATTTGCACCGAGCCGTCGGCGCGACGCAAAGTGCCGCCGGCCCAGAAGCTGCCTCCTTGCTTGTTGCGCATGCGGAAGGCCATCAGCGCGCCGCCGTCGTCAAGGTTGATGCCGACCCAGTCCCACCCTATTGCTTCTTTAGCCATGTAGCTCGATGACCACTCATGGTCAAGCCAGGCGCTACCGGTGACCGATATTGGCTCCCCCTCACGCACGAGTGTCCCCGTCACCTGGAGATGCGGCAGACTGTAATAGTAGCTGGCAGATTCAGGCGCGGGCCCTTTGCGGCTGAAACCGTCCTCGCCCTCAAGCAAAGGCGGCTGGGTTGCGACGAAGCTGAAGTCAAATGCGAAATCATGCGCCGCCAGCCGCGCGTGATACGAGTTGTCTTCCTGCACCAGTGACCAGTCGTCTATCCAAACGCGGGTGTGTCCTTCGTCCGCACCGGCCAGACCGAAACCGGCGCGCGCCGCGCGCTGTGCGCGGATCAGCCTTCCTACTCGGGGATCGCTTAAGGCAGCATGCGCGATCAAGATGTGATAAGGCGCGAAACTGCTCGGATTTTTTTCCTTGAGCTCCGGCCGCGCGCGGAAAAACGTAATCTGAAAACCGAGCGGCTGCGTTTTTTCATTGAGCCAGCCCGTGATGTACCACCACTCGACGCGGAAATCGGGGTGGCTTCGTTCATCGCGTGGGAAGCGCAATCTGTAACCCGGCACCACGGGGGCGAAGGGCTCAATTCCAGAGCCGTGATACGCAAGTTGTGCAAAAACTTTTGGCGAAGCCAGCAAGCCGGCCAAAAGAGTCAGTACGCGTCTCCGGTTTGGCAATGGCTTCATAACTTCGCTTTTCATCCTTCCGCTTTCGTTCTCGCCTTTCTACCAGTCTTCACGTACTGCGCGAATAACGTCGTCCTTCATGGCCGCGCGTCCGCTCCACACGGCGGTTATTGCTGCAGCCGCGATCAGGATACTTGCCAGCGCGGCAAGCGGCAGCCACGGCACATGCAAATCCATGCTCCAGTGGAATGACTGGCGGTTGATGACGAAGATAAGTATCAGGCTCACCGTGCAGCCGCAGACGAGGCCGAATCCCACGCCCAGCAGCGAAACAATTACTCCTTCGTAACCAAGCATGGTCCCGATTTCACGACGTGTCATGCCGAGATGCCGCAGCACGCCGAATTCGCGCCGGCGCGCGAGGGCCTGCGCACTGAAACTTACGCTTACGCCAAACAACCCAATCAGGATTGCAGCCACCTCCAGTGCGTAGGTCACCGCGAAGGTGCGGTCGAAAACAGAAAGCGACGAGATGCGCACTTCGCGGGTACTCGCGATCTCGACCCCGGGTGCGTCCGCAAAACGCTCGCGCAGCGCGCTTGCCGCCTGCTGCAGCGGCACATCGCTCGCGACCCACAGTGCCGCATCATTGGCGAGTTGGTCGCCGGTGAGCTGAATGTAAAGTTTGCGGTCTATGATTACCGCGCCGGTCTGGCGCGCATAATCGCGCCAGATCCCGGCAACGGTAAACTGCACCGGTTTGTTTCCAATCGGTAGCCGAATCTCGTCTCCTACCCGCCAACGATACGAGTCGGAAGCAACCTCGGAGATCCACACCGGCGGCGGTTGCCCGCTGCGCGGAACCACGACACGCGAAACCAACGCCAACCTCTGGGCGGCGTTTTCCAACGGCAGCGGGCGCGCGATGAGCATAAGCGGCAGGCGTTCCGGCGAAAGCAACATGTTTTGGCCGCGCAGAAATTCCACGCGTTTGATCCCGGGTGTGGCGGCAATGCGCGCCTGGTCCGCGGTCGAGAGAAAGGCGGTTTCACCAAACGGCGCCGAGCGGAGTAACAGGTCGGCCGGAAGCATGCGCTCGAGCCACGTCTCGAGCGATATCCGGAACGAATACACCATGATCAGCATTGAAACCATCAGGCTGAAGCTGATGACGATAACGGCAACGCACAGCGCGACCTGGCGCGGGGTTCCCTGCAACTGAGCGACTGCCAGCCTGCCGGACGCGTACCTTGGGTGTGGGAGGAACCGCAGCAGCGCAGCCGCAAGGAGCGGCATGATGAGCACCGCGCCGAGCAGTATCATGGCAACGGCGCCATAGCCTGCAAGCGGCAAACCATTTATCGGTGGGGCAAAGCTTGTCGCCAACCCCAGAGCCACTAGCGTAATTCCGATGGTGGCGGAAGGCACCTGGTTTACGCTTTCCTCCTCGTCTCCAGCGTGCAGCGCTCGGGCGGGCGGGCGTCGCGCTGTTTCCACGGCCGGCGCAGCCGCCCCAAGCACCGCAAACAGGACTCCGAGCACGAAATAGACAGCAAGCGTTTCTGGCTCCAAATGAACGTTTCCGGTGACGCTGTGGAAATATCCCGCCCCTAGATCCGCACCGAAGCGCGCCACCGTGTAGGCGGCGGCAATGTAGCCAAACACGACGCCGCACGCTGAGCCGATTACGCCGATCACCGCTCCTTCAGCAATCAGTAGTGCCGCCAGGCCGGAACCCCTAACACCGAGAGCGCGCAGCAACGCGAATTGAGTGCGCCGTCTTAGCTGCGCGAGCACTTGGGACGAGAATACGAGAAAAGCGCCGGTGAACAGCGCAATCAGTGCCAACATGTCTAGATTCGTTCGATAGGCGCGCGAGAGACTCGCGTCGCGCTTCGCGTCAGCGTTGGGCGTGGCGACTTGCACGCCATCCGGCAGCTCGCGCTGTAATACCTCGCGGAAACGCCGAACATCGGTTCCCGGCTTCAGCACCAGATCCAGGCGGTTAAGACGTCCAAGCCGATCGAGTTTCCATTGGGCAGCGGCGATGTCCATCACACCCAGTCGCTGCCGGTAGGCGCGTTCCGGCAATAAACCGATTACATGAAGTACAACGCTATGCGTGCCGACCTGCACTTTCAGAAAATCGCCGGCGTGCAAACCGAGCCATCGCGCAGCGGAAGGACTCAAAAATATGGAATCTGCCAGAAACAAATCGCTTACCAAATTTCGTTTTTCCGGCAATAAGGCGGGCTGCACCTGGAGCGCGCGTAATGGGTCCAGTCCGATGATTTGAAGTGCGTCCCGACGGCCGGCAAGCGGCACTTCCATTTCGAGCGCGGGGTTCACTGCCCTGACCTGCGGCATACGAGCAACACGTGGATAAAGCTCCTCGTCGAATCCAGCACGCGGTCCACGCACCACGAGATCAGCCTCGCCCGCGAGATGGTGCGTAGCCAGTTCGAACTCGTTTAGCGCCGTGGCATTGATGAGGTGCACGGCAACACCGAGCGCGGTGCCGAGGGCAATGGCGACAGTTGCGAGAAAAGTCCGCGCCGGGTTATCAAGCCATGCGCCGAATATTGTCGCGCGCAGTAATAAGAGACGACCAATACCCGCTACCGATCCTGCTGTCTTCATCGGTTATAAAGTTGAAGGCCTTCCGAGGAAAGCACATAGACGCGTTCCGCGGTAGCTGCTGCCACTGCGGAATGCGTAACCAGGATGCCTGCGCCGCCTTCGCGCTTCACCTGGTCTCGGATCAGGGCGAGCACCTGAATTGCGCTCTCCGAATCGAGATTGCCAGTGGGCTCGTCGGCCAATAGAAGCACAGGCTTGTGCACCAGCGCGCGCGCAAGGGCGATCCGCTGGGATTCACCGCCAGACAGCTCGCGCGGATAGCTGTTCG
>Ga0335077_10003267_pt1 | contig 19522 bp, 13 predicted proteins | sample Lox_Sample_31_FD_207151 | JGI IMG/M metagenome (GOLD analysis project Ga0335077, IMG submission 207151) | Soil microbial communities from Loxahatchee National Wildlife Refuge, Florida, United States - Lox_Sample_3.1 | ecosystem: Environmental > Terrestrial > Soil > Wetlands | place: USA...
CCTCGGCCTTGATTGTCGGATTGCCCTCCGGAAGCGCCGGAATCTCATAAGGCCCATGCGGGATGCGTGCCCGCTCCCCCTGGCCATACTGCTTCCAAGCGCCCTGGTAACGGACCACACCGTAGAGCTTCTCCCAGCGGGCGATCTCCTCTTTGGTATTAATGAGGGGGAAAATCGCGCCCGGATACACCTTGATATCGGTGTGGTGCGTGAGCTCCAGCATGCGCAGCGTATGCGCCACCTCTTCGTCGCGCCACATGTCCCCGCTTACCACGGTGATGCCCAGGACTTCGGCCTGCGGCGAATTCAGAACCGCCAGCATGGATTGCTGGTCGGTGGTGGCCGGGCCGCGCGCGTCCTGATCCAGAATGATCTTGCGTCTGGTTTGGGCGGAAGTTGATATGGATGCGAGAAAAAGCAGAAAGCAGACGGCGGTGAAGGTGCGGCGCACTAGTTTTCCCCTATCCCGGCGCAATTCGATCCGGGTTCTGGATGGATTGGAACTGGAACGAAGGAGCAGCGCACGAAATGAATCCGAGGTAGACTACCGGCTTGGCCCCGCGAACTCAAGATTGCAAAGAGCGCCACGTAAACATTTCCAACAAGGCGGGGAAGAAACTCTCTTGTATTGAATCGGTTTAATGTAAGCTAGGGGCGGCCGGCCACGCGCCCGGCGATCTCTTCGAACCACGAGGCGTCGCATGTCCCAGATCCGCTCCGCTGTGATTTCCTTGGCTGTGTTGTTCTCCCTGTTCGCGTTTGCCGCCGAACTCCGAGCAGACGCGTCGCCGGGCGGCCGAACGTATCTTCACAGCGGCTGGCGCATGGAGTCCGCGTGCAATGCTCATGCGAAAGCGGAGGAGATCTCGACGGCCGGGTTCGACGATTCCAGGTGGCACCCGGCCGTGGTTCCGGGCACCGTTGTCGGCACCCTGGTCAGCGACAAAACCCTTCCCGATCCCAACTACGGCGAAAATCTAAAATCGTTCCCTGGCGCGTTCAACGACAACAAGCGCCAGGCCGCCAACCTCGATATGCCCGCCGACAGCCCGTTTCGCTGCTCGTTCTGGTTCCGCACGGAATTCGTTGCGCCGGCCGATTATTCCAACCGGCTCGTCTGGCTCCATTTTCTAGGCATCAACTATCGCGCCAACATCTGGCTGAACGGGAAGCAGATCGCGAATCGCGACGAAGTGGCCGGCGCCTATCGAGCGTATGAATTTCGCATCAGCGATCTCCTGCGAAAAGAAGAGAAGAACGCGCTCGCCGTCGAAATCTTCGCCCCGGAGAAAAACGATCTTGGTCTCACCTGGGTGGACTGGAATCCTACGCCTCCCGACAAAGACGCCGGGATGTGGCGCGAAGTCTTCCTCACCTCCAGCGGCGACGTCACGTTGCGGCACCCCTTCGCCAGCGCCAAGCTAAGCCCCGATTACAAATCCGCCGCTCTTACACTATGCGCCGAATTGCGGAATGACACCGATCATCCCGTAAAGGCCAAGTTTGAAGTACAGCTTCCCGGCATTCTCGTAACGCAATTAGTCGAACTCGGCCCCAAGGAATCCAAGCTCGCTCGTTTTTCTCCGGAGCAGTATCCGGAACTCAAACTCAAGGACCCGCATCTGTGGTGGCCTTACCAAATGGGCGAGCCGTATCTCTACGAAGCGCGCTTTTGGGCGAGCGTCGCGGACGCTCCATCCGACGCGGCCGATCTCTATTTCGGTATTCGCGAAGTCACCTCCGAACTGACAGAAACCGGCGGCCGCCTCTTCAAGGTCAACGGCAAGCGCGTCCTGATTCGCGGCGCGGCGTGGGCGCCCGACATGCTGCTTCGCTGGGACTCCACCAAGCTCGACGCCGACCTCGCCTACGTTAAGGACATGGGCCTCAACACCATCCGGTTGGAAGGCAAAGTCGATCGGGATGAGTTCTTCGAGAAAACCGACCGTCTCGGCATCCTCGTCATGCCTGGTTGGATCTGCTGCGACATGTGGGAACACTGGAACAAGTGGACTCCCGACACCAAAAAGATCGCCGCGGCTTCGCTGGTGGACCAGATTTCCCGCCTGCGCAACCATCCCAGCGTTTTCGTGTGGCTCTATGGCAGCGACGGCCCGCCGCCCCCGGAAATCGAAACGATGTACCTCGACATTCTCAAAAATCTGGAGTGGCCGAATCCCACGGTTTCCTCCGCTTCGGCCACGCCCACCAAAGTCACGGGCAAGTCCGGCGTGAAAATGACCGGCCCATACGAATATGTTCCGCCGATGTATTGGCTGTCGGACAAGAACGCGGGCGGCGCGTGGAGCTACAATACGGAAACCAGCCCGGGTCCCGCGATTCCGCCGAAGGAAAGCCTCGCGAAATTTATTCCGCCGAAACATCTCTGGCCCATCGACGAATATTGGAACTTTCACGCGGGCGGCGAGCGTTTCACCACGATTGACGTTTTTCGGGATGCGCTGGAGAAGCGTTACGGCGCGCCCACCTCGCTCGACGATTTCGAGCGCAAAGCGCAGGCCATGACTTACGACAACCAGCGCTCCATGTTCGAGGCCTACGGCCGCAACAAATACGTTTCCACCGGTGTCATCCAGTGGATGCTGAATAACGCCTGGCCCTCGCTCATCTGGCATCTCTACGACTACTACCTCGTCCCCGCCGGCGGCTACTTCGGGACCAAAAAGGCCACGGAAATCGTCCATGTCCAGTATGACTACGACACCAATTCCGTTTCGGTCGTCAACGGCAAGTACGAAGACCTCACAGGCTACAAGGTGTCCGCAAAGCTCTACAACATTGACGCCAAAGAAGCCGTCTCCATGGACAAGACCGTCGATCTGATGGCGGACGCCGCAACGAAAGCCTTCGATCTACCCAAGCCCGCGAATCTTTCGACGACTTATTTTCTAAAGCTGCAGTTGCACGACGCTGCGGGCGCACTAGTCTGCGACAACTTCTACTGGCTCTCCACCAAGCCCGACACCATGGACTGGAAACGCAAGAAAGACACGGTCTACACCCCGCAAAAAGAGTTCGCCGACCTGACCGGCCTCAACTCCTTGCCGCAGGTGAAGCTCGATGTTCAGGCCATTGGGAGCACGACGGGAGGGCCCGTTTTGTCTAATGTGCGTGTTAAGAATCCAAGCGCGAGCGTTGCGTTTATGATTCATTTGCGGGCCTATCGACGCGAGAACGGTGAGGACATGACACCCATATTTTGGACGGAGAACTATTTTTCGCTCTTGCCCGGAGAAGAGAAATCCATCTCCGCACATTTTGCTTCCGGCGATCTCCAAGGAAACGACGTTGTCTTCCAGATCGATGGGTACAACATCGTCCCGCACACGTTTTAGGTCGGCCACGGTAGCGCTTTCCGCGGTGTAGGGGCGGCTTTACGCCGCCTTCTTCTCTGCGTTCTCTGTGCTCTTCCTCCGTGCCCTCTGTGTTCAATCAAACCGGAAACGCTCGTCCAGGCCCATGACGGGGGGCTCGGTCCGCTCTCCAAATCCCCTGCTTTCAACCGCATACACCCCCGTTATCCTTTGGCTACCATCCACTCCACATTCCCTCTTGCCGCTTCTACTGTTAGCGACTAAGCTACCATTGCGATTGGGGGAAACCGTGCCTAAAGAGAAACCGCAAGTGAACATCGGCGAAGTCATCAAAACCTACCGCAGCCAGCGGGGGTTGTCGCAGGGAGACATCGAGCGCCGCACCGGGCTGCTCCGCTGCTATCTTTCCCGCGTGGAAAACGGCCATACCGTGCCCTCCCTGGAGACGCTGGCGAAGATCGCCGAAGCCATGGAGATTTCACTGGCCGACTTCTTCCCCGGCACCGAAACGCCTCGGGACAAAGAGACCCAGAAGATGCTCGGTGAATTGAGCCAGGACGAAATCCGCTTCCTCGCCGAAATCAAGAAATACAGCACCACGCTTTCCGAAGGCGACAAGCGCCTGGTGCTGGCGATGATCCGCAAGATGGCCACGCTGCTGCCCACCCAGGCTGCCGCAGCGGCCAAAAAGCCGGTTCTCCGCCGCCCCTCGCTCTAACTCCAAGTCAAATTTTCGCTGATTTTTTTGACCGGGCTTGCCTTGCCCTTCTCTACGTGGCACAGGCATTCCTGCCTGTGCTCTCTCGTTCAGGATTGGCAAAACTCCACTAGCGGGAACTCGTAGAAACCCTATACGTTTGGGTTGCGGATCGCCTGCAACGCCTCTGGCAATGCGGCCCGGCTTCCGTTTCCCGCCGCCGCGTCTTCCCGTTCTTGCTCGATTTTGTCGCCCTCGCCAGGAGCCAAGAACAGGTTGGTCTCCACGGCGTGTTGTTTCGTGTATAGCTCGTAGTACCGGCCCTGCGCCGCATACAGCGATTCGTGCGTGCCACGCTCGAGGATTATGCCGTCCTGCACCACCAGGATCTGCTCCGCCCGCCGGATCGTGGATAGCCGGTGGGCGATCACGAAGGTGGTTCGCCCGCGCATCAGATACCGCAGCCCTTCCTGAATCAGCGCTTCGGACTCGGAATCCAGGCTCGACGTGGCTTCATCCAGGATCAGGATTCTCGGGTCGGCGAGAATCGCCCGCGCGATCGAAACGCGCTGCTTTTGCCCGCCGGAGAGCTTTACGCCGCGCTCGCCGACAACGGTGTCGTACTTCTTCTCGAAGGTCTCGGCAAATTCGTCAACGCGTGCGATCCGGCACGCCTCCAGAATCTCTTCCTCGGTCGCGTCCGGCTTGGAATACGCCACGTTTTCGCGGATCGACCCGTCGAACAAAAACGTCTCCTGGAGCACCACGCCGAGCTGCGTCCGGTAGGAACTCAACTGTACGGTGGCCAGATCCACGCCATCCACCAGAATCCGCCCCTGCGTGGGCGTATAAAACGCCGACACCAGACCGATGATCGTGGATTTTCCCGAGCCCGAAGGCCCCACCAGCGCCGTCACCGTCCCGGGCTCGGCGACAAAGCTGACGCCGTGGAGCACTTCCTTGTCTGCCTCGTAGGAAAAATGCACCTGCTCGAATTCTAGGCGGCCGTTGATGCGATCCAGCGCCCGCGTGCGGCGGGGATCCTGATCTTCCTTGGCTTCGTTCAGGATTTCGCGGGTTCGCTCGAGTCCTGTAATCGCTTCGGTGAGCTGCGTGCCGATCGCCACAATCTGGAATACCGGGGCAATCAGCATCGCCAGAAACATCGAGTACGAAAAGAACATGCCGATGGTCATCTGCCCGGCCAGGATTTTCCGCGCGCTCAGGTACATCACGACGGCGCTGACCATGCCCATGAGCATGGCGCCGGATAAACTCATGATCGAGGTGGCCGTCAGCGTCTTGAGCACATTGTCGAGCAACCTCTGCGCCCCGGCCGCGAACACGTTTTCCTCGTGGTCTTCCGCGTGATACCCCTTCACCACGCGCACCCCGCCCAGCGACTCCGTCAGGCGTCCGGTGACCTCGGCGTTGATTTTGGGCCGCGCCCGGAAGATCGGCCGGATGGTGGCAAACGCCTGATTCAGGAACAGCGCGAAGACGATCAGCACGGCGAAAGCGACCACCGTCATCATTGCGTTGATGTAAAGTAGGACGCCCAGGGCGAGGACCGCGGTCATCAAACCGCCGACAAACTCCACAAGCCCCGTGCCAATAAGGTTGCGCACGCCCTCCACGTCGCTCATGATGCGGGAGACCAGCGCCCCGGTCTTGTTGGCATCGTAAAAGCTCACCGAAAGCCGGCCGATATGCGCTTGCACCTGTTTGCGCAGGTCCGTGATCATGCGTTGCGCGGATTTCGAGAGCAGCTGGGTTAAGGCGAACGACGAAAGTCCCTGAATCACCGTGGCCGACACCACAGCGAGCACGATGGGCAACAGTAATTGTTGCTGATGCTTGGTGATTACATCGTCGATCAGATACTTGGTCGAAGCCGGCAGCACCAAGCCGCATACGCGGTTGATCGCCATCAGCCCAAATCCCAGCGCCAATATTCCCCGCCGTGGGTGCATCAAGGCCCAAATCTCGGGCAGGGAACTCCAATCGATCTTTTTTTTGGGTTTCTTTCCGCTGGAATCGCCGGCGGCGTCAGGGCCGCTGGACCCACGGCGGCCGGAACTCCGTTCGCCCGAAGCGCCGTGCATACTGGCAGGTGTGTACGTGGACCTGAGGCTCATGTTCCCCGCTGTCGTTGGCAGGATACCTCTTCGATGCACTGGAGGCCATGAAATGTATGGGGCAAATCGCCCGCGGTAGCGCGGAGTTCCAATGGGGAAGCCCCATCCAGGCCTCACCTGCTCTATTTTGCTGGCTTGTGTCCGGCTGGGAGGCAGGAAACTACCCGATCGCGGCATGGCCATCTCTGTCACGATGGCTGGCACGGAAATGGAATTCGATGGTTCAGAGAGTTGGCCTGAGGTTAGGCACTCCCCTTGAGCGTTCTAATCTCAGATGGATCGGTTGCGTTGGTGGGTATGACGCAAACACTACCAGCGAGGTCAGCCCACCTCAGGTGTTTGAATTTGTGCGCGCATCTAGCGACCAGGCCCCGCCGCCCTCGAGCAACAGGAAAATCAGCGAGCAAAGCATGGCAAAGTCCGTTCGCGCGTCGCTGATCATGTACCAGAGTCCTTGCGCGGGCCGCGAGAGCTCGGGAAGTTTCGTGGTCACGATCGCGGTGGTGATGATGATCAGCAGCGGGACGCTAGCGAGGCGAGTCCAAAGGCCCAAGAGCACCAGCCCGCCGCAGACAATCTCAAAGCTCCCCACAAAATTCGCCGTGAAATCCGGATCAGGGAAACCGATCCGCGCAAACCGCAGGACGCCCGCGTTGGGGTCGATAAATTTCAGAATTCCCTGCGTCAGGAAGATCAGTCCCACGGGCAGCCGGATGAACAACAGGCTGGCTGGTCCCTTTGGTGACCGAAGTAAAAATTGAATCGCGGAGCCCATGGGCGGATACCCAAAAATTTGTCTTAGCGAACTGCCGTGACGATACCCACTTTATCCACCCCGCTGCACGCGATGTACACGCGGCCATCGCGGGTCGCCGCCATGTTGCGCACCACGCCGCCGCCCGAGGGAATCGTTGCGCGCGCAAACGACTGCGTCTTTGGATCGAACCGGATAATCGTGTTCGGGTTCACCCCGGATTCGCTGTACCAAACCATCCCGTCCGGCGTGATCGCGATTCCATACGGATTCGACTCCCCTCCGCCCGGAGAGGGGAAGAGCTTCACCGCACCGGTGTTTGTATTCAGAGCGCCCAAATGCCCGCTTTTGTAGTCCGTGAAATACACGGTGTCATCGGCCGCGATGGCCAAGCGTCGCGGACGCACTTCTTCGGGGAGCACAAATTCGCTGATGGTCAGCGATTTCGGATCGATCGCGCCCATCTTGTGCGTTCCCAGTTCACAGAAAATGGGAATGCCCTTGCTGTTGATCTGAATCCCGTAAGGCAGCGCCGCTTCCGTCGGTACTTCCTTCAACTCAATCTCGCCGCTCCGTGGGTCGAGCCGCCCCACCATGTTCCCGCCCTGCACCGTGAACCACAAAATCCCATGCGCATCGAATACCGCCGTGTGCGGATCATCCGCTTTTTCCACCGGCATCTTGTATTCCGTCACCTTGCCCGTGCGCGGATCCAACTTCCCGATATACCCGCCAAAATTGGCGGTGAACCAGATGTTCCCATCCTTGTCCGCCACCAACCCATGTGGCCCGGAATTCTTGTCCGAAGGAAGGGGATACTCATTCATTGCGCCGGTTTTTGGATCCAGCCGGCCGATTTTATTCGCCATCTGCTCGGTGAACCAAAGCGCGCCGTCGGGCCCAACCGCCGGATCGTGCGGATGCGCGCCCTTGGTTGGCACGGGCCATTCCTGGATGGTCACGTTCAGGCTGGCCACATCCGTGGTGGCCCGCGGCGGATGATGCGCCGGCAACGCCAGTCCGACCAGCGTTCCGCAGAGCAGAAACGCAATCAGGGCGAAGGTTTTCTTGGTCATGGAACCCCCGTTCTTTTGGACGTGAGGCGCCGGCCGCCGGATACACGGCTCCCGCAAGCGGGCAGGGAATTTGTTGCCGAACTACCGGGCCGGGTGACATCATAGCTACAGCGTATTTGCCAGGTTCAAGATCCGCTCCAGCCGCTCCCCGCCGGATTTCCGAGACCTGAGTCTTCAGCGAACGGGGTATAGGCATGCCTGCAACAGACCTACAGTTACTCGGCACGAAAGAGCTCATTGCGCTGGAGGAGAGCTACGGCGCGCACAATTATCACCCGCTCGATGTGGTCATCGAGCGCGGCGAAGGCGTGTGGGTTTTCGACGTGGAAGGGAAGCGCTACCTCGATTGTCTGGCGGCCTATTCCGCGCTGAATCAAGGCCACTGCCATCCGAAACTGCTCGCGACGCTTCTTGAACAGGCCCGCAAAATCACGCTGACTTCCCGTGCCTTCCGCAACGCGCAACTTCCACTGTTTTATAAAGAGCTGCATGACCTCACCGGATTCGAGATGGCCTTGCCGATGAACTCCGGCGCCGAAGCCGTGGAAACCGCGATCAAGGCGGCGCGCAAGTGGGGCTACACGCAAAAAGGCATTGCAAAGGATGCGGCCGAAGTCATCGTCTGCCAGAACAATTTTCACGGGCGCACCATCAGTGTGGTGAGCTTCTCCACGGAAGAACAGTACAAAGACGGTTTCGGGCCGTTCACGCCGGGTTTCCGCGCCATTCCCTTTGGCGATGCCGCGGCGTTGCGCGAGGCGATTACGCCGAACACGTGCGGCTTCCTGTTCGAGCCCATTCAGGGCGAAGCGGGCATCATTCTTCCGCCGGACGGCTTCTTGCGCGAAGCGGCCGGGATTTGCCGCGAGCATCGTGTGTTGCTGATCGCCGACGAAATTCAATCCGGGTTGGGCCGCACCGGAAAACTCTTTGCCTGCATGCACGAAGGGATCCGGCCGGATGTGTTGATCATCGGCAAGGCTCTGGCTGGCGGGTTTTATCCTGTCTCTGCGGTGCTGGCGTCGCGGGAAATTCTGGGAGTGTTTCATCCCGGCGACCACGGCAGTACGTTTGGCGGCAATCCGCTCGCCTGCGCGTTGGCTCGAACGGCTTTGCAAATTCTGGTGGAGGAAAAGCTGGTCGAGCGCTCCGCGGAATTGGGCGACTACTTCCTGGCGAAACTCAAGAGCATCCGGAGTTCGGCGGTGCGCGAGATTCGTGGCCGGGGCCTGTGGATTGGGATCGAACTGAACACTGACGCGCGCCCTTACTGCGAGGCGCTCAAGGAAAAGGGGATTCTCTGCAAAGAAACCCACGGCTGCATCATCCGCATCGCTCCGCCGCTGGTCATTCAACGGGAAGAAATCGATTGGGCGTGCGAACGCATCGCCGCGGTTCTGGTGTAACGCCTGTTTCCAGCAGGCCAGCGGAGTTCCCATCGAGCCGATCCCGCAAAGCAGCAAAGAGAGGTCACCCATCCATGCCGCCAGGATGGCATGGGTTACGGATGATTCCCGGAGGTCTTTCTTCGAAAATGCAGTAACTTCCTGACTTCGGCGATCACCTCGCCGCCCGCGTCCTTGATGTCAATCGTGAATTCCCGCTCGATTTTCTCCTCTTTTTTCAGGGCCTCGCGAATCTCCGCCGCTTGTTCCTCCGCGATACGGTATTTCGCGTAGACGGTGCCTTTCCCCGGCCGTCGGAAACGGATCGAGGCGGACTTGTCCCACACGATGTACTCGCGTCCCAAAATGTTGATCAGCATCACCATGTAAAACGGGTCGGCCATCGAATAAAGCGATCCGCCATACTGCGTACCCACGTAATTTGCGTTCCACCAGCGCAGCCGCATTTCCACGTCCACTTCCTTCCAGTCCGGCTGAATGCGCGTGATGCGGATGCCCGCCCCCAACAATGGCGGGTAAAGGTTGAACATCAATCGGGGATAACGTCGAATCAGGCTTTGGAGCACGGAGACCTCCGCGCGCGGAAGACCATTTTCCTACCGTCCCGCCAAGAAGGCAGCAGCCAATATGGTTGAAGATTGCAGCAGGAAAGAGCGGCGCGTTTAGTCCGCGGCGGGAACGGTCGGGCGGAGTTTGCGAGCGGGCGGCTCGATGTTCAGCACGCTGGAAACGAACTGGCTCAGCGTGCCCCCCAAATGCCCCAGAACGCGATTCTTGAGGCTGCTGTAGTCCTGCGTCCCGCAGAAAAGGTCGCTCATCAATTGCCGGAACACGGCGTTTCGCTGAAGAAACTGCACCATCCGCGTGGTAACTGAACAGCCCAGGAACGAGCCGCGATAGAAGCGCCGCACAATCCGCGCGGCGAATTCGAGCTCCAGCGAAAACGAAGCCCGCACCCGCGAAGGGTAGAGCTCCGGCCTTCCTTCGGCGATCGACTGGCCGAGAATTTCGCCCGAGCGCATGGCGTAAAATAGCCCCTCGCCCGTCAGAGGATCCACCCACGCCGCGGCATCGCCGCACATCGCCCAGTTTTTCCCGATCACGGAGCGGTTCGAAATGGTTCGCTCCTGCGGCGAAGGCAGCACGTGGCTGTAAAACTTGGCGTTTTCCGTTGGAAAATTCTCTTCGGAGGCGAAGGCGTGAAGGTGCGTGCGCAGTTCACTGCTGGTGTGCGCCGCCATGCTGCCGCAAATCCCCAGCGAAATATGATCCGCCCGCGGGAACGACCAGATGTAGCCCTCGAAATCCGGCAGGAACTTGATGATGATCTCGTCGGCCGATTGCGGCACGAAATAACCCTGCGTAATTTCCAGTTCATCGGGAGAAAGCGGCCGCGTATCGGGCAAAATCTGATTGCGCGCGCCGGAGGCAAGCACCACAAAATCGGTCTTTTGCCAGTCGCCGTCCAGCGAGAAGCGCGGCTTCCCGGAGGTGGTGTCAATGTTCTGCACGCGGCGGTGGTGCACGCGGCATCCCGCTTCGCGCGCGCGGTCCAGCAGAAACCCGTTCAGGACGCGGCGAGAATAGATGACGATGGGGTGAGACAGATCGAGCTTGGCGCGTTGATTCTCCGCGCTGATGATCTCGACGTCGCGGATGAATTTCTTCGGATGCGGATTATCCAGCAGGAAAGGGAAGTGTTGCGTGGCCTTATAGGTGAGTCCCCCGCCGCAAGGCTTCTCCCACCCGAGGTTCTCGTCGTAAATGTCCACCGAATGTCCCGCGCGGGCGAGTTGTTCGCCGCACACGGCGCCCGAGGGCCCACCACCGATAATCACAATGTCAGACATAGGTTACTGTGAGCAAGACGATCGTTCTATCTCCGGGCGCTGGGGGGACAAGGACAAGCTGCAGGTTGGCCGGCGGCTCCTAGGACACAGGGAAGAGCACCAGGCAGAAACCCGCTAAGAGTATAGCACCGAAGATTGCGGCAGCCGTCGCGGATGCCGTGCGTTGGCGTACCAATCGTGCACCTAGCCGGGAGAGGATAAAGAACAGCGCGAAGTACGGGGCGAGCAGCACCACCAGGATTTGCCCGCTGTGCAGGTAGAACGCGCCGATAGAAAGGCAGGCCCAGGCCAGGAGTATCGAAAAGAGGTCAATTGCATAGCGCCGCCGCGGCTGGACCACCGGCCCGAGGATAATTTCCAGTCCATAGAGGAACAAAAATGCGGCAAAAAAGAAGAGTGGGAGCTTGATCCAGCGCTGCAGGTTCATCCACGAGCCGGTAATCGTCAAATCGAACCAGCCGGTTACCAGCAAATGCAGGATCAGCGCCGCAAAAGCCGCCGACAACAGAACGCCCGGCTTCGCACGGAATTTTTTCTGCGCCAGACTGAGGTGCAGGGCAATCAGACCCACCCCCACGAGCGCGAAAAATCCCGCCAGGTAATCGCCCTGAAACAGTCCCAATACCTTGAGCGGTGCAACGTATCGCAAAACCGATACGGCCAGGATGGAAACGCCAAGGACTTCGGCGAACGCCCGTAATGGATTGACAACGTAGGGGTGGCCGGACGGCTCCTCGGGCGCCACTGTGGTCAATTCCTGCAGGAAGGGCCCCGCCAGGACGAGGATCCCTACGAAACCCAAAGCGCCGCCAAGCAGAAAGAGCCGGCTGGGCAAATTGCCGGCATTCGCCAGGTGCAAAGCCTGCGCGGCCCAATTTTGCGCCATGCGCGCCACGCCGGGGGAGAAAAGGACGCTTACGTGCGTTTGTCCCGGCAGGCGATAAAACCGAATGGTCGGATCGCTGTTGCCCGCCGGGATAAGTTCCGCGGCATTTGCCGTGAGGCCCTGTGGCTCAAGCTGTCCCGCGGAAATCAAGGTATTGGGCAAAATCGCTGGGACATTTTGGAAGAGCAGTTTTTCCGGAGTCAGTCCGTGCGCCGTCTTCATCGGCGCCGGAGAAATCGCGATCACACCCGCGGGACGGAATTGCGGGGCCAATCGCAGCGCGATGGCCGCGCCCATGGAATGCCCGGCAAGGATGGTGCGGTCCGGCAAGATCAGTCCGCGAGCCTCCAGGCCGCGAAGCAGTGAGGCCGCGCAATTCTCCGCGCTTTGCGGCGAGAACGGGCCCGCGGTCTGCCCATGGCCCGGCAGGTCCGGCACAAACACGGTCAGCCCGAGTTGCGCGAAGCTTCGCGCCAGGTAGGTCATGATGAACTTGTTTGCCGCCAGCCCGTGGAACAACACGACCGCGCCGGAATTTCCCGGCGGCGGGGCTCCCAGCTTCTGTACGAGAATCATGTCCACGCGGCAGGAAGAAGTCGCGGCCACCACGTGCCGCTGCGTGTATCCGCGGGAAGGCAAGTACGCGAGCACCGCGCCCAGAACGAGCATGCCGATGCCGCCGGTGGCTTGCCACACCAGTCTGTTCTTCATTGTGCCCGCCTGGCGCTTCTGCGCGGCCCGCAAAGCTCATGGTAGAATTTTGTATTGCAACGATTGGCACGGACGCCGTCAGAAACGAGCATGGAGACTCTTTGCACCCCGCGGTTCTAACACCGGAACAAGTTATTTTGCGGTTTGCCCCGGGGAAACGCAACGGAAAGAGCGTCGTCTTCACGAACGGGTGTTTTGACCTGCTGCACCCCGGCCACCTGGAATTGCTGGAAAAAGCGCGCGCGTTGGGAGATGTACTGATCGTCGGGCTGAACAGCGACGAAAGCGTACGCATCCTGAAAGGGGAAGGGCGCCCGGTTCTTCCGGAACAAGAGCGCGCGGAAATCCTGGCGAATTTCGAATGCGTGGATGGCGTGGTGATTTTCGACGAATTGACCCCGCAAAGGATGATAGCCGCGCTGGTGCCGGATGTGCTGGTCAAGGGCGGCGATTGGCCGGGGAATCAGATTGTCGGCCGGGAAGAAGTGGAGGCCGCCGGCGGCAAAGTGGTTTTAATTGACGTAGTCGAAGGGCATTCGACCACCGAAATCTTGAAGAAGATTCGCGCTTGCTCGTAATGGCCAGTTTGTGGGATGGCCGGCTTCGAGCCGACAACGTGCGCATTGGCGCGCCAAGAAAATTTTGTACGCCGCATGATACTGCCCGCGGTACATGAACGCCTGGAACGTTTGCTGCGCCACCCCTCCTTGGACGGGGCGTTGGGAGAACTACGTTCGGGCGCGGGCCTCGTTGGCCTCTCGGGCCTCCAGGACGTCGCCAAAGCGCTCGTCGCTGCCCACATCACGCACGAATTGCGTCGCCCGGCCTTCTTCCTGACCGAAAATAATCGCCGCGCTGAGGAACTCGCCGAAACGCTGCGGTTCTTCCTACAGATCTTTCCCGGCGCCAGCGGCGGGATCGCCGTGCTTCCCGCGTTTGACAGCTTGCCCTGGGACGCGCAACCTCCGCACGCGGACATTCTCGAACGCCGCGCCACGACGCTCTATCGACTGGCCAACGGGGAAGTATCTCTGGTGATTGCGCCGATGGCCTCGGCGCTTTGGCGTTATCAGGATCCCTACGTTTACCTGACCTTGGCGCAAGTCCTGGCGAAGGATTCCGAAGTTTCTCACGACGCGCTGATTCAGCACCTCGGAAGTACCGGCTACGCACGCACGGAAATGGTCGACCTGCCGGGCCAGTTCGCGGTTCGTGGCGGCATCATTGACGTTTTTCCGCCGGAGGCGCCGCGGCCCGTGCGCCTCGAACTTCTCGGCGACCAGGTAGAGTCGGTTCGCGAGTTCGATCCGCGCACGCAGCGCTCGATCGCTCCCGTGAACAAAACCACGATTCTTCCTCTCGCCGAATGGAGCGTCCCCGCACCCGGCAGCAAGGAAGCCGAGGAGTGGGAACCCGGCCGCTGGCTCGGCGGCGCTCGCGAGGCCGGCGGCAGCGCGTTGTTTGAACTTGCCGAAAGCTCGCTGAAACCTGTCGTATTCCTCGATGAGCCGCAAGCCTTGCGCGAAGCGGGCAAGAAATTGCGTGAAGCCGCCACGGAAAATTACGAGCGCCACGGTCATGCCAATTCGCCCGAGGTCTCGCACTATTTCTGGACCGGGGCGGAGTGGGAGCGCGCGCTCACGAAACCTTCGCGGGTGGAGCTGGAACAGCTCAATTTCGAGCTGGATGGCGGCAGGCGTTTCGAGCTCAGTTCCCGGCCGAGCACACGGTTCCACGGAGACGTGGTCGCTTGCGTCGGCGACGTGAAATCGCAACTTGCCGGCGGGGGGACGGTTTACCTGACCGCCGCGAGTCTGGGCGAACTCGAGCGCTATGCCGACATCTGCCGCGAATACGAAGTGCCGTACGTGCTGGGGGAGACGGAAGAAGCCGCCGCCGGGTTCACCGCGGAAAATGCCACGGAAACCGCCGCGCTGGTTTTGGTGCGTGCGCCCTTCGCGCAGGGCGTCGCTTTCCCGGAGGCAAAAGTCACGCTCTACGGGAACGGCGATCTTTTCGACGTGGCGCCGGCCGTCGAACGCCCCAGTCGAAAAATTCGCACCAGCGGATTCTTCGCGGATTTTGCCGAACTGAAGCCTGGTGATTATGTCGTGCACGTGGACCACGGCATCGGGCAGTTCGAGGGCCTGCGGCTGATTGAATCCGAAGGCCATCGCGGTGAGTTTATGCTGCTGCGCTACGCCGAAGACGCGCGGCTCTACGTTCCGCTTGAGCGCATGGACCTGGTGCAGAGCTACCGCGCCGTGGAAGGCGCGCATCCGACGCTCGACAAACTCGGCGGCACGGCCTGGGCCACGCGCAAAACCCGGGTCCGCAAATCGCTCGAGGATATGGCCGATCAGCTTCTGGCGCTTTATGCCGAGCGCAAGACCGCCCAAGGCTTCGCATTTTCACCCGATGGAGCATTTCAGCGGGAATTTGAGGATGCTTTCGAATTTGAAGAGACCCCGGACCAGCGCACGGCCATCGCCGACATCAAATCCGATCTCGAGAAATCCACACCGATGGACCGTTTGCTCTGCGGCGACGTCGGCTACGGCAAGACGGAAGTGGCCATGCGCGCCGCGTTCAAGGCCGTTGCGGATGGAAAACAGGTTGCTGTCCTGACGCCGACCACGGTTCTCTCCTTCCAGCACTTCGAAACCTTCAAGAAGCGCTTTGCCGCGTTCCCCGCCCGGATTGAAATGTTGAGCCGCTTCCGCAACGCTACGGAACAAAAGGCCATCCTTGCCGAACTCGAAGCAGGAAAAGTGGATGTGGTCATCGGCACGCACCGGTTGCTCTCCAAAGACGTGAAATTTCAGGACCTTGGCCTGCTGGTCGTGGACGAAGAGCAGCGCTTCGGCGTCGCGCATAAGGAACGCCTGAAAGAGATGCGCAAGAACGTGCACGCGCTGGCGCTTTCCGCCACGCCGATCCCGCGTACGCTGCACATGTCGCTCGTGGGTTTGCGCGATATGTCGTTGATCGAAACGCCGCCGCGTGATCGCCTTGCCATTCAAACAAGCGTTGCGCCTTTCAGCGAGGCGGTGATTCAGCGCGCCATCGAAAACGAACTGGCGCGGGACGGCCAGGTCTACTTCATCCACAATCGCGTCGAATCCATTTATTCGCTGGCCACGCTGGTTACGAAGCTCGTGCCCAAGGCGCGCGTCGTCGTCGCCCATGGCCAGATGGGCGAAAAAGAGCTCGAATCCGTGATGCTGAAATTCATCCGCGACGAGGCGGACGTCCTGGTGGCCACAACCATCGTCGAAAACGGCCTCGATATTCCCCGCGCCAACACAATCCTGATCAACCGCGCGGACCGCCTCGGCCTGGCCGAGTTGTACCAGTTGCGCGGCCGCGTCGGGCGTTCCCATCACCGCGCATACGCCTACCTTTTGGTGCCGCCCGAACGTATCCTTTCGGAGGTCGCCCGGAAGCGCCTGGCCGCCATGAAAGAGTTCAGCGAACTGGGCGCCGGCTTTCGCATTGCCGCCCTCGACCTGGAGCTTCGAGGCGCCGGCAACTTGCTTGGCCGCCAGCAGCACGGCCATATCGAAGCGATCGGCTTCGATCTCTACGTGCAGATGCTGGAAGGAGCGGTAGCCAAGCTCAAGGGCGAGGAAGCCGCGCCCGATCTTCGCACCACGTTGAATCTTGGCCTCGATGTGCGCATCCCGGAGGAGTACATCCCCAGCGAAAACCTGCGCCTGCGCACCTACAAGCGCATCTCTTCTATCGCCACAGAAGCGGAAAAGCAGGACGTGCACAAGGAACTCGAAGACCGCTTTGGCGCTTTGCCCAAATCCGTGGAAAACCTTTTGGAATACGCCGTCCTCAAATCCATGAGTGAAAAGTTGCGCATCGCCTCGGTCGAACGGCAGGGCACCAGGGTCGCCCTACGGTTCCACCCTGAGACGCAGTTGGATCCCGCGGCCGTGGTCAAGGTGGTTCGCTCGCGCAAGGGCATCAAGCTGGACCCCAGCGGCGTCCTGTGGATGGAACTCAATCGGGGCGAATCCGTTCCCGCCGCGCTGAGAAACGTATTGCTCGGGCTGCGCGGAGAGGGCTAAACTTTCAGGATGGGAAAAATGACGAAAAAGACGTTATGGATTGCCGGACTCTTGTTTGCACTGCCGCTGGCTGCGCAGAACCCGCAGGCACAAGGAAATCCCCCGGCTCAGAATCCGCAAGGCACGCCGAGCCTGGAAGCGCCGCCAACCGAGGCGCCGCAACCCGAGGCTCCAAAGCCCACCGCTCCCCCGGCGAAAGCGCCGAAGGCCGCCAAGCCTGTCGAGGGGGGCGAATCCAAGGTGGTTGAGGAAATCGTCGCCCGGGTGAACAACGAGATCATCACCACGTCGGAACTCGAGAAGGCGCGCAGGGCCGCCGCAGAAGACGCGCAGCAGGATTGCAGCGGGAAGTGCACGCAGGAACAGCTGCAGGTGGCCGTGGAAGACCGGCAGAAATTCGCCCTGCGTGACCTGATCGACCAATCTTTGCTGGCGCAGCGCGGCAAGGATATGGGCATCAGCGTCGAGGCCGACGTGATCAAGCAACTCGACCAGATCCGCATCCAGAACAAGCTGGCGGATATGGATGCGCTGGAACGCGCGGTCACGCAGGAGGGCCTGAACTGGGACGATTTCAAGAACAATATCCGCAACAAGCTCCTGACCCAGCAGGTGATTCAGCGCGAAGTCGGCTCGCACATCACCATCGGCCACGACGACGCACAGAAATACTACGAGGAACACAAGAACGACTTCGTCAAACCGGAACAAGTGGCCTTGCGCGCGATCGAGATCAGCACCGAGGGTAAGAACGCCACGGAGATTGCGGAGCAGAAGAAGAAGGCGGAGGATCTGCTGAAGCGCATCAACGACGGAGAGGATTTCTCGGTCTTGGCCAAGCGCTTCTCCGATGGGCCCACGGCGCAGCAGGGCGGCTATTTGGGCGTTTACAAGCGCGGCGAATTGAACAAGCAACTTGAAGACACGGTCTTCACGATGAAGAAGAACCAATTGACCGATGTGATCGAGACCAAGCAGGGCTTCCTGATCATGCAGGTGTTGGAGCGCTACGAAGCCGGCGTGCAGCCGTATGAAAAGGTCGAGAACGAAATCATGGACCGGCTTTACAGCGAACGTATGGAGCCCGCCTTGCGCGAATACCTGAAAACGCTGCGGGAAGAGAGCTATGTGGTGGTCAAGCCGGGCTATCAGGACATGGCCGGCGGCGGCAACTCCGAAATCCAGGAAGTCAGCGCCACGCCGGAACAGACGAAAGAGAAGAAACAGCACAAGAAATACATTCTGTTCGGGCCGAAAACTGGAAACTGACATTGAAAAAACTGTTCGTTAAAGACCTCGAGCCGGATCCATCCATCACCAGTTTTTTCCTGGTACACGAAAAAGAAGTCCGCAATACCGCGAACGGGAAGCCCTATCTGCGCATGGAACTCGGCGACCGCACGGGTACGGTCGAGGCGCGCATGTGGGACCAGTTCGAGCTGCTGGCCAAGGATGTGAATCGCGACGATTTCGTCAAGGTGCAGGCGCGGGTCGAGTTGTATCGCAATAAGCCGCAGTTGACCCTGCAGCAGTTTCGCGTGGCCAAACCCGAGGAAATCGATCTGGGCGATTTTCTGCCGCGAACGCCCTACGATGTGGAAGAGTTGTACAAGCAAGTTTTGGGTTTCATCGAAGGGATGAAAAATCCCTGGCTGAAGCAGTTGTGCTCGAAGATCCTCACCGATCCGAAGGTTGTCGATCGGTTCAAGCGCGCGCCTGCCGCCAAGGTGATGCACCACGCGTATATCGGCGGGTTGATCGAGCACGTGGTTGGCTTGTGCGGGCTGGCGAAACAGATTGCCGCGCATTACTCGGAGCTTGACGTGGACTTGCTGCTCACGGCGGCTTTACTTCACGACGTGGGCAAGCTGGACGAGCTTTGCTACGAACGCGCGGTAAATTACACCGTAGAAGGCCAGCTACTCGGCCATATCGTGATGGAAACGGAATCGGTCTCCAAAGTGATGGATTCCATCGAGGGATTCCCGGAGAACCTGAAGACCGTGGTGCAGCATATTCTGATCAGCCATCACGGCGAATACGAATTCGGTTCACCGAAGCTGCCCATGATCCGCGAAGCGCTGGCGTTTCATTACATGGACGATCTGGATTCCAAGATGGGCGCCGTTCGCGCCGCCCTGGCGATGGACTCGGGGGAGCCGGAGTGGTCGGCCTACAGCGCCGCGCTCGGCCGCAAATTCCTACGTCTCGACGAATTCCTTAACGAAGCGAAAAAGTGACGTGGAGTGCGGCAGCCCCGCCGCTTCCATGGTTTCGTTGGGATCGCCCCAGCAACCATTTGGGCGGAGGTCGTTACACCTGTAAAGCGAGAGCTGCGATCTCGCACTCCGAATTAGGTGCTCTTCCTCATTCCAAACGGACAAACTGTTAAACTAAGAACATAGTCTGAAACCATGCTTCCGGCAGATTACAAGGTTCGGGATTTGCTGATTCGCCCGGCGACGGTGCTGGCGCCCATGGCGGGCGTCACCGATACTCTGTTCCGCCGTGTCATTCGAGGCCTGGGGAGCTGCGGCCTGCTGATGACCGAATTCACCAGCAGCGAAGGTATCACGCGCAGCGCCAGAAA
>Ga0335077_10003268_pt1 | contig 19521 bp, 17 predicted proteins | sample Lox_Sample_31_FD_207151 | JGI IMG/M metagenome (GOLD analysis project Ga0335077, IMG submission 207151) | Soil microbial communities from Loxahatchee National Wildlife Refuge, Florida, United States - Lox_Sample_3.1 | ecosystem: Environmental > Terrestrial > Soil > Wetlands | place: USA...
TGGCCGCGCTGCGGGACGCTGACCTCGCCGTCTGGCCGGGCGAGCACGTGTCGATCACCGGCCCATCCGGCTCGGGCAAGTCGACCCTGCTGAACCTGCTCGGGCTGCTCGACCGGCCGACGAAGGGCACGCTGGAGATCGACGGGATGAACCTCGGCCACGCCTCGGAGCGCGACAGGTCGGCGGTGCGTGCCAGGCAGATCGGCTTCGTCTTCCAGTCCTTCCACCTGCTGCCGCACCGCGCCGCGATCGAGAACGTCATGCTCGCGCAGGTGTACGCCGACCAGCCGAGGCGGCGGCGGCGCGATGCGGCGCTCGCGGCGCTGACCCAGGTCGGCCTCGCGCACCGGGCGTACGCGCTGCCGACGGCGCTGTCCGGCGGCGAGCGCCAGCGGGTGGCGATCGCCCGGGCCCTGGTCAACCGGCCGTCGCTGGTGCTGTGCGACGAGCCGACCGGCAACTTGGACTCGGCGACCACCAACGAGCTGATCGACCTGCTCAGCTCGCTGAACGCGGACGGCTCGACGCTCGTGGTGATCACCCACAACCCGGTCGTCGCGGCCAGCGCGCAGCGTCAGGTCATCATCAGGGACGGCAAGCTGACCGAACCGGAGCCCGCCGATGCGGCATAGGTCGCAGTCGCAGCGCAGGTCCAGGCTGGTCAGCGCGCCGTCCAGGCTCCGGTCGCGCGACCTCGGCAGCGAGGTCGTGGCCGGGCTGCTGCAGCGGCCGGGGCGCTCGGCGCTGACCCTGGTCGGCACCGTGCTCGGCATCGGCGCGTTCGTCGCGATCGTCGGCCTGTCCCAGACGGCATCGGGCCAGATCGGCAAGGACTTCAACGCGCTGGACGCCACGCAGGTCACGGTGACCGACAAGGGCGCCCAGAGCGCCTCGGTGCCTACGCTCGACTTCCCGTCCAACGCCGACGCGCTCGTCGACAAGATCAAGGGCGTGATCGCGGCCGGGGTGTGGTGGAACGTCGCGCTCGGCCAGTCGGGGGTGAGCGCGCGCCCCGGCCCGGCCGCGAACGGCCTGCCGGTCGTGGCCGCCACTCCGGGCGCACTCGCCGCCAGCGGAGCCACAGTCGCCGGCGGGGTGCTGTTCAATCTGTTCCATCAGGACACGGCGCAGAACGTCGCGCTGCTGAGCGAGACCGCGGCCCGGCAGCTCGGCATCTCCAACCTTGAGGATCAGCCGGCCATCTTCATCGGCGACGATGCGTTCACCGTGATCGGCATCATCTCCGGTGACAAGCGCATCCCGTCGCTTGACTTCAGCGTGATCGTGCCGGAAAGCACAGCCCTGCGGATCTGGGGCAAGCCGACCAGCGGCAACGCGGCGCAGATGCTGATCCACACCAAGCTCGGCGCCGGCCAGGTGGTGGCCGGCCAGGTGCCGGTCGCCCTGGCGCCGCGGGACCCCAAGCTGCTGAAGGCGGCGGCGCCGGTCAATCCGGCGCAGCTTCAGCGCAACGTGACCACGAACCTGAACGCGGTCTTCCTCGCCCTGGCCGGCATCGCGGTGGTGGTCGGCGCGGTGGGCATCGCCAACACCACGCTGGTGGCGGTGCTTGAGCGTGCCTCCGAGATCGGCCTGCGCCGCGCGCTCGGTGCCAGGCCGAGGCACATCGCGATCCAGTTCCTGTGCGAGTCCACCGCGCTCGGCCTGTTCGGGGGGATGGCGGGGGCGTGCATCGGCGTGCTCGGCGCGCTGGCGGTGACGATCGACAAGCACTGGACGGCACTGATGGATCCGCGGATCGTGCTCGCGGCTCCGGTGGCCGGGGCGGTCATCGGGCTGCTGGCCGGCCTGTACCCGGCGCTGCGCGCCAGCGCGATCGAGCCAGCCGATGCGCTCCGCCGCTGAGGACCGCGGGGCGGGGCCGCGCTGTGCCGGGCCGGTGTTCCTCTGCCTGCTCGTGGCGGTCGCGGTGGCGGCGTGCACGGCCAGTCCGTCGCGCTCGGGGGGAGCCTCGGGCCCTGGCCAGGGGCCGCGGAGCGGCCGTGTGCTGCCCGGCGGCGGGTTCATCGGGATCCACGGGGCCTTCGGCGGGCCGGGTATCGCCATCCTGGCGGCCGGGCCGGCGAACGGAGGAGCGAGCGGTCGGCCCAAGATCTTCGTGCCGCCGATCCCGCCTTTCTCGTCGAACAAGCAAATCTCGCTGCCGCTCGACAGCTACGAGGAGGTCGCCGGGCTGGAGCAGAACGCGATCGCCGCCGCGGCCGCGCTGCTGATGCAGCGGTGCATGAGCGTGCAGGGCTTCCTGTTCACCGCCTCGCCGGGGGCCAGCGGCGCGGTGACGTTGCTGCAGCAGGTCGAGCAGGGCTACGGCCTGGCCAGCCTGGCGCAGGCCGAGCAGTACGGCTACGGGCAGGCGGGCGGCCCGTTCGGCCCGTTCGGAGTGGCCGGCCCTGGCGCGCTGATCCTGCCCGGCCTGATCGGCGCGCCGGGCACCGGCCAGCACTCGGTCGCCTGGCTGAGCGCGTTGCTCGGGTTCGCGCCGGGAGAGCGGCTCGGCGCCCTGCGGCACGAGGGCTGCTTCCAGTGGGCCTACTCCGAGCTGTACGGCTCGCGCGGCGGGGTGGGACTCAGCGTCGCGATCCAGTCCGACCCGGTGCCGGGGATCGCCGGGGAGGCCGCCTCCTGGACGCAGTCCGATCCCAGGATCACAGCGGTCAACGCAGCCTGGTCGCGGTGCATGGCCCGCCGCGGGTACAGCTACCGCAACCCGGCCGCCGCGGCGGACAAGAACTGGCCGGGCACCCCGACCATTACCGAGATAGCGACCGCCGTCGCGGACGTGACGTGCAAGAACCAGGTCAACCTTTTGAACACCTGGCTGACGGTCGAGGCGGCCTACCAGCGGGTCCTGATCGGCGAGAACCTGGCGGCGCTGGCTCACCTGCAGACGGCGTTCCGGGTGAACCTCGCCCGCGCTCAGCAGATCCTAGACAGCCCGGTGATCAGCCTGCCCGGGCTGACCGGGCCGTTCCCCGCCGGGTCCGCGCCCGGGCTGCGGGTGCACCAGGCCAAGGCGCCCGGGTGAGCCACGGCACGGAACGAGATCAGGTCCATGCACCCATTGTTCCTGACCTGGCGAATCGTTTCCGGCCTGAGTGTTTCTGGCCTGAGTCTGGGATCATTCGCTGGTGGCTGAGGTGACGGAACTGCCGCGGACCGGGCAGGTGGCGCTGGTGACCGGCGGCTCGGCGGGCCTCGGCCTGATCATCGCCCGGGCGCTCGCGCGAGCCGGGACCGACCTCGTGCTGGCGAGCCGGTCGGCCGCGAGGTGTGCGCGTGCGGCCGATGACCTGGCCGCCCAGACCGGGCGCGTGGTGCTCGGCCGCGACTGCGATGTCACCGACGAGCGTGCGGTGGACCGCCTGGTGGACGGGGTGCTCGCCGACCTCGGGCGGCTCGACGTGCTGGTGACCAGCGCGGGCGTCCAGGCGCGCGGCCCGATCGATGAGCTTGACGCGGCTGCGTTCCGTGCCTGCCTCGAGGTGAATGTGGTGGGGACCTGGCTGGCCTGCAGGGCCGCGGTCCGGCCGATGCGGGCCGCCGGGTACGGCCGCATCGTGACGCTGGCGAGCGCGCTCGGCCTGGTCGGGGCGGCGGCCAGGACCGGCTACGCGGCCAGCAAGGGCGCGGTCGTCCAGCTCACCCGCAGCCTCGCCGTCGAGCTGGCCGGAACCGGGATCACGGTCAACGCGCTCGCCCCCGGCCCCTTCCGCACGCCGCTCAACGCCGGCATGGAGGACGAACCTCAGATGCGCCGGTTCCTCGATTCGGAGGTCCCGCTAGCCCGCTGGGCCGAGGACGGCGAGCTTGACGGAGCCGCGCTGCTGCTGACCGACCCCGGATCGAGCTACCTGACAGGCGCGGTGCTCCCGGTCGACGGAGGCTGGACCTGTCACTAGTGCCGCTGTCCGGGGGTTGTGCCGCCCTCTTATCGGCCGCGGCGCTGTGGCACGCTGGTGAGGTCGAGAGGCGCTGCGACGGAACGGATCCGCCACGCTCGACACTCGCTGCACAGGCAAGGGCGCCTTCGAGTCGACGGAGGCGGTCATGACAGTGGTGGGTCGCGTCGCTGCCCTGTGGCGGTACCCGGTGAAATCGATGGCGGCCGAGGAACTGGATGCCGCCGGCATCTCGTGGCACGGCCTGGCGGGTGATCGCCGCTGGGCCTTCATCCGCGATGGTCAGGTCCACAGCGGATTCCCTTGGCTGACGATCAGGGAACTGCCCGAGCTGGCCGGCTACCGTCCCAGGTTCGCCGAGCCTGACCGGCCGGAGGCTTCGGTGACAGCGGTGCGCACGCCCGCCGGCCGCGAGCTCGACGTGGCGGACCCCGAGCTCGCCGCCGAGCTTGGACCGGGCATCGGCGTCATCAAGCAGCACCGCGGAGTCTTCGACACGATGCCGCTGTCGCTGCTGACCACTCAGACTCTGGCCAGCCTTGGCCGGCTGGTCGGCACCGAGCTCGCGGCCTTGCGCTTCCGGCCCAACCTGCTCGTCGAGGCCTCGGGGCGCGGCTTTCCCGAGGACGCCTGGGTCGGCCGGGTGCTGCGCGTCGGAGGGTTGCGGATGCGGGTCGACCAGCGCGACAAGCGGTGCGTGATGGTCACCATCGACCCGGTGTCGCTGCAGCGGAACCCGGCGGTCCTGCGCGTCATTACCAGGGAGCGCGACTCCAGGCTCGGGGTCTACGGCTCAATCGTGCAGCCGGGCCGGGTCGCGGTCGGCGACCAGGTCGAGCTTGAGCCGTGAGACTGCTCGAATCAGCCGAAGGGCCTCTGGCGGCTCATCACCAGGAGAACCGAGCCCGGCCGGGAGCCCGGCGTTCGGACGCGCCACACTGGTCTGGTTCCGCGACCGTCGGGGAGGAGGGCCCATGATCGTGCCGCTGGCCGGCCGCGTCGTCGCGGCCGTGATCGGCGGACTGCTCGTGCTCACCGCGGCAGGCAGCGTGGTGGGAACGATCATAGTCCCCCGGCCGGCTGGCGGATGGCTGACCAAGCTCGTGGACCGGCTCACGAACTCCGCGTTCCGGCTGATGACGGCCCGGATCGCCAGCTACAAGCGGATGGACAGGGTGCTGGCTCGCCTGGCGCCGGCGATCCTGCTTGCCCAGCTGGCTGCCTGGCTGATGACCTTCTTCCTGGGGTATGCGCTGCTGCTCTGGCCGTTCGTCAGGGGCGGGATCACGACCGCGTTCACCACGGCCGGGCCGGCGCTGTGGGAGATCGGATCGTCCGACGTCAGCGGCGCTGCCCAGCGGACCATCCTGGATTTCGCCTCGCTGACCGGAATCATCACGGTCACGCTTCAGATTGCTTACCTGCCCACCCTGTACTCGGCGTTCAACCGCCGTGAGACGGAGGTGGCGCTGCTGAACGCGCGTGCGGGCGTCCCGTCCTGGGGGCCCGAACTGCTCGCCCGCACCCACTACGCGCTCGGCTCCGGCGCCTCGACCATCGACACGCTGCCTGACCTGTACGCCCAGTGGGAGCGGTTCGCGGCCGACATCGCCGAGAGCCACACCACCTATCTGCCCCTGGTCAGGTTCCGCTCGCCGCGTCCCCTGTCGTCGTGGGTGATCGCGCTGCTCTCCGTGCTCGACTCCGCGGCGCTCTACCTCGCCTTGTCCCCGGGCCGCGCGCCCGCCGTCCCGGCCAGGCTCTGCCTGCGCAGCGGTTTCACCTGCTTCACCGAGGTCGCGCGGGAGATCAGCCTGAGGGTTCCCGAATCGGCGGATCCGGACACCGGGATCGCCCTGAGCTACGACGACTTCCTCGTGGCCGTAGAAAGGCTGCGCGAGGTGGACTTCCCGATCGAGCGCGACCCGGCCGAGGCCTGGCCGGATTTCGTCGGCTGGCGGGTCAACTACGAGCAAGCCGCCTACGCGGTCGCTGCGGCCGTGGACGCGGTGCCAGCGATGTGGTCGGGGCCGCGCCGACGCGCTTTCCCGGTGATCCCGCCGATCCGCCCCGCTCCCGGCCGCCCGCCCAAGGAACTCCACAAGCTTGCACCGGGCCGGGGATCCAGGCGGCGCACCGCCGGACGGCGGACTGCAGCGGCCACGCCTGGCTCCGACGCGTCCGAGCATGCCGCTGGCGCCGACAACGAGAAGCGGTAGGCCGTCGCGCGGAGTCAGCCGCATCGCTTCCTCAGCGCCCCTTGCGCCGGCCGCGCTGGACGGCATCGCCTTCGTCGCTCAGGACACTCCGATGTACAAGAACCTGTCCGCCGCGGACATGCTGCACCTGACCCGCAACCTGAACCGGCGGTTCGACCAGCACTACGCGCAGGCCAGGCTCGGCGAGCTGGGCATCCCACTCGGACGGAAGGCGGGCAGGCTGTCCGGCGGGCAGCAGGCGCAGCTCGCGCTGACGCTGGCGCTAGCCCGCCACCCGCGGCTGCTGCTGCTGGACGAGCCGGTGGCCATGCTCGACCCGATCGCCCGGCACGATTTCATGGCCACGGTGCTGACGGCGATGGCCGACGACGGCGTGTCGGTGCTGCTGTCCTCGCACGTGCTCGCCGAGCTCGAGCGGGTGGCGGACCACCTCATCCTGATGTCGCGGGGCCGGGTGCGGCTGGCCGGCGAGGTCGACGACCTGCTCGCCAGCCACCGCATGCTGACCGGGCCGGCCGCCGAAGCCGGCCGGTACTCCGGGCGGCCGGTGGTGCACGTGCGCCGCGGTGAGGCCCAGGCCCACCTGCTGGTCCGGGCCAACGCGGACGATCCGGCCCCGCGGGGCTGGGAGGCGCACCCAGTCGGCCTGGAAGAACTCGCCCTGGCCTACCTGCGCGAGCCGGGTGCCCGCGCGCTGCCCCTTCCGGCCCGCGGCCGGGCCCTGCCGTCTGACACTGGCGAACCTTCGGAGGTAGCGAAGTGACCGCGCTGACCGTGCCCGGGCGCTCCGAGCAGGACGCGAGCCTGCGGCCGCTGCCGTGGCGGCGGATGGCATGGGTCATCTGGCGGCAGCACCGGATGACACTGGCCGGCGTGGCCGTGTTCCTCGGCGCGCTCGCGGTAAGCCTGTGGCGGGTCGGCCTGGGGCTGCACTTGGCCTACGCCGCCGCGGCCGCCTGCCACCCGGCAACCTCGCCTATCTGCGATCAGCTGCAAACCAGGTTCTACGGCATGGATACCCTGCTGGCGAACGGCTACGTGCTGCAGGCCGTGCCCGCGCTGATCGGGGCGTTCGCCGGGGCGCCGCTGCTGGCCCGCGAGCTGGAGACCGGCACCTTCCGCTACGCCTGGACCCAGGGCTTCGGCAGGTGGCGCTGGCCGCTCGCCAAGCTTGTGCCGCTCGCGGTCGTGCTGGCCGCCGCTGCCGGAGCCCTCAGCGTGCTGCTCTCCTGGTACTACCGGCCGTACCTCACGACGGGCGGCCAGTTCCTTCCGCAGGAGTCCCCGCTCACCAACCTGTTCGTCCTACGCGGGGTCGCGTTCGCCGCCTGGACGCTGGCCGCCTTCGCCATCGGGGCGCTAGCCAGCATGCTCATCCGGCGTGTCGTCCCCGCGATAGCCGCCACCCTGGCCGCCCACGCCGGGCTCGCCCTCGCGGCCGGGCTGTACCTGCGCCAGCACTATCTGGCGCCGCTGGTCACCAGGAACCTCTTCAGCCCGCCCGCTGCCGCATGGATCCTCAGCCAGTGGTGGACCAAGGCCGGCACGACGATCAGGCAGTCCACGATGAACCAGGTCATGACCTCCCTGTTCTACCGGATCATGCCCGTCGTGCACGCTTCCGCCCCTAAGGGCTCCGACGGCAAGGAACAGAAGCAGCAGACGTACCTCGCCGCATTGCGCTACCTCACCCGGCACGGGTATGCGCAATGGACGAGGTACCAGCCGGCCAGCCGGTTCTGGGCCTTCCAATGGATCGAGGGCGGCTGGCTGCTCGCGCTGTCCGTGCTGCTCATCGCCACCACCGTCTGGCTGGTCCGCCGCCGCGCCGCATGAAGCCGACCCCTGCAGTGGGGGCCGAGCGTGGCCCGAGTCCCTAGGTGACCGGCTTCTCCCAGACCGAGACGTGCGAGCGGCTGTCGGTGGTGAACGGCTGGCGGTTCCAGCCCACCCAGCGGTTACGCAGTCGCAGGCCGGCCATCCGGGCCATCAGGTCCAGCTCGGACGGCCAGGCGTACCGGAACGGGATCGTCCGGTACTCCCCGGTCCCGTCGGTGAACTCGACGTAATGGCCGCGGTATTGCTGGGTGGCGTGGTCGAAGGTGTAGGAGACGATCTCGCCGGGGCCTGCACGGTAGGCGAGGATGTCCTGTCCGGGCGGCAGGTAGCGCAGGTTCGGGATGCCGGTCTCGATGACGAAGCAGCCGCCCGGGGCCAGATGCTCGGCGACGTTGCGGAAGCAGGCGACCTGCGCCTCCTGGGTGGTGAGATTGTTGATGGTGTTATACACCAGGTAAACCACCGTGAAGGCGCCGTCTACCCTGGTCGTGGCCATGTCGCCGATGGTGACGGGGATAGCCTCGCCGCCTGGCTTGCCGCGGAGCCTGGCCGCCATCGCCCGGGACAGTTCGATGCCGTGCACCGGTACGCCGCGCCGCGACAGCGGCAGCCCGATGCGGCCGGTGCCGATGGCGAGTTCCAGCGCGCGGCCGCTGCCCGCCAGCTCGGCGAGCAGGCTGACCGCCGGATCGATAGCCTCCGGCTGGAACATGCGATCGGAGGGGTCGTCGTAGCCCGCCGCGACCCGTTCCCCGAAGTACCCGTCTGGATCGTCCATGGACTGAGAACCTAACGCGTGCAGCCTTGCCGTGGCCATTCATTACCTGGGCAGGCCAGAGGCGGGCAGTTAGGCCGGGTGCCAGGGCAGGAGGTACGCGCGGTAGGTGGAGACGCCCGGCGGTAGTTCCGCGTTGAACAGGAGCCGGCCGGAGGGGCCGAATTCGGAGATGTACGGCAGCGTTCCCCAGCCGACGAGCATGTTCCCGCTGCTCACGGTCTGGGCGTTGCCCATGGCGCCGGCCAGCAGATGCTCAGGCTGGTCAGCCGACGACACCAGCGTGGCCACCTTCGCGGCGAGGTTCAGCCTGACGGTCACCACCCGGCTGTAGGGGAGCCGCTGGCCGAGCTGGGGAGCGGACTCGTCGTCGAAGACCGTGTACTCGTCATGGCCGATGGCCTCGGGGTCGTGCTGGAAGGCGAAGATCTCGCCCGCCTCGTCCAGGGTCTGGCCTGGTGCCGCCCTGAGCCGGAAGGTGCTCTGTTTGCCGCCAAGCTCCCAGATGATCGCGCCGGTCCGGCGGTTCACCTTGTAGATCGTCCAGGTGAACCGGGCGCTGACCAGCAGGTTCCCGTCGGTGTCCAGGTGGACCGCGTTGATGTGGAACCAGTCCCAGGGGATGCTGGCCGACGGGGGCAGCGGCTGGTGGCTGTCCCGGTAGGGGACGTGACCGGCGCTGCTCCACTGGAAGAGCACCTTGCCCGTGGCGATGTCGATCTCCTGCACGACGCCGTCGATGACCTTCTGGTCGGCGGGGCCGCCCATGGCCCTCAGGTTCGCCGTCACGATCTTGTTAGCCACGATCAGGGCGGTGTTCCAAGGCGTGATAACGAATTCGTGCCAGCTGGTCGTGTAGCCATCGCCGGCCTGCACCGTGGCGATCTGACGGTACCGGTCGCTGTAGATGTAATCGGTGACAGGCTGCAGTGGGCTCGTCCGGCCCCCGCCGTCGATCTGGCACCAGGTCAGCACCGGCTCGCCGCGGTAGGCCTGGGTGCGGAAGTCCGCCGCGCCCTCGCCGACCGGCAGCGGATGGAACCAGATCACCCTGCCGGTCGTGCTGACAATCTCCGGTCCGGCCGGATAGCCGCCCCCGGCCGGGGCGAGGAAGATGTCGTCGCCGCTGCCGGCGCTGCCTTGCAAGTGCGTGAGCACCTGGAGCGGCGGCGGACCGTGACCGTGGACCACCGGGTATACCGGCGCGGTGGCGCATCCCGCCGCGGCGAAGGCGAGCGCGACGGCGCCCGCCAGAATGCGACCGCTCCGCCAAGTCACGCACCCACCCTAAGGCCGCCGACGGAACTCCTCGCGCAGACCTACGGCCCGCATGTGGTGGTCGCGGGCGAGTTAGGGCTGTGCCCGGTCCGGGACCCGGCCGGGAGGGGGTGGCCCTTCGCGGTGTCTGGCTGCCGGGCGGGTGCCGCCGCGGCGGGGGTCGTAGGTGACGGTCATCGGGTTCTTCAGGGCGATGATGACGTGCTGGGTGATGGGCGGGCTGGGCGCGCTGTAGCGGACGCCCGGCGCCGGCTTGGTGCCGGGGCCGCCAGGGTTGTACAGGGGCCGGTAGCGGCCGGCGGAGGGGATCCGGACGGTGGTGATCCGCCGGGCAGCGGCCGGGCTGCCGTCCAGGATGATGTCGATGTAGTTGTTCCGCACTTCGCCGTAGCAGGCGTCATAGCGGGCCTGCCTGCGGCCCAGGTTGGCCAGGCCGACGATCCGCAGCGGGTGCCCGTCGATCAGGTAGGTCCGGCCCGCCTTCATGAGCCGGACCGCGCGTCCCGAGGAGGTGACGGCGTCGACCTGGAAGTACCGGTCGTAGTCGGTCGGCAGCAGCGGGCTCACGCCGTTCGGGGTCATCCCGCCGCTGGTGTACAGCCGGAGCCGAAACCTGGCCTGGCGGCCGTACAGGCTCACTCCGCTGTTGGGCAGGTTCTGCCGGAAGATCCTGGGCCCGCCGCTGCCCGCCGCTGACATCGACATCGTGGTGAGCTTGGCGGCCACGAGCCTGGGTCCGCCGCGGTCAGCCGGGGATCCGCCGGCGGTGTAGGGCGAGCCGTTGGTCTTCACCCCGAGCCCGACCGCGCTGACCACCCGCTGGCGCGGTCCGACCAGCTTCAGCGTCGACGCTCCGGCGACGACCCGGACCGAGGTCGGGTAGATCGCGCCCGGCCGCGACGGCGGCACCCGGTTCCCGAAATGGCCGAACAGGACGGCCACCGAGCGCTGGTTGTACTGGAAGTTCGGCCAAATCGAGGCGACCTGCGGGGTGACGGTGGTCCCGTTGCTGAGGCGCACCCGGAAGTCGCCGGGCTCCAGCGTGCTCGGCAGGATCGGCCAGCTGAACTCGACCGGCAGGCCGTCGGAGTAGTAGACGTCCTGGCCGTAGGTCCACCGTATCTGCGCCGGGGTCGCCGCCGAGGTGTAACTGCCCAGCGACGGCGTCTGGCCGGGGCCGCAGTGCACGGTGTTCCAGGTGCCGCCGGCCAGCACGGTCAGGGTCTTGCTCAGCGCCAGGTTGCCTGTGCTCAGGTTCGGCACGCCGATGATGCCGGTGAAGCCGAGCCCGGCGGCCATCATCTCCGGCTTGCGCGCCCACAGGTCGGCGTTGATGATGACGTCCCGGCGCAGCACCCGGTAGCCCAGCGGCTCCGTGCCGCCCCGGCGCGGCGCGGCCGCTGCCGCGCCGCGCGCTGACGCGCCGCCCGCCGCCCCGCCGCGCGCTGACGCGCCGCCCGCTGCCGCGGCAGCCATCAGGACCGCGGCGGCCACGGTGCCCGCGCCGAGCGAGGAGAAGTGAGGCACGGCCCACGACTACCAGAGGCAGCCCCGCCGCCCCGGCCCGCCACGCCGGCTGACGGCGACTCTTTAACTACTGACGGTGACGAATGGTGAGCCGCTGCGGTTTCGCCGACTCAAGATCTGCGGCTGCCGGCTCTCACTTGGTTCCGTGCATGACCTTCGGATCCGCCTGCTCGGCATGGAAACAACCACGACCATCGAGAGCCTGACGGCTGACGGTGTCATCGCCCGTCCGCAGCGGGCAGTGCGTCCCGTCGCCTCCGGACGCCCCGGCCGCGCTCGCGTCGGCCGGTGGCCGACATCATCAGCGAACACCGGGGCTAGCAGCCGTGGGGATCATCTACTTCGACTCCAGCGCACTGGCTTGGGAGGAATTCTGGTCCGCGACCCGGCCCAGTCGAGCTCACCGGCACCGTCGAGCAGAACGCCGGTCAGCTCGCTGCGCTCCACTCCCTGCGTGGCGCCGACGCTGTCCATCTCGCCAGCGCCCTCGCCCTGAGCCAGCCGGGCCTGATCCTGGCCGCCTGGGACCGTCGGCTCCGCGCAGGTGCGCAAGCGGCGGGCCTTGGCATCGCCCCCGCAGACCTCGGTGCCTGACAGGAAGCGGCCGGGTCGCGGTCGGGGCAGCGGGGAAAACCTGGGACGACAGTCGGCCGGGGAGGTTGGCGCGGCCTCGCGCCGGTAGGCCTCTGACAGCCCCGACGGGTCGCCGCAGTCCAGGATCGCCGACCGTTTGCGCAGGTCACGCACCCCGAAGGCCGCGAAATGAGCGGTCCGGCCGGATCGTCAGCTGTCGCCGAACACGTCCTCAAGGACCAGTCGTGCGCGTGCCGGGACTTCCTCGTCCGGGAAGACCTCGGCGCACAGGTCCAGGACGGCCCCGGCGCCGGCGAGTTCCAGGTGCTTGACCAGGACCCTGATGTCGTCGGCGTCGCGGCGGCGGGCGGCAAGTACCTTCATGGCCAGCAGGTGCTCAGGCGACGCAGCAGCGACTCGCAGCCCGGGATGATCGAAAACACGGGCCGCGTCAGGGTCACCGCCCGGTGCGACGTAGGCGCTTGCCTGCTCGTTGAGCCACCACGACGGCAAGCCGAGTTCCGCGGCGACCGCGCGGGCTTCTTCCAGCACAGCACCGTGCGGCTTGAAGACCGCGTCGATATCACGGGTCGCGCGCCGCGCGTCATAGGCCAGAGCCATCGCCGCTCCGCCGAACACGTACACATCACCGACCAGCCCCCGGCTGGCTAGCCGCTCACCCAGCCGCCGGAACGCTCGCTCGATCGCCGCTCGGTCAAGCAGCGGATCGTCGGCGCTCACGCGACCTCCAGCTCCTGCCCAGCCACGAAGACGCCGCGCCGGCGGAAAGCAGCAGGCGCATGCACGATCGCGTCCGCCCGCGCCGCCCTGGTATTGAACGGGAACCAGAACCGCCGCAACGACCGGGCCGCCGCCCACGGCGGCGCCGACCTACCCTCCCGCGCGGCCAGGTGCTCAGCCAAGGCAGCCAGGAACACATCCCACCGCTCGTCCCCTGTGACCGCAGGCTCCTCGGCCAGCAGGCCCAGACGCGCTTCGGCCGGCTCCCACCGGTACTCCTCAAGGAACTCCGCGATCAGCCGCCACCGGAGCGAGTCATCCGCACCGGCCAGCAGCTGCGCCAGCCCGGCCAGCGTTAGCGCCTTGTAGGCAGTTCGCCGAGCCCTCACAGCAACGACCGTAACGCATCGCGCGAAGGTCGTCTCCTAGCACGCAAGATCCAGGCGCCATCACACCGGCCATCGGCCCACACACCCGACGCGACTGGTTCGCCCAATGCCCGCACCTGCTCCGCAAACACCCTGGACAAGGCGACGGTGGAGCTAAGGGGACTCGAACCCCTGACCCCCTGCTTGCAAAGTGAAACAGCCTCCCGCGTCGCTGCAGTCAGAGAGGTCGAATTGGCCTCTGACCTGCTGCTACAGGTCTTGGAGGGTTGCTGAGGGGCCGGTGAGGGTGTGCACGATGGGACCATCTTGGACCACGCGTGGGACCAGATGGGACCGGCATCGTGACCGGAGGACTACCCTGTTCGAGTTATCGAACAAACTAGTGGGAAATAGCTGTTGCCAGTAGGCATTCCAACTGCCCAGCTCGCCGGAGCTATCTCCGTCGCCGAGGTGCAGGGTTGGCATGTGCTGGCCTCGCTCACTGGGGGAACTTAGGGACTAGGGACCCTGTGTGCTCGGGTCGTGCTACCCCTCCCTTGCGTCAGGGGAGCGAGCAAAGCTAGATGGCATGTGAGCCGCGGGGGTGATGGTCATGCCGGTGGACTCGGTCCGATGGGGGCAGTTGCCGGGCCGGCTGCTCGGTGTGCTCGCTGAGTCCCTGGATGTGCCGCCGAGCGCTGCAGCGGATGTCCTGACCGCGCGCTACGGCCCTGTCCTGGACGCCCGGTTCGTGAGGGAGAACTGGCTGGTCTTGCGCGACGACTGGCTCCCGGGCGAAGATGCCGCCGGAACCCGGAGCGCCTTGGTCGCGGACCTGTGGAACCGTGGCGTCGGGTATGCCCGGGATCGCCCTGCTGGCGCCAAGGCTGAGATCGCGTTCCTGCGGACCTGCAATAACGCTCGGGGACTGCGTGACGCGGTAGCCGCAGCGCTATCGCGATCAGGGCAGGGCGGTGGTGAGCCCGAGCACCTGGTCAAGCCGCTGGCCAAGGACCCCGGAGGACCCGGAAGTGATCACCTGCCGGTACCCGTCACGTCCGCGCCGCAGCTCGTCGGCGAGGCAATCCAAGCCGTGCGCCACAGGGGATCCCACCTGCAGATCATTGCCTCGGCCGGCTCGGGCAAGACGGAGGTGGTCGCCCAGCGCGCCGCCGATCTGATTGCCGGCGGGGTGGACCCCTCTGCGATCGTCGCGTTCACCTTCACCGAACGCGCCGCGGACGAACTGAAGACACGGATCTCCGCACGCGTGGCGGAGCGGCTGGGAGCGGAGTCTCTTGACCGGCTGGGCAACGCCTTCGTGGGCACCATCCACGCTTACTGCTTCCGTTTCCTGCAAGAGCATGTTCCCCGGTACGAGACCTACGACGTTCTCGATGAGCGGCAGCTGACCGCGCTCCTTTCCCGAATTCAGTCGAGGCTGAAGCTCAAGAGCCTGACCGGCAAGTTGTTCACCTCCATCCGTTTGTTCCTCAATAACCTCGAGGTCGTTGAGAACGAGCTGATACGGGTCAGCGATCTGGATGAGCCCTTCCGCGGGATGGTAAGGACCTTCTACTCCCTGCTCGACGACTTCCGGCTGCTGACCTACGGCCAGCTGATCACCCGGGCAGTGGACGAACTGCAGAAGCCAGCCGTGGCCGATTCTGTGCACGCCGGACTCCGGCATCTGATTGTCGATGAGTACCAGGACGTCAACCCGGCGCAGGAGCGGCTCATCGAGCTGCTCACCGGCTCGTGCGCGGAGTTGTGCGTTGTCGGGGATGACGATCAGGCCATCTACCAGTGGAGGGGTTCTGATGTGCGCAACATCGTCGAGTTCGCGGTCAGGTATCCCGGTGCCCGTACCTTCAGGATCACCACAAACCGGCGCAGCCGCCCCGGCATCGTTCAGGCCGCCGCATCGTTCGCGCGGTCCATCCCGGGCCGGCTGGACAAGGAGATGCTCGCAGCCCGCGACCCGGGATCCTGCGAGCTCGTCAGCTGGGTAGCTGATACCGAGGCTGAGGAGTGCGACCGGATAGCCGAGGCGGTTCAGAGGCTGCATGCGGACGGCATGGCGTACAAGGACATCGCGGTCCTGGTGCGCACCCGGGCGGCCTACAAGCAACTGCTCCACGCCTTCGATGCCCGGCGGCTGCCGGTGCAGCCGGCCGGCCGCACGGCGTTGTTCAGCCGGCCCGAGGCCAGGCTCTTCGGCAAGACCTACTCGTGGCTCGTCGGCTATGGATGGTCCCCCGACCCTTACGGGACGCCTGAAGTCCCCGGCGATGAGGAAATCTTCGCCGAATACCGGGACCTCTACCAGCTACACGGGCCGCAAGCGCGCGCGGTCCGGCGGCGGCTGGCCGAGCTGAAGAGCCATGTGCCCAGCGACGAGCGGCCTGTCAACCTGGTGGCCGATTTCTATGAGCTGCTGGCCGACCTCGGCGCGGCCAGCTGGGATCCAGACAATTCGATACTGGGGGCGCGGCTGGGAACGCTGGCCAGGTGTTCGACGATCCTCGCCGACTACGAAGCCGTCCGCAGGCGCAGCCGGCCCGACCCTAAGGTCCATGGATCGCAGGTCGGCGGGCAGGACCGCGGCACCTGGTACTACAAGAATCTGGCCACCTACATCGGCAACTACGCCAAGGGCGCCTACGAAGACTTCGACGGCGAGCCCGACGTGTTCTCCAACGCGGTGGACCTCACGACCGTGCACAAGGCTAAGGGCCTTGAGTGGCCGGTCGTCTTCGTGCCCTCCCTCACGAGCAAGCGATTCCCCTCCGCCAAGACAGGAACACCCAGACAATGGCTCGTGCCGAGGCACCTGTTCAACGCCGCGCGATACGAGGGCTGTGACGCCGACGAGCGGCGCCTGTTCTACGTCGCCATGACCCGGGCCCGGGACTGGCTCTCCCTGTCCCGGCACGAGCGGATCACGAAGATCAAGATCTCGCCGTCGCCCTACCAGCTGGAAGTGACAGGTGCGCAGTCTGACGCGCGCCAGCTGCCGCTTCCCCCAGCCCCGGCCATCCTGGAAGAGGAAGCCAGCGAGCCGCTCGCGCTCACCTACAGCGAACTGGCCGCCTACCGTGCCTGTGGCTTCGCCTACCGGCTGCGTCACTCGATCGGATTCGAACCATTCCTCGCTCCCGAACTTGGCTACGGGAAGGCCGTGCACCACGTCATGCGGGAGGTCGCCGAACACACCATCCGCTACGGCCACCCGCCGGACGACCAGCAGCTTGACCGGATGTTCGACGAAAGCTTCTACGTGCCCGCCGCCAGCAAACCCTTGTACGAGCGGCTGAAGCAACGCGGACGAGAACTCGTCCTCAACTACACCAACGATTACGCCGATGACCTCAAGCATGTCTGGGAGACCGAGCGGCCCTTCGAGCTCCACCTGCCGACCGCCGTCATCAGCGGCCGCGCCGACGTGATCCTGGACATGGCGGGCGAGCAGATCCAGTCACTCGCGATCGTGGACTACAAGACGGCCACCGACAACGACCCCGAAGCCAAGGCCGGCTACGACCTGCAGCTCTCCGTCTACACCGACGCAGGCCGCAGGGAAGGACTCAATGTCCAGGCCGCCTACGTCCATGACCTTACCGGCCACCGCGATCCCGTCGACGTACGACCCGAAGCCATCACCGCCAGCGAGCAAACCGTGGAATCAAGCGTGCGCGACCTGCGCCAGCGCAAATTCAACGCCAACCCAGGACCCCGATGCCAGCAATGTGACCTGCGCCGACTATGCCGCTGGGCTCCAAGTCGATACCGTCCGCGGTGACCGCCGACGCCCCGAAGCGCAGCATCGTCAGCAGGATCAAGCTGCGGACCCCGGCAGGGTCACTCTCGCTCGTAATGAACAGGTCGTCGGTTCGATTCCGACAGGCGGCTCTTGTAGAAGTCATGATTCGAACGACTCGAACAGTGCTGTGGGACTATCGGGGGGACTAAGCGCAAGCGCTCCGCGCGATAGATGTCGGCCGCTCAGTGAACATGGGCGGCCAATGCCGAAAGTGCAGCGACTTGGTGCGCGGTCCATGAGACCACGGTTCGCCCAGCACTCATGAGACAGCGTGATCTAGGCTGTTTCGTCCAATCACCGAGTGCCTAATCTGCAAGTCGGCGCCGCTAGTCTCTGCGATGATCCCGAGCTGCATGCTCCGGCCGTGGTCTCAGGAGACGACCCAATGCGAGATCTGCGTCGGCATGGACCCGGCCGTCAGGGACCTGCTTAAGTAGTTGGCCGTGAATCCTGTGAAGCTCCCGCCGACGCGTGTTGACGTCGTTCGCTTGCCCGCCGACACATCGAGCACAGTGCTCGTCTGGACATCGACCATCGCGGTCGTGCTGGCCTCGGTCATCGCACTGCTGGCTTACCGCAAGATCGCGAAAGAGCGGCGCACCGTGTTCGAGCTGGACATCCTGCGGGATCTGCTGTCAAGGCTGGACGGCACGACGTTCGTGACGAGTGCGCGAGCACGCGCTCTGATGGCGGCGCTGCCGCCTAGGGACATCCCTTTGCTGCGCGAGGTCGCCGCAACGGTGGCGGGTCAGCTTCTCTCCGATGCTGCGGTGCGCAGGGACTACGGCGAGGTTCTCGACCGGGCGGGGGTACCAGCGCATGACGGCCCTGACGAGCGGCTATGGCAGGCCGTGGTCGATGACATCAAACTCCTCGACGACCAGCGAGTCCCAGGCACCTCCGGCCGCCACGGCGTCGGCCTGGTCGGAGAAGGCAAGCGCGGTCAGCTGGTCGCGAGCCCCGCCTGCCCGCTCGCAGCGCACCCGGGCGAGGCAGCTGAGGCGCCGTTACCGCGTTGTCCTGGAAGTCACCTGGGGCGCTCCGGCCGCTGAAAGGACGCCGAGCAGTTCCGGGGGGTCTTGCGGCAGAGTGTGCTTGCCTGAGTCCGCCGCCATGAGTACAGTCGCCGGGCTGTCGGACCCGGTGGAGGCGGCCGAAGTTTCACCAGCGAATGTCAGCTCTGCCCCTGCCGGTGGTGCGTGATCGCATCCAGGGCGGTCTGCAGCTCGGCGAGGTCGCTGGTGATCGCCGTGTGCAGGCCCGGCGTGAGCCCGTTGATGCGCTCGGCAACCCAGAGCATCCGCCGCCGGTCCCGGGAGGCCTGGGTGCGGAACCGGAACGCCGGGTAGCTCGCGGCCAGGCGGTCCAGTTCGGCCGATACGACGTCAGCCGTGCGCGACGGTACCGTCATATGCGTAGGGTAATGCGTGGTGGTGCATTCTGCCATAGGGTTATGCAGCTTGGTTTCCCGTGATGTCGCAGGGCATGCTCTGCCGCGTGGTGATCGACTTCGACGGCCCGGTGCCTCTGTGGCGGCAGGTTGCCGACGTCATCCGGGCGCGAATCGATGACGGCACTTACCCGCCCGGCCGCGCGATCCCGTCCCTGGTGAAGCTCACCGCCGAGTTCGGCGTGGCCCAGATGACGACCCTCAAGGCCATCCGGTCGCTGAAGGACGAGGGCCTGCTGGCCGGGACGCCGGGCCGCGGCACGTACGTCACCGAGCGATAGCTCGCCCCAGTGCCGCCCGGTGGACGTCATCGAACATTCGTTCTGTAGTCGGTGCTGTGGCCGACGCGGAGGAGGACCGCATCCTCCTGGCGCAGCTCACCGGCCTGGCCAGGAATCTCGCCTGGAAGCGCCCGCGCACGGCGGGAGAGAAGGCCGCCGCAGCAGCCGAGCTGCGCGACCTCGCTGACGGCCGGGCCGATCTCCTCGCCGAGCTGGCAGGCAGGGCCATCGGCCTGGCGGAGGGCAGGCCGGACCGCGAGGAGTATGAGCTGAGGGGTGAGCTGGCCGTCCAGGCTGGCGCCGATCCCGAACTGATCGAGCCCTGGATCGCGGAGGCAAGGCTCCGCGCTCAGGCGGCCGTCCCTCCATATAGGGCTGCGGACGGTGATGCATGGGCCGCCAGGCTCATGGGTGACTTGAGGCTCGTCCAGCCGAGCTTGATGGTGTGGCCCCCTCCAGACCCATGGCACCTGGTGCCCTTCGGGCAGGGGTTGTGCGCCGTGCCAAGGGTGTTCGCCGCGCCGCTGAGGGTCTCGTCCATGCCCGCCACCCCATCCAGGCGGGCGATGGGGGCCAGCTCGGCAACCGTGAGCGGCTTCCCGAGCAGCCCGCCGGCCGAGAAGCCAGGCGGTCCGATGGACACTGTGTTGCCGACCGAGCTGAGCGTGGCCGCGACCTTGTCGCTGACCGTGCGGTGCGCGCTCAGCATGACGAAGGACAGGCCGAT
>Ga0335077_10003269_pt1 | contig 19521 bp, 18 predicted proteins | sample Lox_Sample_31_FD_207151 | JGI IMG/M metagenome (GOLD analysis project Ga0335077, IMG submission 207151) | Soil microbial communities from Loxahatchee National Wildlife Refuge, Florida, United States - Lox_Sample_3.1 | ecosystem: Environmental > Terrestrial > Soil > Wetlands | place: USA...
CGAGAAGGCATACACGTGCACTTCGGTCTGCATCCAGTAGCGAAACGTAGGCCGCAGAGCCTCGATCAGCCTCCGCATGGATTCATTCTAAGGCCGGATCTTTCGTGGGGGCCGAAACTTCAGTTCGAGCTCTCCAGCACCGTCGGATATTTGATCCCGAGCTGTTCCAGGTACGTGTCGTACTTGTCGGGATTGTAATAGAACTGCTTCATGCGGTCGCGATAAGTTTCCATGGTCTTCTGGTTGAGCCAGATCGCCGGCTTATCGTCGGGACGCAGGAAGCTGGTGTATCTCATGTCCTTGGTCTGGACATTGTTGAAATAGTCCCACGCGGATTTCACCAGCTCGGGATGCGTGAGGATGTCGATCATGGTCATGGCCTGAACCTTCGCGCCGGCGATCACGCCTTTATGCGCGATGGGCGTCGCCATCGAAATCGCATTAGCCCAGTTGTGGCCCGGACCGCCGGGAATATTGGACGGGAAACGCAGCGTGACCGTGGGGACGTTCCAGGAAACGTCGCCGATGTCGTCCGAGCCGCCGCCCATCGGCTGTTGCTGCCCTTCCTCGCCGGTATTGTCGTTCTCCGCCTGCGCGCGCGGCGCCCGCAATTCGGGAATCTTCGTAGCCAGCCCGCGAACCGGCTGTTTCAACTCGGCCTGGAACGCGCGCGCCAGCTTCTGATCGTCATCCGACCACTGCGGCAGCCCGACCTTTTTCATATTCGCGTACATGTCCTCGGCGATCGGCTTGTTGAAATATCCCGGCCACGCGCTGCCAAGCAGGCGCTCGCTGTATTCGGTGTCGGTCATCAGAGTCGCGCCTTTGGCCATGTTGTCGCCGATGTGCCACAGATTCATGATGTGCGGATAATCGGCTTCGCGGAAATAAAACCAGATGGCCGCGTTGGGCGGAACGACATTGGGCTGATCGCCGCCATTGGTGATCACGTAGTGGACGCGCGTGGCCAGGCGCAGATGCTCGCGGCGGAATTCGTAGCCCATGCTCATCAGCTCGGCGGCATCGAGCGCGCTGCGTCCGCGCCATGGAGCGCCCGCCGCGTGCGCGCTTTCGCCTTTGAAGGAATACTCGATGGACACCAGCCCGTTCTGCCCGCTGGGTCCGTAGGAAACGCCGAGATTGTTGGCGACGTGGCAGAACAGCACGATGTCGACGTCCTTGAACATCCCCGCGCGCACGTAATACGCCTTGGTTCCGACCAGTTCCTCGGCGACGCCGGGCCACAGGCGGATGGTGCCTTTAAGGTGCTCGCGCTCCATCACGTGCTTCACGGCGAGCGCGGCGATGATGTTGAGCGGCACGCCCGAATTGTGACCTTCGCCATGGCCTGGCGCGCCTTCGATGATCGGATCGTGATACGCGACTCCGGGTTTCTGCGAGGCCTGCGGAATATCGTCGATATCCGAGCCGAGTGAGATCACCGGCTTGCCTTCTCCCCACGACGCGACCCACGCAGTGGGAATGCCGGCGTAATTGTGTTCGACCTTGAAGCCGTTTTTCTCGAGAATGCCGCTCAGATAGCGCGTAGTTTCGAACTCCTGGAATCCGAGCTCGCCGAAGCTGAACACGCTGTCGACCATCACCTGCGCCTGCTTTTTCATCTGATCGATTTCGCCCGCGATATCGGCTTTCATGGCGGCTTCTTTTTCGGGCGCAACGCTGTTCTGCGCGAACACCGACGCGGCCAGCAAAAAACCGAGCAAATACTTGAACATTCCAGGGATCTCCTTGACTTCAGAACAGCGTAGCATGCCTAGCCACGGCCCTCCCTGCGGATGAAGATCGACCCCCGCCCTAACGGGCAGGGCTGGTCGGCGCGGGTTCGGATCCGGCTTTTCAATATCTTCAGATTGACCGTATAAAATGAACGCCTGGAGACGATTCTCATGCTACGATCCTCGATCCTGTTGGCGGCGATTCTGTGCGCCGCGCCGATCATCCATGCGCAAGGCCGCGGCGGAGGCAACGCGCAACTTCCGGCGCGCATTCCTTCAATTGAGGAGCGCACCGCGACCATGCGCAAGCTAGACGGCTTTTTCCCCCTGTACTGGGACGCGCGCACCGGGTCGCTATTCCTGGAAATCACCCGTTTCGAGCAGGAATTTCTGCTTGCCGACGGACTGGCCGCGGGGCTGGGGTCGAACGACATCGGCCTTGACCGCGGGCAGGAAGGCGGCGGCCGGATTGTGAAATTCGAACGCTACGGGCCAAAAATTTTCCTGGTCCAGCCGCAGGAAGTTTTCCGCTCCTCGAGCGACAATGCAGCCGAGCGCCGCAGCGTGGAGGACTCTTTCGCGAAATCGGTGCTGTATGGATTCACCATCGCGGCCGAAAGCGACGGACGCGTACTGGTGGACGCGACCGATTTCGTGGTGCGCGACGGGCACGGCGCCGGGGGCGCGCTGCGTCCGGGAAATTATCGCGTCGATAAAACGCGCAGCGCGGTGTACATGCCGCGCACCAAGGATTTTCCAAAAAACACGGAAATCGAGGTCACGCTGACCTTCTCAAACGAAGCGGCGGGCGGGCGCGGCGGTGGTGGAGGAGGTCCGCAACAAGGGCCGCCGGCGATTTTCACCGAGAACGGCGGAGGACGCGGTGGGCGCGGCGGCGGAGGATTCGGCGGCGGAATGTTTTCCGGTTCGGTCGCGAGCGTGACCCCCAACGCCGAAGCCGTCACCCTGCGCGAGCACTATTCGCTGGTGGAGCTGCCCGACGGAAATTTCAAGCCGCGCGAAGACGATCCGCGCGCCGGATACGGCGGCATCACTTACGTCGATTACAGCGTCCCGATCGGCGAGCCGATGGTGAAACACTACATTCGCCGTCATCGCCTGGAGAAAAAAGATCCCGGCGCGGAAATGAGCGAGGCGGTGAAGCCCATCGAATATTGGGTCGACTCCGGCGCTCCGGCGGATGTGCAGAAAGCGCTGATCGAGGGCGCGAGCTGGTGGAACCAGGCGTTTGAAGCCGCCGGTTTCAAGAACGCGTTCCACGTCGCCGCGCTGCCGCCCGACGCCGATCCCATGGACATCCGCTACAACATGATCAACTGGGTGCACCGCTCGACGCGCGGCTGGTCGAGCGGCGCGACCGTGACCGATCCGCGCACGGGCGAAATCATCAAGGCCACGGTCACGCTCGGCTCACTGCGCGACCGGCAGGATTATCTGATTTTCGAAGGCCTGCTTTCGCCCTATTTGACCGGAGACGAGCATCCGGAAATTTTGTATCAGACCGCGCTCGCGCGCATTCGCCAGCTTTCGGCGCACGAAACCGGCCACACGCTGGGCCTGGGTCACAATTATTACGACAGCAAGCAGGGATGGATCTCGGTGATGGATTATCCGCACCCGCAGGAGGATCTGAAACCGGATGGCTCCATCGACATTTCGCACGCCTATCCTCAGCACATCGGCGAATGGGACAAGGTCGCGATCAATTACGGATATCGCGCGCTTCCGCCGGGCGATGAAAAAGCCGCGCTCACGCGGATTCTCGACGAGGCGTGGAGCAAAGATCTCATTTACCTCACCAATCAGGATCTGGAAGCGCATCCCAAGGTCGACCAGTGGTCGAACGGCGTCAACCAGGCGGACGAGCTGAATCACATGATGAAAATCCGCCGCGCCGCGCTGAACAAACTGGGCGAGCACTCGATTCGCAACGGCGCTCCCATGGCGACGATCGAAGAGCCGCTGGTTCCGATTTTCATGTATCACCGCTATTCGGTCGAATCCGCCGCGTCGATGGTGGCGGGCATCGATTATATCTACGGAATCCGCGGCGATCATCGCACGCCGACTAAATGGGAACCGGCCGCAGATCAACGCAAGGCGCTCGACTCGCTCGCCGCGACTTTGAAACCGAGCGAGCTGACCGTGCCCAAGCAGGTGCTCGACGCGATTCCGCCGCGCCCGCCGGGCTACGGCCGCCATCGCGAACTTTTTCCGCGCACCACTGGCGACGGATTCGATCCGCTGAGTCCGGCGACGGTCGCTTCCGACGTAACCATCGGTTTCGTGCTGGAGTTGGATCGCGCGGCGAGGATGGTGGCACAGCACGCCGTAGATCCGTCGCTGCCGGGGCTTGAAGAAGTGATCGACCGGCTGACCAAGGCGATCTTCGACGCGCCGGTGGCGAATTCGTACGAGTCCGAAGTGCGCCGCGCCGAGGAGCGCGTGCTGGTGGATCGCGTGATGTGGCTGGCGAACGCCGATCAAAACGCGCAGGTGCGTGCGATCGCGGCGCTCAAGCTGACCAAGCTCGCGAATCGTCTGAAAGCCGAGCCCGCAACCAGCGAGGCCGAGCAGGCACAGCATCAACTACTCGCCGCCGATATCAAGCGCTTCCTGGAGCGTCCCGCGGAGGTCGAGCGTCCACTGCCTGCGCCGCCGTCGCCGGCGGGAGCGCCGATCGGCGACATGCCGCTCGACTGGCTGGCTCGCCCACCGATGGGGAAATGACATCATAGAAAGAGATGTATCGGGTTGTTTGCGCGATTCTGCTGGCCGGTTCGCCCGCGCTGGCGCAAAAATGGGTCGAGTATCGCGTCGGGCCATTCCACCTTTTCAGCGATGCCGGCGATAAGGCCGCGCGCGACCGGCTGAATGAGCTGGAACAGTTGCGCCACGCGCTCGGCCAGGTGCTCGGCTTGGACACCCTGGGTGTCGGCGGGCCGCACGAGGGCTCGCTCGATACAACCTGGCCCGTCGACTTCATATTGTTCCCCAATACGAAGGCGTTCGCGCCGCACGCGCCGGGAAATCCGTTTGTCGAAGGCGGGTCGGCGGTGCTCACCGCCTGGACCGCAGATACGCCGCTCCCACAGGACCTGTTGCGCGCGGTCACGCGCATGCTGATTGACGATAACGCGGATCGCATGCCCGAAGCGATCGAGACCGGATTGTGCGATCTCTTCTCGACCATCAAGGCGAAGGGGACTATCGTGTCGATCGGCGCGATGCCGGATGGGCTGCCGCCGGCGCGCCTGCGGGCTTGGGCCAAAGTCCAAATGCTGGTGACCTCGCCCGAATACAGCGGCAAGTTTCGCGTGTACCTCAACAATTTGCAGGGCGTCGGCGATGAGGTTCTGGCCGCGCGCAACGCCTACGGATTGAGCGTGGCGAAGCTCAACGAAATTGTCGACGCCTACGTTCACGCCGGCAAATTCGAAGCCGCGCAGGTTTCGGCCGAAGCCATCAATCCCAACCGGGATTTCATCGAAAAGCCGGCAACCAAGGAGCAGGTGGATGAATTGGTCGCGGAGATCGCCGCCGATGGCAAGAATTTTCCGCCGGATAGCGCGCGCGCTCTGATCGAGGGGCGTACGCGCGATGAGATCGAACTCGCCATTAAGGCCAATCCCAAGTGGGCCGAGCCGTATTTTCGATTGGCGGACCTCGAACCCACCGACGAGGCGCGGATCAAGGATCTGAAAACCGCGACCAGGCTGGAGCCGCGCAACACGGAATACTGGCAGGAGCTCGCCGAAGCGCAGATGCTGGCGCATCAGTACGCGGATGCCGAAAAATCGTGGGCGTCGGCGATCAGCGAAGCTCCCACCGAAGCCGAGCGCGAGCGCATTCGAAAAAACCGCATCGGCGTCGAAGACAGGCGCGCCGAGTGGGAGGCAGCCGAGCGCAAGCGCATCGCCGCGGAGCAGGCCGCCGAGCTCGAACGGATCAAGAACGCCGCCGCAGCCGAGGTCCACGCGGCCGAGGACGCTGCTGCCAAGCAGGCCGGCGGACTGAAGGCCGGCGAAAAACCGCTGGCGTGGTGGGGCGAGCCGGAGGGCCAAAAGCTATCGGGGAAACTGGCGCGCGTCGATTGCCTCAGCGGCGGTCCCATGCGGCTGACCATCGATATCGACGGCGGTGGAGTGATTCGCCTGCTGATCCGCGACATGAACAGCCTTCAGGTTGCGGGCGGCGAGCCGGCGAAGTTCGTGTGCGGAGCGCAGCGCGCGCCGCGTCAAATCCGCGTCATTTACAATGTCAAAACTGACGTGAAGACCGACACCGTGGGCGAGATCGCGATGGTGGAATTTCCGTAATGCGGAAAGTTCCGCTGCGCCCCGCTATGTGGCGATGGGCGGCCATTACTATTTTTCTTTTCTCCTCCGCGCTCAATTATCTCGACCGGCAGCTTCTGGCTGCGGTCGCGCCGTCGCTGCGCGGCGAATTTCACATTACCAATCACGAATACGGGCAGATCGTTAGCGTGTTCTCGATCGTCTATGCGCTGGTGGCGCCCGTGGCGGGATGGTTCATCGACCGCGTGGGGCTCGACGCGGGCGTGAGCATCGCCGTGCTGGTGTGGTCGGCCGCGGGCGCGGCGACGGGGTTGACGCACAGCTTTCGCGGACTGCTGGCCAGCCGCACACTGTTGGGCGTCGCGGAAGCGGCGGGGATTCCCTGCTTCGGGAAAGCCAACGCGATGTACCTGGAGCCGCGCGAGCTCGCGCTGGGCACGGCATTTAACCAGGTGGGGATCAGCATCGGATTGACCGCCGCGCCGCTGGTGGTCGCCGCCGTCGCGACCGTGTATGGATGGCGATCGTCATTCCTGATCTGCGGCGCGCTGGGGTTGATCTGGGTGCCGCTGTGGCTGCTGACCTCGCGGCGGATCCCGGCGCGGACGCTCTCCAAATCCGAATCGGGAGCGCGCTTCTCCGATCTGCTGCGCGACCGCCGCTTGTGGGTATTGGTGATCGCCACGATCTTCATGATGTGCCTGTACACGCTGTGGACCAACTGGACCACGCTGTATTTCGTCGAGCAGTGGCATCTGACGCAGGAGGAAGCCAATCGCAGATTCGCGTGGATCCCGCAGATTTTTTCGATGCTCGGCGGATTTTTCGGCGGCTGGATCGCGTTCCGTTGGATTCGCGGAGGCGCGCGGGTGCTGGCCACGAGAATGCGGCTGTGCTGGATCTGCGCGGCAGCCACGCTCGTCGCGACCGCGGTGATTCCGCTGATGCCGGGCACCACGCTCGCCGCGGCGGCCATCAGCATCAGCGCCTTCTGGGCCGTCAGCATCACCACCAATCTCTATGCCCTGCCCATCGACATGTTCGGCCCATCGCGCGCGGCCTTTGGTGTCGCCGCCCTGACTTTTGCCTATGGCGTGATGCAGACGATCCTTTCGCCGGCGATCGGGATGGTGGTGGATCACTACGGTTTCAATACCGTGTGCCTGGGAATGTCGTGGATGCCGCTATTCGGCGTATGGATTTTGTCGAGGAGCGTGGTGGATTGATGAAGTTACTAACGCTTGTGTCTAAAGCGCATCTAACCCCCGGCTCACGGCCGGGGCTGGGGATCAATCGCATCGGACAGCCCTGCCCGTCAGGGCCGGGGTTCTGACAGACTCTGCTCAGCTTGATCAGGCTCATGACCATTCGCTCCGCCGAACCGCGCGACCTCGACGATATCGGGCGAATTTTGGGAAAATCCTCCTGGCGCGCGGAGGATCTCCTTGCTTTCGACTGCCGGATTGCCGAACTGGATGGTCTGCTCGCCGGGTTCCTGGCCGCCCGCGAGACGGGGCCCGGCGAGCGGGAGATCCTGTATATCGCGGTCGATTCGGCGTTCAGGCGGCGCGGAGTCGGCCGGGCGCTCATCCAAAACCAGCTCGCAACGTCAAAAGGCGCCTGTTTTCTCGAGGTCCGCGAATCCAATCTGGCCGCGATAAATCTTTACAAATCAGCCGGTTTCCGTCCCGTCGGACGCAGAGAGTACTATTATACTGATCCCCCCGAAACGGCTATTGTCATGAGGTTTCTTTCATGATATTGTCATGGTGCAGCAGTCGGCCGTCGGTGACCGGCTGCCCGGAACGAATGAGTGCACTCACGATTACCCACCGAGCCATTTCAATTCAAACCAACCGACTCGGCGGAGTTCCACCTATCAAGGAGATCCGTTGATGGAGAATCATCAAGAAGAAATCAAGGCGCACCTGATGGCGACCAGCGAGGAATTCCGAGCGCTGGCCGCGCAGCACAGCCAGTTGCATAAAGAACTGGAGGAGCTCGAAGCCAAAGGCCATCTGAACGCGGAAGAGCAGATGGAAGAAGTCCGGCTCAAGAAGCAGAAGCTGCGGCTCAAGGACCAGATGAACGCGATGCTGGCTCGTCCGCGACCGCAGCAAGTCGCCTGAGCCTTCAGGTGCGCGCGTAAAAAGAAACGGCCGGGACGTGAAATGGCGTCCCGGCCGTTTTTGTTTTTTGAGCGACGGCTTACTGAACGTCGACCACCTTGCCGTTGTTGAAGGTGACCTTCATATCGGGATAGACGTAGATCTTCTTGGCTCCCAGATCGACAATGCTCTTGGGCTGACCCAGCATCCCCGTCACTTCGTCGATGCTCTGACCCAGTGCAATGGTCTTGGTTTGCGCCGGCGCGGCTGCCGGAGCCGCCGCCGCGGAATCCGCTGCCCCACCCGCCGGCGCTTCAGCCAGCGCCTGCGTTTCTTCCTGGTCGGCCTGCGCCAGTTGCTGATTCACCTGGTTGGCGACGTCGGGATCCGGCGGAGGGGCCTGCTGCGCGAAATCGGCCTTCACCGGAGCCGCTTGTGCCGACGCGGGTGCGGCCGGAAGACCACCCTGCCCCTGCTTGGACTGCAAATCGGCCATGCCCTGGTCGATCGTCTCCCGCATGCTGTTCTGCATGTCTTGCAGATCTTCGAAACTCACGGCCACCGTGGCGCCCTTGCGGCATTCCTGACCGCCCTTGCTCGCCAGGATGACCAGGTTGGCCGCGGTCGCATCCGCGGCGGGCGGACCGGTGAGCTGCAAGGCATCGCCTTCACTGAGCGCGCATTCGGCGCCGGTCGAATCGGTCACGTCGAGGTCGCGCCCGGCCACGAAAACGTGGCGCTGGCCATCGCTCAGCTCGCGCCCGATGCCGCTCGACGACGGATCGATGTCCTGGCCCCGGGCGGTCTGCTGCGCTTCCTGATTTTCAAGCGCGATCTGCTTCTGCACCTCGGCCGCGATGGCGTCCTTCACATCCGGAGTCAGCGCGACCGCGCCGGGAGGAGGTCCCGCGGACGCCGCGGCAGCCTGAGCCGCCGCAGCCTGTTGCGCCGCGTACGCCGCCGCGAGCTGCTGCGAGATGATGTAATCGGTCAACCACAGCGACGCGCTCGCGTACACCGGGTAAGGCGTAAAGTAGAATCCGTAATACCCATACCAGGGTGCCGCGGCGAAGCCGAAGCCGAACGCGATGGGACGCGGCCACGGGTTGTAAACCCATCCGTAGTATGCCGGCGCGTAGTAGACCGCCGGCGCGTAGCCTTCGACGTAGACGCCGTGATAGGGATAACGTCGGTAGAAGCGGTCATAGGCGCGGCCGTCGCGATAATAGGTGCGATGCGCGAATTCGTGGCCGTGATACATGTAAGGATGCTGGACGTATCCGTGCCCGCGGCGGTCGGCGTAGACGCGCGAATGGTCGGCGCGTTCCACCGACACGTGACGCCGGCCGTCGAGACCGTGATGGATCGCCATCCCGTTCCTGCCGTGGATATCGGCCGGCCTTCCGTCGCGTCGCCGAACCACTTCGCGTCCGCTCGCCGTCCGCGTGACGTGACTCCCCGCCGGAACCCGTCCCCCGGCCCCCGGCCGTCCCCCGGCCGCCGCCCGTCCCGCCGGTCCACGCGCACCCGCCGGTCCACGCGCCGGTGACGCTCCGCGACCGGCGGTGGTGGCTCCGCGACCCGCGGTCGTCGGACCTCGACCGGCGGTTGTAGGTCCGCGCCCCGCGGTCGTCGGACCGCGTCCGGCAGTGGTCGGTCCTTTTGAAGCCGCGCCGGATCTGGACGGCCCGGCCGGTTTTGCCGCCGGTTTGGCCGCCGGTTTCGACGGCGCTTCCTTTTTCTGTGCGTAGGCAACACCCAACACCAGCGCTGCCACGAGGACAGTCTTAAGCAGATTCATAACTCCCCCAGAAATCGTCCCGATTCAATACGCCCGAAAATTACTGAACGTCGCTCACCTTTCCGTTCACGAACGTCACTTTCAGGTCTTTGTAATAGAAAATCTGTTTGCTCCCCAACTGCGCCTTTTTTTCCGGCTGTCCGAAGGCCGCGACCACTTCATCCACGGTTTGGCCTAGCGAAATCGACTTGGGCGGCGCTGCCGGCTGATCCGATGGCGGAGGCGGAGGCGGAATGGGCGGCGGCGCCGCATCGGCCGGCGGCGGTGGCGGTGGAATCGGCGCTGGAGCAGCAGCGGGAGGTTCGGCCGCGGCTGCGGGAGCCGCGGGCTGAGCCGACTGGGCGTTCGTACCTGAGTCCTGCGGCTGGACCGTGAAAACCTCCGCGACCGTCTTCACCACCTGGTCGGCGGGCGGCAGCGAACCTTTGCCGAAAAACGTCAGCAGCGCGCGATACCGGTAATCCCCGATCTGATCCGTGAACAGCTCGAAGACCACCGAATTGTCCTTGACCTCGATCTTGGTGACCCACATTTTTTCGCCCTTGACGAAGGTGCGCGTCGCGCCCGACTGCGGAGCGCCCGCGCCCGGAATATGGCTCAGGAACCGTGTGGTTTTGCCGATCGCGTTCTGGGTGATCTTCCCTTCCTGGTACTTGTTCTGATTGACATCCGACTTGGTCGCGTCGGTCATCAGAAGATTACTCTTTTGAAGCACCAGAATGGAACCCGCGGTGACGATATCGGTCCGGTCCGCGGTGGCCTGCGTCAGCGCGTAGGTCGACTCGAGCTGCTTCTGAATGGCCGCCTTGTCCTGCGCCAGGACCGTCGCGCCTGCCACAACCGCAATGAAAAACAAACCCTTCCAACGAATCATAGCGTCGGAATCCCCTTCCAAAAGAAATTACGACGAGCAGGTGCAGTATACAATGCCGCCATTGTCATATTCAAGCTGTTTTTCTGTATACACATTGCGTAGAATCGGGGCCGGATACGTCATTTCGCCCCCGAAAATAAGGCCCATGACTGAATCCGGATTATGGGGCCTGAAGCAGCTCGACCACGTACTGTTTCCACAGCTTCGCCACCGAGTGCGTCCCGTGGCCGCGGGTCTGGTCGCTCGTGGGGATCAGGACGTAGCGGCCGTGCTTCACCTTGCCGATCGAGCGCTCCATAATGCCCAGCTCCGGCGGATTGACTTCGTCGTCGGCCGAATTCACCGCGATCAGCCGCGCCTTGATCTTGACGAGATCGGGTTCGGGATTGTAGTCGGTGGAGGAGGCGAACTGGTACAGCATGTCGTTGGCGTCTTTTTCCATGGCCGATTTCATCAGCCGGTCGAAACCCGCGTCGGCTTTCTCGCGCGTGGGCCACTGCTTTTGCATTTGCAGAGGACTCGACGTCATCACGGTCAGGCCGTACTGCGCGGCTTCGAGGCCGTGGATGGGGTGGTCGTAGTTGCCGTCGTGATAATCCGGGTCGGAGGTGATGGCATGCATGATCATGTCGCGCAGCAGGCGATTGCGGCCGGCGATCTCGACCGGAGCGCTCGCCAGCGGCATCAGCGAATCCATGAAATCAGGATACATTTCGCCCCAGAGCCAGGTGTGCATGGCGCCCATGGAGGTCCCCATGACGAGCCGCAAATGTTTGATTCCAAGCTGTTCGGTGAGCAGGCGATAATCGGCCGTGACCATGTCGTGATAGCAGTAATGCGGGAAGTGCGCGCGCATTCCATCGCTCGGCTTGGAGGATTTTCCATGGCCGATCGCGTCCGGCAAGATGATGAAATATTTGGACGCATCGATCGGCTGGCCGGCGCCGAACAGCTCGCCGCCGAACTGCTGCGACAGAAAGTTGCGTCCGTTGCCGCCGGTGCCGTGCATGATGAGGACGGCGTTATCTTTGTTTTCGCCGATCGTGTAGTAATGCAGGTGAAGATCGGCGAGCGTTTCGCCGTCGTGGAACTTGAAATTGTGGATAGTGAAATCGCCCTCGGCGGGCTGCGGAAAATCCGCGGCGAAGGAGCAGGAGGCGACCAGGAGCGCGGCGGCGAGCTTGAACATAATAAGAATGCTATCTCAGTCGCGGGCGGAGTGACTGCACGCACGCGCTCCGTCTCCCCGGCTGGGCCTACGACGTAAAATAGGAAACGCTATGGACGCCCCGAGTTTCTCTGACGGTTTCTCTGACGCAAAATAACTAGGATTTTTATGCTCTTCAGTTCGGTATCGGCACCATCAGAAAATAGTATCGTGCTTTCGGGCGAAGGCGGTCGTGTGGTCATTGAGGTGGACAGCTATGAGCGTTCTGGAGCGCCCGATTTTCACGATGCCAATTGGCTAACCGCATCCGTTTCGGTGACAGCGGGAAGCTTTGCGGGGAGTTTTTCCATCTCGATTGGAACGTATGAACTCGTGGAGTTGTATCGACGGCTTTCAGCCGGACTTGAGAATTTGAGCGGAACAGTTTCTTTTGAGAATTTAGAAACTGATCTGATGCTGAACATCGAATTCCTCGACAGAGGCAAAGTCCGCATCAGCGGCGAAGCGCATCCTCGTGCGAACCCATCTGGAAGAATGGCGTTTTCCTTTGACAGTGACCAGTCGTATCTCGGCCACACTCTGGAGCAGATGAGAAGTATCCTGCGGCAATTTCCAGTGAAACAATAACGGCGGCGCAGCCTGCCTCACCGAGCGGCGGGAAATTCGGCGGCGGGAAATTCCTGTCGGAAATTCTGTCGGAAATTCGGGGCGTCCATAGCGTTTCCAATTACGCGAGTTGGCGCGAGCCGTGTGGTCCGAGGCGACCCGCTCGGAAGCGACTGGCTTTCTTGGTCTTCCTGGCTTGCGAGGAAGCAGATTGCGGCCAAGCTTATCTCCGAGTCGAGAGCGGGGGAAATCGGGCGGGCGAAATCGGGGCGTCCATAGCGTTTCCAATTACGCCGAGTTGGCGCGAGCCGCGTGGTCCGAGGCGACCTGCTCGGAAGCGACTGGCTTTCTTGGTCTTCCTGGCTTGCGAGGAAGCAGATTGCGGCCGAGCTTATCTCCGAGTCGTGAGAGGAATAGCGCCTCGGCCGCGGGACGGCCTAAGCGCGTGCACTCGCGGATGCGTTCGAGCAGCGCGCTGTCCTCGAATCCGAGTGTAAGCGATTGACGCCATTGTTCCGGCGTGTATCGCGCGCGCCAATGGGTAAGGTCCAGGAGCGTGCCGGGACGATCCTCGAGCCGCGCTCGCGCACTCGACCAACGCCATTGCTCGGCGGTATCGGCCAGGCGGGCTCGGACGGGATTCCGTTCGATATAAATCATTGCCGCCCAGAAATGTTTTTCGTCCAGGGGCGCGGAGCGGAAGCGGCCTTGCCACAGATGACCGCGGCGATGCAGGCGAATGTGGAGCGAGCGCGCGTAGTCGCCTTCGACGCGCTCGAAGGTATAATGTGGAAGCGCGGGACAGCCTCTGAGCTGTCCCCAGACGCAAGCTGTTGAGTCGCCGAGTACGGACGGAGTGGACAGAGCGGGCTGTCCCCTTTTTCACACAGACACTGAAGGTCGCGCCTCAACGCTGGCTCGCTTGAGGCGCGGCAGTGATACCGCGCGTTGGTCTGGTTTAGGGAATCTTTGAAATGGCTCTATGCCGCTGCGGCCTGCGCGCCCATCGTGTTGGCGAAGTGTGCGACCACCGAGGTCATCTCTTCGAGAGCGCGGTAGGCGACCGAGGGCGCCAGGTTGCGCGTGGCGCCGTACCATGCACGCATCAGACGGTAGTGCACGTTCAGCATGCGCTTCTCCACGATGTCTTCAGCGCTCGAGGAACTGGCGGCGTGTTTCAGAAGATACGTGAGCACCGCGTAGTCGCGGTCGAGCGACATTTTCAGGCTGTCCAGATTTGCGGCGGCGTGCTCGCGCAGGACGGACTGAATTTCGGGGAAACTGAGTTGATTCGCCGCGGCCACCGCGCCCGCGTAATCCCGCGTCGTGCGAGCGCTCAGAATCAGCACGCACGTGTACCGGAACCAATACCCGAACAGCAGCAGCGAGGTTGCCGTAATGACGCTGGTTGCGATGAGCTCGATCATAGTTCGCCTTTACGACATCCTTTCTGAGTGAGCATTCACGGTTCTGCGGCGTCCGTTTGCTTCCTCTGATCTATCGGAAGAATAACACCGGACCATCATCGTGACAATAGATCTTCGCGGTACTAAGATCATTTTCCACAGGTGCTACGAACCGGCGGAATCGAAGATCATGTTTTCGGGAGCGTCCGGATGCTTCGCCCGGTACTGCTCGTATAGAACTGCGTAGCTCCTGGTCACGTACTCCGCGGCGGAGAACCCCAAACGCGCGGCTGTGCGGTCGATCCACTCGGGATCGCCTTCGAGCTCCAGGAACACGCCGATGGGAGTTTCGTCGAGCGTAACCTCACCCGGCTCGCCGGGCACGGCGAAGGTGGTGCGAAATTTCTCGTAGCGCAATCCGGGAGAGTACCCGAGCCGCTCGAGTACCTGGGCGAAACGGTCGGGATTGGAAACGTCGAACTCGATCTCCTCGCGCGATTTGTAGCGCCCGCCGAGCGCCGGTCCTTTATAAGTGACGCGAGAGAGATTTCCCACGCGCCTCAGCCGCAAGAGCTGGCCGGCGTGGCGCAACTCGCGCGATTCGCGATCGAACAGAGTGTTGGCTTCGAAGCTGCGCGGCGCCTTCACCACCAGCCCGCGCGATTCGATCAGCCGGCGCGCCGCTTCGGCGCCATCGGCATAGGGAATCTTGACTTCGATCTCGAGATCGCTGGGCGAGCTCATCTACGCCGATCATATCGAAGCTCGCCATTGCGACGCATTTAAAGTGTGGCACTGCCTGCTGACGCGCGCGGCTCGGCAGCGCCCGAGCGGTTTTCGCGTTGTCAGCAACTCTTGCGCGCGCCACGATTCGTGCCGCGAAGCCGTTTTCCGCAATCTCGAGTGCGCGATAATGAAAAGCACGGGCGCGTAGCTCAACGGATAGAGCATCGGTCTTCGGAACCGAGGGTTGGAGGTTCGATTCCTCTCGCGCCTACCATCGAAACAGGCTCATGAAACCGCTGATCTTGCTGAGTTGCGTGCCGCTCTCCATCATGATGATGGGCGCCGACGAATCCCACACCAATCCCTACGCGGGCAAGGTGCAGATCACGAAAACGGAGCAAATGGATTTCCCCGCCGGGGGCACGCTTCATCTCAAAAATTCCACCGGCACGCTGACGGTCGAGGGATGGGACCGGCCCCGGATCGAGATCACCACGGTCCGCTCCAGCCGCAGCGATTACTCCGGCGCGCAGCGCGACCAATGGATGCACCGGCTGGAGCAGGTGGAAATTTCCACCGAGCGGCACGGCAATGAGCTGATGATCACCACGCATTATCCGCATCACCGTTTTCCCCTGCCGGGCTTTTTGAGGGGCGAAAACAGTTTTGACCTGGCCTATCGCATCAAGGTCCCGCGCGACACGCGCTTGATCGACGAGCATTCGCTCGGCAACGTGAGCGTAGACAATTTAACCGCGGATATCGACGCCCGGCTGGAGGAAGGCGAGATTCTCCTGCGCCTGCCTCCATCCGAGACCTACGCGATCCAAGCGAAAAGCGATCTGGGCAGCATCGAATCCGATTACCCTGGAACCAAGACCGTCCAACCGTGGCCTTTCGGGCATCGCCTGGTAGCCGAAGGGTCCGGAAACGCGCACAAATTGAATCTGCGTGTCGGTTATGGCGATATCGTGATCCTCAAAGCGATCGTTCCGCCGCAGCCCTCCACAACGGTCTCGGGCCGCTGATCCGCCGATGAACAAAGAATCCGTTCGGAGCCGCATTGAGAAAGTTGGCATTATTCCCGCCATCCGCTTCGTGTCGAAGCAGGACGCGCATTTCGCGGTGGAGGCCGTGCACCACAGCGGCATCCCCCTTGTGGAAATCACCATGACCATTCCCGGCGCCATGGATCTGATTGCGGAGCTGGCGCGCGATCCGGAGCTGGTGGTGGGCGCGGGCAGCATCCTCGACGTCGAGACGGCGCGCGCCTGCCTGGATCATGGAGCGAGCTTCCTCACCAGTCCGGGTCTGGATCTGGCCGTGGTCGATTTCGCAGTGAAGCGAGATGTCGTGGTTTTCCCCGGCGCGCTGACGCCCACCGAGGTCATGAACGCAGCCAACGCGGGGGCCGATTTCGTCAAGATTTTTCCCTGCTCTGCCTTGGGAGGGCCCAGCTACATACGCACGCTCAAATCGCCGTTCCCCGCCATCCCGCTCATCGCCGCCGGCGGAGTGACTCAGCAGAACGCCGGCGATTTTATCCATGCCGGCGCTGTCGCGGTGGGGATCGGACGCGAGCTGGTTCCTCCCGAGGCCGTCGCGCGGCGCCAGTGCGACTGGATCGAGGAGCTGGCCCGCCGCTTCACCGAGATCGTCAGGAGCGCGCGCCGCAAGTCTCACGACGCCTGATCTGATACACTTGCGCTTGGAGTTGTCCCCTTGCGGCTTCGCGTCATCCGCTGGTTCGCGGTCTTAAGCATCGTATTCGGCGCGATCGCGGCCGGCCAGACTAATCCGCCAGGCTCCAGCGCCGCCCGCGAGGATGCCGGCACTCCCCGTTTCAACGTCGAGACGACGCTGGTGCTCATCCCCGTGACGGTCACCGACCCGTCCAATCGTTTCGTCCTGGGCCTTCGAAAACAGGATTTTCACATTTTCGAGGACGGCGTTGAACAATCCATCACTCATTTTTCGGGCGAGGACGCGCCGCTTTCGATCGGCCTCCTGTTCGACGCGAGCGGCAGCATGGACGACAAGATGCGCACCTCGCGCAAGGCCGCGGCCCAGTTCCTCCAGACCATGAACCCATCGGACGAGGCGTTTCTGATCCAGTTCGGCGATCATCCCGAGCTGGTCTCCGGCTTCACGCACGACATCAGCGACATCCAGACCAGGCTCGCCAATGTCCAGCCGGGCGGTCTGACCGCGCTGCTCGACGCGGCCGAGATGGCGCTGCACGAGATGAAAAAGGCGACCAACACGCGCAAGGCCATCCTCATCGTATCCGACGGCGGCGACAACAACAGCCAGTACTCGGCGAAACAGATCCAGTCGCTGGTGCGCGAAGCCGACGTTCAGGTCTACGCGATGGGCGTGTTCGAGCCGGTCTTGTTTCCGGGCTTGAGCGGCGAAGAAATTTCCGGGCCGCGCCTGCTCTCCGAGCTCGCCGAGCAGACCGGAGGCCGCGCCTTCACCGCGTCCGATCCCAACGACCTGCCGAGCGTGGCATCAAGGATCGGCATCGAGCTTCGTAATCAATACGTGCTCGCATACACGCCGAAAAATCAGGCCAAGGACGGAAAGTATCGCAAGGTCGAGGTGAAGGTAACGCAGCCCTCGAGCATTCCGACGCTCAAGGCGCACTGGAGGCTTGGCTACTACGCACCGGCGCAGTAACTGACGGTTCTATGTTTTAAGTAACCGGCGTCCGCCGGGGAGATTCCGGCAGCGGGCAGTAGCGATTTTTCGAAAATCCCTCCGCCTCGATGCCCAGTGCGTGATTGTACCGGGCGCGGTAATTCTCCCAGGCGATCGCCGACGTGAGCTCGACGAGCTGCTTATCATCGAAATGTTTGCGCAGCTCCGCGAACAAATCGTCGTCTATTTCCACTGGTGTAACCGTCATTTGCATCGAATAACGTAAGACCAGCTTTTCGACCTCGGTCAGCTCGGGCGAGGATTCGAAATCGCTCAGCGCGCGCAGTTTCGCCTCGCTCAGGCCGGATTTTCTGCCCACGGCAGATCCGATGTCGATTCAAAACGGGCAGCCGACGAGCATCGCTGCCTTGATACTCGCCAGCTCCTTCAGCGTCTCAAGGATAGAGTGAAATTTTTGTTGAGCCTGCTCCATTTCACCCATGGCCCGGAGCACCTGGGGGTGGTGGGCCGTAACTTTTACGGGAACAATTACGCGCCCGACGTGACGTTTCGTCATCCAATAGACGAACCTTATGAAGAGGTTGGCGTCCGAGGCTTCGATTGTGGGAATGCGGGGCATGGGTTAAAGATGACGCGGGGTCCGGAGAAGACGCAACCTTCCTCAGGTATGAACCGTATTGTTATAATGTGAGTTCCCTATGGGCAGGAAGATTATCCTATTGACGCCGCGAGGGTTTTGCGCGGGCGTGGTGCGCGCCATCGACGTCGTCAAGATCGCGCTGGACCTGTATGGGGCGCCGATCTACGTGCGCAAGGAGATCGTCCACAACCGGCACGTGGTCGAAGAGCTGCGCCGCGCTGGGGCGATCTTTATCGAGGAGCTGGACGAGGTTCCCGAAGGCGCACGGGTAATTTTCAGCGCCCACGGGGTTTCCCCTGCCGTTCGGACACAGGCGCGGGAGCGAAAACTGCACGTGATCGACGCCACCTGCCCGCTGGTGACCAAGGTCCACCTGGAAGCCGTCCAGTTCGCCAAAAAAGGCTATACGATCGTCCTGATCGGGCACAAAGACCACGACGAAGTGATCGGAACGCTCGGCGAGGCGCCGGATTCGACCGTACTGGTATCGACGGAAGACGACGTCGACCGGCTCGAAGTGAAAGATCCCGAGCGCGTCTCCTATATTACGCAGACTACGCTCAGCCTGGATGAAACCAAGGACATCGTGGCGCGGCTCAAGATCCGCTTTCCGGCGATTCAGGGTCCCAAGGCGCAGGATATCTGCTATGCGACTGAAAATCGTCAGCTTGCGGTGAAAGCGGTGGTGCCGCTGTGCCAGACTCTGCTGGTGGTGGGGTCGCAGAACAGCTCCAATTCGCGGCGGCTGGTGGAAGTCTGCCAGAATATGGGCGTTCCGGCGTATCTCATCGACGATCTGGGCGAGGTGCAGGATCGCTGGCTGGACGGCGTGGAAACCGTGGCTGTGACCGCGGGAGCCTCGGCGCCGGAGAACCTGGTGGCCGAATTGATCGATTCGCTGCGGGCGCGGGGATTCGATCAGCTCGAGGAAATGGAGATCAAGGAGGAGGACGTGCGCTTCAATCTTCCTTCGGAACTGGCACGGACGGTTAACCTGCAAACAGCTTCGCGCGTATGAGTCCCATCCTACAGGTGGCGGACGCGTTGACCGCGGGCTGCGCGCAGGCGACGCGGCGGGCCGTGGATTACATGCTCGGCTTGCAGCGGCCGCAGGGCTACTGGTGGGCCGACCTGACCGCCGATTCGACGCTCGAATCCGATTTCGTTTTGTTAGAGTTGTGGCGCCATCCGCCGCAAAACGGCGTGTGGAAACCTCCCACGCGCCCGCTGATCGACAAAGCCGTTCGTGCGATTCTGGCGCGGCAGCTGCCGGACGGCGGATTCAACATTTACGCTGAGGGTCCCTCGGATCTGAACGCGACGGTGAAGGCGTACACGGCGCTGAAGCTCGCCGGGCTGGCGGAGGACGATCCGCGCCTCGCCCGTGCGCGCGATCTGATCCTGGCGCACGGTGGGCTGCAGCGCGCCAATTCCTACGTCAAGATCAACCTGAGCCTGTTCGGTCTGTATCCCCGG
>Ga0335077_10003270_pt1 | contig 19516 bp, 19 predicted proteins | sample Lox_Sample_31_FD_207151 | JGI IMG/M metagenome (GOLD analysis project Ga0335077, IMG submission 207151) | Soil microbial communities from Loxahatchee National Wildlife Refuge, Florida, United States - Lox_Sample_3.1 | ecosystem: Environmental > Terrestrial > Soil > Wetlands | place: USA...
CAACGGTTCTCCTGGGCGAGGGAATTCTTTGGTCGGAAAACCCAATTCTCCCAAGAGAACCGTTGTTATTTATGGCAACACGCCGGGCGAGAACCTACCTGCCACCCAAAGGTTCTGAATAACATTCCATCAATCAAGCCGTCATCCCACGTGATAGCCACGATAGGCCTGCCGTTAACCAGCAAACGGGCAGGTAGAGTCGGCAGATAATCTCTTAGAATCGCATCGATTGGCGGGCTCGGTAGATGCTCGCTCAGCCACGCTGCTTGAGGAACTAGCAGAATAATTAGTTGCTTGGCGCCGATCTCAACTGCTGTCATTGCCATCACGAGTGCCGCTGCCCAATTTCGAGTTGCTGAAGCTGCCAGAGTTTCCCTCAGCAATATGTGGGCAAGTGGTTCCTGCGTGCCCGAGGAAGCCATGGATTCCAGTTCAGGGATCATCTCAGTGCGGAGACCGCGATTTATTGAGATAGTGAGGGTTATCGCTGGGGTGTCGACGTTCACCGTCCGGGCCGCGCTGGGCCGGGTCCGGCCGGGCGGCCAGGCCCCGGCCGCCAGCGGTGAGGCCGGCCAGGGCAGCGGGCCTGATCAGCGGGACGGCGAGGCGGCGCCTGCGGATGAGCTGTTGCCGGTGCTGCCCGGCCCGGTGCCCCGGGACGCCGGGCGGGCGCTGGCCCGGTGGGGGCTGCTCGGCGAGGGCGCCGAGCCGGTCTTCACCCCCGGTGCCCGGTACCCGCTGGCCGGGCTGCTGCTGGCCCTGCCCTCGCTGGAGGCCACCGGGCTGCTGGCGGCCGCCCGTCAGGTCTACGGCCGGCTCAAGGACGGCTACTACGGACTGGCTGCCACGCTGCTGACCTTGGTGTTCCTGGCCCTGGCCGGCGAGCCCCGGGCCGAGGGCGCCACCCGGGTCCCGCCCGCGGCGCTGGGCCGGGTGCTGGGCCTGGACCGGGCGCCGGAAGTCAAGACGATCCGCCGCAAGCTCGGCGAACTCGCCGCGGCCGGCAAGGCAGCGGAGCTGATCATGGCGCTGGCCCGCCGGCACGCCGCCGCCCGCCCCCAGGCGCTGGGGTTCTTCTACGTCGACGGGCACGCACGCGCCTACTACGGCACCCGGACCGTGCAGAAAACACACGTGGCCAGGCTGAAGTTCCCTGCCCCGGCCACAGTGGAGACCTGGGTCACCGACGCCGGCGGGGACCCGGTGTTCATGGTCGTCGCCGAGCCGTCGGAGTCCCTGGCCGGGGAGCTGAAACGGCTGCTGCCTGATCTGCGGGCGATCGCCGGCGAGGGGCGGCATGTGACGGTGTGCTTCGACCGGGGCGGCTGGTCCCCGGCCCTGTCCGCCGATATCGCCGAGGCTGGGTTCGGCCTGCTGACCTGGTGCAAGGGCCCCTCCCCCGACGTTCCCGCCGATGAGTTCACCGCCATCACCTGCACGGACGGCCGGGCCGCCAGCACCACTACGACCTGGCCGGCACCATGGTCATCCTGACCATCGGCGACGGGCCGCGCAAAGGGCAGATGGTCACCCTGCGGCAGGTCACCCGCCGCGTCTCCGCCCGCGGCGGCGCCACCCGGCAGATCCACGCGCTGACCTCCCGCACCGACCTGGCAGCCGGGGAAGTCTGCTGGCGGCTGACCTCCCGGTGGCGGGAGGAGAACTACTTCCGCTACGCCCGCACCCACTTCGCCCTGGACGCCCTGGACTCCCACGCCGCCGCGCCCGACGACCCGGACCGGAAAGTCCCGAACCCGGCGAAGAAAGCCGCCGCCGCTCAGGTCCGCCGCGCCGAGATCCCCGCCGCCGCAGCCCAGGCCCAGCGCGACGCCAGCCTGGCCGCCCTGCGCAACCCGCCGCCCGGCCAGCCCGTCACCATCACCAACCAGATGATCAACGCCCTCGACGCACCCATCCAGGCCGCCTGCCAGGAACTGGAGGCAGCCGAGCAGGCCGCGGCCGCGACCCCGGCCCGGATCCCGCTCGGTGAACTCACCCCGGACATGGTTCGCCTCGAGGCCGAAGTCAAGCAGATCACCCACGCCATCCGGATCGCCGCCTGCAACGCCGAAACCACCCTGGCCCGCGCCCTGGACGGCCACTACGCCCGCGCCGGCGACGAAGCCTGCGCTGATCCGCGAAGCCCTCACCGCCTCCGGCGACATCATCCCCGGTAACAGCCAGCTGCTCATCCGGCTCGACCCGCTCACCGCGCCCAGGCGGACCCACGCGCTCACCGCCCTCTGCGACCAGCTCAACCAGGCCCAGGCCAGCTACCCGGGCACCGACCTCGTCCTCCGCTACGAGGTCAAGCCCCACCCTGGCACTGCATGAAACAACTCTCTATATCAGGAGTCCTGGACCCAGAGGCCACTGACTCCTGGTGCGAACCCGGAGGGCAGCCGTTCTACCGGCCGCTCGTTGTCCACGCGATTACCAGTGCGCGCTACCCAGTGCGGTGCCCGCCAGCGTTCACGGGGCCGATGCGAGTACCTGGCAGCGTTGGCATCCGGCGAAAGGTATATGGGCATCCCCGGACGGCAAGATGGCGCTTTGGCGCGTGCTTGACCGATTGCAGCCACTACTTAGCCGCTCATTGATCCCACGGGCGCCTGCAATGGTCTTGATTTGCTGGCGTCGAACTCACCATCGTGTACGCCCGTTAGGAATGCTTCCCATTCGGGGTACGAGAATGACAGTATGGGTCCTTGCGGGCTACGTGAGTGCCTCATAAGCACGGATTCGCCAGCGAAGGACACTTCAACGCAATTGCCGGCGCCTGAGGCTGTGCTCTTCCGCCATGCTTCAGGAGACAACTCCAAGTTGGTCACGTGCTCCTCCGATGTGGGTGGCAGGACTCCTTTGGTCAACGAGTCCTTATAATTGGGTGGAACACCACCCTCGTATCGCCGTTCTACTTGACGACCACGATCGGTGGTGCGATCCAGCTCGGAGGGGTGGATTCGGAAGGACACGCAGAGATCAAGCCAGGCCCGTGACCCCTGAGCCACCCCAAGCAGGGTCTATGGGGAAGCGGCCATGACCGCTCGAACTTGTTTGCTTCTGGCGCCAGCCCCTGCCGCTGGGCGACCGGATGCCGACTTCTTAATCGGGTCAGCAGGGATCAGGATCACGGGTCACCTGTCAGGACAATTCGCCAGCGAGTTTGCGCAGGAAGGTGACCGAGCCGTCGGGGCCCAGCGACAAGTCTCGCAATTGTTCGAACACTTCCCGGTGGGCCGACACCTCGCCTTCCTCTGAGATGCCGCCCCTGATCAGGTCACCCCGCGCCTCCAGGTAAAGCACGTCATCGTCTCCCGGGTCGGGAAACTCAATGATCACGAACGGGCCTCTCAGTCCAGGGTGAGCACCAGCTGTGAAGGGCACGATCTCGATGGTGACGTTGGGCTTGGCTGCCATCTCGCTCAGATAGTGGATCTGGCGGCGCATGACGTTCTTGCTGCCTACGAGACGGCGAACCGCGGCCTCGTCCAGGATGAAGAACATCAGGGGCGGGTCATCCCGGTCCACTTGTTCCTGCCGCCTCATCCGGATTTCGACCAGGGTGTCCACGCGCTCAGTGGTCTCCTCTGCGAGGGACGGAGTGACAGCGCGGGCATAGTCCTCGGTTTGAAGGAGGCCAGGAATCAGCAGTGTTTCGAAGTTCCTGATGATGTAGGACGCAGCTTCATACCCAATGAGCTGCAGAACTCCGGGCGGCGCCACGTCCCGGTAGGCGCTCCACCACGAACGTTCCCGGGCCGCACGGCCCAGTGCCACAAGCTGGTCCTCTTGATCTGGGTCATCAAGCTTGTAGTGCTTAAGGAGCGCTTTAAGGTCGGTCGTCGAGATGCCAACGCTGCCGGCCTCAATCCGGATCATCTTGGACAGCGACCAGTCCATGGCAGCGGCCACTTGCTCCTGCGTCAGGCCCGCATCCTGGCGTGCCTTCCGGAGTTCGGTTCGGAGCCGTCGCCGCTGAACCACCGGACTCGGATTGTCACCAGCCATGACCCATCCCTTTCAGATCAGGCTGGGACGACTCGCCTACCCATACCGGGAGGCAAGTGGACAGCTGGCATGTCTCCATAGGCAGACAGACTAGAGCATCCCGTTGTTCACGCAAGTCACGTAGGTCAAGTTGGCGCACTGGCGTGTCCTACCTGTTATCACAAGCCCTTGAGCGGTAGCCTACCTGTCTAACTGACAGGTGGCGACTTGACCCCTTCCCAGAGACAGCTGTCGCGGTGCATACTGCAAGTGTCCTCCTGGACAGGCGGTGGCTGTCATGTTTCTGATCTTCTTGGTAGGTGCACTCCTGGGGGTACTCGCGGGTGGCATGGCTTGCGTCCGCTACCTCCGGCACGAGGTCGCGGACAATATCGGCCCCTCGATACGGCGGATGCGAGCCCAGCTCGACAACCTTGAGACTGCAGTCAACCTCGCGCTAGTGACCCAATATGCAGAGCTAAGCAGGCGGTTCCCCCAGGACCCCAGCGAGGGTCCTTAAGCCTGGCCACGTGCAGACGAGAGCTACGGCCCCGATGCCGTAGAGGTCGAACCGAATCGCCACGGATACTCCTCACTGTTGCTCTGGCCTCCTCACGACGACCGTCCTCATCTCCAAAGTTTCGCCCTGCAGCCCGCCCACGAGGTCACTCATCCAGTGCAACTTGCTGGTGGCCGCTCAAGTGATCTGCACCGCCAGGAGTGGACAGCACTGGCCATACCACGCAGATCGGCAGTGCTCACGCAGTGGTCTGCGCCCAACACACAGCCAAGCCGAGTCACGGGAGGTGGCCCCATGCGATCGGTTGCCCGTACAGATGCACGGACCGGACTGGCAGCAGCTCAAACTGAGCGTTCCAGGCGGATACACAGGAAGTCCGGCCCGTGACTACCAGTATGGCACTGGCCTGCCTCATCACCGGCCTGACAGCTGGATGGCTCCTAAGGTCAGCCTTCATTAGGGCCGAGATCTGTCGCATGCGGGAGCGTATGCGACAGGAGGTCAACCACTGGAAACGCGAGACAACCCGGGCACGATCGATCGCCGACCAACTCGCCCGACAGCTGGCAGTTCATACCGGCCACCTACCGACCGACCCCGACTGGCCGCAAGAAGAAGATCACTAGAGCAAGCTGGATATTGCGCCTGGTGAGAGCCGCTGTTCCGTTGGGTGGTGAGCCACGGTTCCGGTGCTGGTGAGCCGCCGCGCCGGTGTTGGGTGAGCTGTGGCGCCGGTGGGGCGGACCGCTGTGGCGGCCCGCCCCTGGCGTGCTGGTCAGTCGACCTGGTTGAAGTGTTTGCGCATCGAGTCGTCGCAGTTCAGGACGGTGGCGTGCGCGTTCGTGGTGATGCGATCGATGATGGCGTCGGCGAGAATCTTCTCCTCCATGCGGTCGTGCCATTGCCCGGGCGGCAGCTGGGTGCAGTAGATCGTCGACGCCGCCTTGTGGCGCCGGTCGATCAGGATGTGCAACTGCTGGACCTGCTGGCGGCTCGGCGTGGTCAGGAACCAGTCGTCGATGATCAGCAACTCGACCTTGACGAGCGCATCGATGCAGCGCTTCTTCTCGCCGGTGCGTTCGGCGATGGTGATGCGGTCGAACAGCTCTCCGGCCGGCAGGTAGAGCACGGTGCGGTATTGCTGGCAGGCCTTGTTGCCCAGCGCGCAGGCCACGTAGGTCTTCCCGGCCCCGGTCCCTGCAGGATCAGGTCCTGGTGCTTGACCAGGTAGCTGCCCACGGCGAGCCGGGCGATCAACTCGGTCTGCACGCTGCGGCCGGGCATGACTTTGATGTCGCCGATGTCGGCGTCAGGCTGGGCCAGTGCTGAGTGCCGGCGCAGCCGATGCAGCTTGCTGTTACGGCGCCGCTCGTATTCCCAGTCGACGGCCATCTTGACCATCTCCGGTCCGGTGGGCCGATCCGCCCCGGTGGTGGCGGCGAGGTTCTCGAAGTATCCGGCCATGCCGGACAGGCGCATCGTCTTGAGCCGGGAGAGTGTTTGCACGTCGATCATGCCTGGCCCCCGCCCTGACCGTAGTAGCCGGAGCCGCGCACGAAACCGGCGTCGCCTAGCGGCGCCACGGGCGGCGGATCGGCGGGTTGCCAGGTGGCCCATAGCTTTTTGATCAGGGTGTAAGACGGCGACGGCGTCGCCTCCAACGCCCGGCCGCAGGACTGTTCCAGCCGCACCATGCCACCCGGCTTCTTGGCCAGCGACATCACGCCGAGGCAGGACCGGTAGGACTGCCCGGCGATCTTCCGTGAGGCCAGGATCGCCTGGATCGCCGCGACACAGTTCGGGCCGGCCGTGGCGGCCCACTGCTCGAAGCGCTGCGGGCTCCAGTCAGCCAGCCGGTGGCGATGCCCGGCGGGCATGTGCGAGGTGAGGGTGGAGTAGCGGCCGCGAACGCCGGTGAACCGTGGGTGGCAGGCGACCCGCTCGGCGCCGTCGAAGACCTCGATCGTGTGCGAGGTGACCCGCACATCCAGGCTCTGCCCGATCAGCTTGGATGGGACGGAGTAGTAGTTGCGATCCAGCGAAATGTGATAGTTCGGGGCCACTTTCGCCTTGCGCAGATCCGCCAGCTCGAACCGCATCGGCGGCAACGGGGTAAGCAGCGGCTTCTCGGCCCGCTGAAAGACGATCCACCGGGAGTCTTCCCGCTTCTGGAACGGCCGGGCGTTGATCTCGGCGACCTGATCGAAGATGGCCTCGTTCAACTCGGCCAGGCCCACGAACCGGCGGTTCCGCAGCACAGCGGCGACCTGGTTGGCGACGAACCGGACGCTGCCCTCCACGACCGGCTTATCACGAGGTTTCCTGACCCTGGCCGGGACGATCGCGGTGCCGTAATGCTCGGCCAGACGGGCATATGCCGGGTTCAGTGCTGGCTCGTAGCGATCCGACCGGGACACTCCGGTCCGAAGGTTGTCGGGCACGAGCAGCCGGGCCGTTCCCTCAAACGTTTCGAACGCGTGGATGTGCGCCTCGATCCACGAGCCCAGCGCCATGTCGGTGAATGCCTCCACATACGCGTACGCGGAGAACGACAGCGCGGCCACGAACAGCCACGCATCCACCGGGGCGCCGGTCACCGGGTCGGCGAAGCTCATCGGATCGCCCGCCCAGTCGACCTCGACCGACTCGCCAGGCTCACGCTGGATGTGCATCGACGCCCCCGTCGCTGCCACCCACCGGCGGTACTGTTCGTTGAAGAACGAGTACCGATACGGCACCCCACCAGCAGCGCGGCAAGCCGCGACATACTCGTTCCACAGCAGTAGCAGCGTCACCGACGGGCGTGCCAGCTCCCGGTGAACATGCTCGAAGTCCGGCGCCACCCGGCCGGAATCGGCCTTCACCGGTTCGGGCAGCAGCAGGTGGCGGACCTCGTCAGCACCGAGGTCCGCCACCTGCCCGAAGCCGACACCAGCCGCATCCGCCGCGGTAAAACGCCGACACCGTGTTCCGCGAGCAACCCATCACGTCCGCGATGCCGCGCTGGCTCACCCCTTCAGCGCGCAGCCGAAGGATCCGCTTGTAGTCGACCATCAGCGACTACTCCTTTCGTCACGTCCGCGTCCCAACGACACGAACCCGACGAACGGTCGCACCCACCGAACCCAGCAGCGGCGCCACGGCTCACCCAGCAGCGGAAAACCGGCTCACCCGCCACCAGCAGACCGGCTCACTCAAAGCGGAACCGCGGCTCTCACCCAGCGCAATATGCACAAGCAAGCCGCGACTCCAAGCGTGCAAATGGGCGACGAAAGCAGTTCCCCACCAGCCGCGACGTGGAGCTTGGCCCTCGCTCTGCCGGCACTGTGCCGTGTAAGCGTCGGCTAATCGATGTTCGACCTGCGCCAGGCTCAATGAGTATGTGGGTGAGGTGATCAGCGGTGCTTTGCCGCGTTGGCCTGGGTCAGGTTGCCTGCCGCTCAGGCGCTTGGATGTGTGGCTTCGGCACCGTGACCGGGTACCTGGTTGATTCACCAAGCCCGGCGGTTCACGGTCATCCCTCAGTACCGGGGATGCCTCATGGGCCCTGATACGCGACGTATCAGAAGAATCTTCTCGCCACCACTTAGAGTATCAGTTAGGGTACGCAACGCGTTACAATGCGCCGGGTGGTGAGGACTTTCTTCACATCAGTTCAAGGGCGCACCTTCGGCGCGCCGGGCCTGACGGCCCGGCCGTGAATAGCAAGGACGGCGCGAGCAGTCGAGAGGGAAAGAGCGGCCAGGGTGACCCGCCGTAGACGGCCGGGGTTCAACCGGGGGGTGTCCCCATGTTCTTTGTCAAGCCCTGGCCCGGGATTTTGGGTGGTTGGCTTGGAGTGGTTCAGGCGGCGTCGGCCAGGCGGGGTGCGGGGCGGTGGGGCTGGTAGGGCTGGCGGGTGCGGAGCATGGCCAAGATGACGTCGCAGCGCCGGCGGGCCAGGCAGATGTGAATCCCCCCGGCGAGTCCGGACACTCTCCCAACAGATCGAGTCTCCGGACTCGCCGGGGGGATTCAGGTGCCCTGGGGGCCGCGGTCGTGCGGGTGCAGGTCGCAGACGAGGTGCGCGCCGGCCTGGCGGAGGGGGAGGGCCCAGGCGCCGGCGTCGCGGTGGGCGTAGCCGGAGTCAGCGAGGATGTCACCCAGTGGTATCCCGGCGGCGGGCATGCGGGCCAGCACTGGGGTGAAGACGCGGACCGGGTCGGCGTGGCAGGACGACAGGGTGATCCGCCGGGTCAGTTCCGGGACGGGCGGGCCGTCCTCGTCGCGGGCCATGGTGGCGGCGGAGAGGTAGTAGCCGAAGAACATCTCGCCTTTGGGGCCGGGCAGGTTGGAGTTGCGGTGTCCCCAGGACGCCCCGGGGTCAGCGCAGGTCCTGCTGCCTGAGGGTGGAGGGCGGGAGAAAGACTCCACGTCGGTCCAGTCTGCCGCTAGCGACGCTGAGGTGTTCTTGTCCTGGGCGGGGAGGCTGGCTTCCAGCAGGTCATCAAGCACGGTGGCAAGGGCCTCGGACGGGGTGCCGTCCGGGGTGTCTTTGGCCAGCGCGGCGGTGATGAGGCTGAAGGTGCGCTCGGTCTGGCGGTAGGTGAGCTGGTGCCGGCCGGTGCGCCAGTCCTCGGTCACCCCTAGCCGGCGCTGGCCGGCAGGGGGCAGGGCGGTCAGCGCCGCGTGCACCTCGGTGAGGTGCGCGGGGCGGCGGTCAGCCTGGGTGAGCATCATGCCCAGGATTAAGGTGCTGACCCTCAGCTGGCGGCAGCGGACCCCGGTAGGCAGCAGCGCCTCGATCCGCGGCGCGATCCCGGAGGCGCCGATGATGTCCTCGAGCCGGGGCAGCGGGATGGTCACCGCTGCCCGCCCAGCAGCCGCACGGCGTCGGCTTCGCTGCCGGGGGGCAGGGTGGCGAGCAGGTCGCCGAGCCGCTGGCTGCAGGTGATCCCGGCGGCGTGCATGAACGCAGCCAGCCCGATCTGGGCGGCGCAGCCGGCCAGCCAGGTGGCGCGCAGCCGGCTGGTGTCCAGCCGGGGCAGGCCGGTCCCGCCGGACAGGGCACGGATCAGCGGGGTGGTCACGTTCCGGCGGGCCGGGTCGCGCCCGCCGGTGACCAGCCCGGCCCCGGCGAACGCCGCGGAGGCCAGCAGCGGCTGGTGGTAGCGGGCTAGCAGCGGCACGGCCCGCGGCCGCCTGCCGCTCACCTGCACCAGGACGCCACCGGACCGGCAGATGACGTCGCTGCCGCGCACCTGGCGCAGGTCAGCGCGGATCAGCCCGGCGCCCGCCCCGAGGCAGACCAGCCCGCTGGCGCGCATCCGCCGCGCTGCCGTCGGCTGGGCCGCGGCGAGCGCGAGATAGCCGTCGATCTGCGCCGGGGCATAGGGTGCCTTGGCCCGCTCACGGGGCAGTGGCCTGTCCGCCGGCGCGAGCTGCGGGACCACACGCCGGGCCAGGAACCGCAGGTTCGTCCGCAGCGTCCGCCGCGTGACACCTGTCAGCCCGGGTGCGTGAGCCGCGAACCGCTCGATCACGACGGGTGCAGCAGCACCTCCGGCACCGGCTCCAGGCCCAGCCCGGTGGCCCAGTCCGCGAGCCGGCCCGCCGCCCACAGCAGGTTCTTCGCCCGTTCCCGGCTGCCCGGCGCCGCCTGGCCCACGACCGCCCGGGCGAACTCCGCGGCCTGCGGGGACACTGAGGACGGCCGCCAGCAGGCGATGTAGCCAGTTATCCCGGATCCAGGCATCCGCTGCCTCCCGACCTGTCCGCAGTAATCTACTGTGGAAGGACGGGCGAACCACGGATCTGAGACGGTGTGTCGCATGGATGTCAGCCCCGCCCAGCAGGCCGCCCGCGACAAGATCGCTGCTGAGCTTGCCGCGGCCGGGTTCGCGCTGCCCGGCACCCTGACTGTCCGCGCCTACGCGTGCGGCAAGCAGAACTGCCGCTGCCACGCCGACCCGCCCCGGCTGCACGGCCCTTACGCGGAATGGACCCGCAAGATCGGCGGCAAGACCGTCACCCGGCGCCTCACCGAGGCAGAGCTCACCGCCTGGCAGCCCCTGTTCGACAACGCGAAGAAAATCCGGGCCCTGCTCGCCGAACTCCAGGACATCACCCTGCAGATCATCGAGGCCAGCCCGGACACGGAGTAGTAACCTGCCTGGCGGCGATGTGGGCACACCCGGCTTAACCTGTGGGCAGGCCCCGGATCAGCTCCCAAAACCGCAGGTCAACCCCAAACGTGAAGACCTGACTATCTCAACTAGCAACCTCTGGCCTTCTGGCCAGGTAAAACGTCAAAGTTTGTTTTTGCCGCGGCTGGCTCCGAGTGACCGTGACTGTCTGCGCGTGCCCGCCGACCGCTCTCGCTTATCGCCCATGTATCGCACGTCGGCAGGGGTGACGTACTCCCTGGTTTCTGTCAGAGCTGGGCCGTACATTCCAGTGGTGACCCTTAGTGACGTGACCTGTACGGGTGTCCTGGCTGCCCTCGAAGAGTTTGACTAACGCGGCCGGGAGACGTTCTCGAAGCTGAACCATTTCGGCCGTGCCAGGGACTACGTCCTGGAGCATGACGGCAAGCTGTATGACTCCAAGGCGGTGAGCGGGTACGCGCACAAGGTAAGCACGGGGGTTCCGCTGGAGTCGGGAGCCTTCACTAGAGGGGACGCGTCGGTGGCGCGCCGGCTGCAGGTGCTCGGTTTCACGGTGCTGAATCTGCGCCGGCCGGACTGGACTCCTTGATGGCAATCGCTCGCACCTCGCCCGGCCGGAACGCCAGGGTGGTCCCGGCGTAGCCGCCCGCCGCGTCGGTGCGGGCTGGAAGGCAGTCGGGGGTGGTCAGCGCTTGCCAGCAGGGGTGGGGGCGACGACGGTGTCGACGGTGCCGGCTGCGGTGTTGTAGACGTACCCACTGACCATGATGTTGGGGGATAGCTGTGGTGCGGTGACCAGGGTGTTGACGTCGGCGCGGACGGTGGCGGCGGGGTCGGTGGCGGGCAGCCAGGCCAGCTCGGCTTCGACGTAGCCGCCGCGGGCGGCGAAGCCGCGGCGCAGCTCCGGGTCGGCCAGCAGCGTCGAGCCACAGTCGGTGTGGTGGATGACGGCCAGTTCCCACCACGGCCCGTCGGGGGTCTTGGTCTCCGTCAGGTAGCTGATGTAGGCGACGTCGCGCAGCACGGCCGGGGTGACCCGGCCGCCGACCACGCGCTGTACGGTCGCGTCGCCGAGGTCGACGCCGAGGAAGGCGGCGGGCTCGGCGCGCGAGTCGATGCAGGTGATGATGTAAGACAGCTGGTGGGGGATCCACGGGATCTTCGGGTTCTTCGCCACAGCGTCGGTGGCTGCGAACGCCTTGTTCCGGTCCAGTAGCGTCGCCAGGGACATAGGGGCACCTTCCGATCGATGAGAGCTGTTGGTGATGATCGCTGGGCGAGCCGGCGCGGGCCTGCCGGCGGGCCGCCCGGCCGACCCTCCTGCCCGTGAACGCTTTGTATGTGATTCCCTGCCTTCCTGGCGGGTATTGATGCTGACCCCCGAACTTTGAATTCACGCGGATGCCTCAGCGCTGTCCGAGCTGGCCGCGCATGGCAACGTGGCGAAGCTGCCCCGATCGATCGTGGTGAAGCACTCATGTCGCACGCCGATCGCGCGGCAAGCTCGCCGTGGGGGAGTGACCTGCGGGAACGCGAGTCCCTGAAAAGCGGAAGGTCGGCGGTTCGACCCCGCCCCTGACCAACCACATCGCAACACTCGCACTAGCCCGCTGACCTGCGCAAAGCCGTCAGGGATCATCAGCGGGCAAGATCTCAGATTGACCGCTGGTGCCCGTCTGTGGCCGTCATTCGCCGTTCGTTGGTACACGCGGAGTGCACGAAGCTTGATCACCAGCTTGGGAGGTCGGTAACCCTCAACAGGCATGAGCAGGACCAACGTTTGCGCTGGTGGACCCGGCGTATTGCCCGAAAGTTACCGCGGTTGACCGTGATGGTTCCCGGCGTGTGGCACGCATGTGGCACGTCCGACTGTCAATCTTTATCCGTGGATAGTGACTGGGAGCGTTTCATAGTCCGGTGCCAGCAAGCGCTGGGCGGGCTGGTGGAAGGACGGCCGGAACCGTTCAAGGCGCTGTGGTCGCACGCTGACGATGTGGTGATCATGGGCGCGTTCGGTGGCTACGAGCGCGGCTGGCAGCAGGTCAGCGCCCGGCTCGACTGGGCCGCCACAGGCATCAAGTCCACCGATCGCGCGGCCGAGAACGTCGTTACGGCCGTCGGGGATGACTTCGCCTACACCGTCGACCTGGAGCACATGACGCGTCACGCCGGTGATCACCCGCAGCCTAGGACACTGCGCTGTACCCAGGTCTACCGCCGTGAGGACGGCGAGTGCAAGGTCGTGCTGCGGCACGCTGACGAGCTGCCCCGCAAAGATGAGCAGCACCGCTAACCAAGGCCAGGGCAAGCCGAGCTGCCGTTTACAAATTGGCGCGGTTGCGCTGGCGGGCTAGTAGGCGTCACTACGGATCTGAAGGTTCGAGCCTGGCTGACTGAAGGTGTCCGCGCTAAGCGTTTTTGCCCGTCGCGCTCGTGGGGAGGTGCCAGGGATGGTAGGGCCGGGAGACGAAATCGCACCAGGTACGGGCGACTGCGGCCACCTGCGGGCCTCGCGGGCCGACCGTGAGCAGGTAGTCAGCATGCTCCAGGCGGCGTTCGTGCAGGGACTGTTGGGCAAGGATGAGTTCGACCTGCGGGTGGCCCGGGCGCTGGTGCCGCAAACCTGCGCGGAGCTGGCCGGCCTCACCGCCGACCTGCCCGCCGGGCTGACCGTAGCCCAGCCGCCCGGGTCCGCGCGGGCGCGGAAAAAGGCCACTGGTCCCTTCACCCGGATAGTCGGGGCGGCAACCTTGCCGTACGCGGGCGTGTGGGCGTGGGCGTTGTTGCTGTCCCCGCACAGAGGGGATAACCCTGTGGCAGGCCATCTGATCGTCGGCGGCTTGCTCATGTGGCTAACCGTTGTCATCTTCACTGCGGCGCTAAAGCGTGCACTGACCTTCGCGGACCCGCCAGGGAACACCCCAGACCCCGTGGCCTGAGAGCCGGGCCCCGGACCGGACGCAAGACGCGCGGGATATACGCGGGATGATCTTGCTTGGCAGGCCATCCCCGAGTACCGACAACGCAGGTGACAGTGCCGCCGGGTCGTGAACCATGGATGCACGCCGCAACTTGGCTTTGGGAACAGGAGGCCGCTGCGGTAAAGGCCTTAGTCATCGGTCTTGGAGACGGCCGGCTGATGTACCTCGCTGCCAGGGCCGGTGTGACGCAGTACTTGCCCGCGCACCAGCAGCCACTCGGTGGCCCAGATGGCTGCTGTCGGTGCTCGCACCCCGCTCGTCCCTGGTCATCACCCTGACCCTGCCGGATTGGGTGGATGCCGGGCATGTGCGGTTCGCCCGGGACCTGGCCGCGCCTGCCGCCGCGTACGCCACCGAGGTCGAGCGGGCCTTCCGGGGCCTGCGCTCCCGCCCACCCCGTCCCGCTGTCGCGGGAAAAGATCGTCAAAGTGCAAATCATGGCGTTTGTAGTCTCATTTCTAGACCATCAACTGCAAGCGGACTATCGCGAAGCCGCAGCTCACAAAAGGTGAGCGGTTCTGAAGGGCCTCTCACCCCGCAGTCCACCAGAACACCTACTCGGCGGCGGGTTGCTGCGCCAAACGCGCGGCGCCAGAGGCGAGCAGATTAATCGGTTATGCGGCTTGCACGACCCGGTGGCGAAAGTGCGCGAGCGGTCGGCGTGTCAGGATCGGCGGTCCCGAACACGACCTGCTGGTCGTCATCCGGGACAGTGAGGAAACTGCTCCGGCCCTCCGGTGGCCCTCATGAGGTCTCCGATGGCCATGACGCGGGGTCCGCGCCGTAGGGCACGAGGCGGTCGGTGGTCGGCAGGGTCAGGTTGGTGAACGTGAGCGGCGGTGCCAGCGAGGTCACGGCGCCGTACGCGGTGTTGATCGAGACCGTGTCCGCCGGGTATGTGTCGGTCTCGGGGACCTCGCCCTGGGTGGCAACGTCGAGCAGGCCGAGTTCCTGGACCCACATCGCGCTACGCGCCAGCGACAGCTTCACCTGGTATGAACCACCTTCGATGGCACGTCGGTGCAGCGCCGCCATCATCCCGGCGGCCGCGAAGTACCCGGTGATCAGGTCGGCCAGGTAGAAGACCGGGGAGAACTTCGGCGGGCCACCCTGGCCTTCAGCCATCGCGAACCCGGACGCCACCTGCCCGTTCTGGTCGAAACCGGGCCGCTTCTTCCAGGGGCCGGAATGTCCGTAGGCGTTGGCGGACATGTAGACGAGGCCGCGTTCGCTCGCGGCAGCGAGCTGTTCGGGCAGCAGGCCGAAGCGCTCGTTCACTGCCGGACGGTAGGTGGATGCGAACACGTCGGCAGTCGCGGCCAGCTGCCGCATGGTTGCCATGTCCTTTTCGTACCGCAGGTCGAGGTAGGCGTCGTACTTGCCGACGTCGACGCCGAGGTGCTGGGCGCGGGTGTCGGCGAACCACGGCGAACTGATGTGGAGCACCGTGGCTCCGTACTCGGCGAGCGTACGGGCGCTGCGGGGGCCGGCGAGCACGTGCGTGAAGTCGAGCACACGAACGCCGTCCAGCGGCCAGTCTCCGTGGTCCCGGAAGGGAACCGGGTCACCGTCGGCTATCTTGACGATCTCGATCGGCGGTGTCCCGGCGAGCGCCTTGCCCTGGGGATGGGCGAGCCATTCCTGACGCGTGAACGCACGGCAGGCCGGGAGACCGGCGTCCGTCAGCGCCTGTTCGAGATCCCCCGCGTTCCACTTGCCAACCTCGCGGGCAAAGGACTGCTTGTTGTTACCGCAGTCGAAGAAGTTGAGATACCCGTTGAGCAGCTTCTGGTACGGCGGCCCAGCCTCAAGCATGATGTAACGGCCGTCGCGGGTCGGGAAGATACCGTTGACCTCGACGAGCTCGGCTCCGACGCTGCTGGGATAGCCGGACTGCTCGACGTAATGGGTCTGATGCAGGTAGTGCAGCGCGTGGATGAGGTCCACAGCGATGTCGGTGCGCGTGCCGCCCCGGGCTTCCCAGATCGCGGCGCCCGCGGTACCGATGAGCAGCTGCGCGGTGCAGGACGCCTCACCGAGCCGGTGCGGCGAGCGGATGATGGGATCGTTCCCGTGCATGACGGCGTCCCCCGAGAAGTGTTCGGTGAGCCCCAGCTGCCCGATGAGGTCTGCCAGCGGCTCCAGCTCGCCGCGCCCCAGACTGCGCGCACCCGTTTCCGTCATGATCAGAATTCCTTTCCTTAACGCCATGACTGCGAACAGCGCTGGGTGGAGGCGGTCCAGCGGCCGGTGACACCACCCGGCTATCCCAATCCCCCAACCTGGAGGCGATGCACCTCGCGGCGATGAATTCCTGGTAGCTGAGGAAAGCCAGTCACCGGTACCTACCGTCCGGTCAGCCGGTGCACCCCTCGAGCAAAACGGTCTCCAGTCCGGGATGTCGTCGCTGGCGACGCGGTGCGAGCAGCTGGGCCGGACGGCAGCCTCAGGCAATGAGACTTTCCTGGCCCGTCCCGCACGATGATCCCCCGGATCGCTTGGTCGGCATAAATGGTGCCGTGCCGGTCACCCCGTCCGCCAAGGGCGCCGGCCAAGCTGGAAACGCAGAAGCCAATGCCGCTGTCCGCCAGACTGAGCAACGAACTGGCTTTGGTACAGGGTAAGTCAGGCTCTGCTACTGCTTCCTGCGCCGGCTATGTGCCCGTCCGGTCCGCCGTTCCGGCCCCGGCTGGCCGGGCGGCGAGGACACGCTCGCGGCCACTTAGTCGAGATCGAACTCGTTGCCCTCGATGTCCTGCATCACGAGGCAGGACTCGTTGTCGTCATCGGCAGGCAGTAGCCGCACGCGTACCGCGCCGAGCGCGACCAGTCGCGCGCATTCGGCCTCCAGCGTGGCCAGGCGCTCTTCACCTACGAGCCCGGTGCCGACCCGCACGTCAAGATGCAGCCGGTTCTTGACGACCTTGCCTTCGGGAACGCGCTGGAAGAACAGTCGCGGGCCCGCACCTGAGGGATCAACGCATGCGAACCATGAACCCTGATGCTCAGGCGGCAGCGAGCGATCGAAATCATCCCAAGTAGCAAACCCCTCCGGGGGTGGCGGTACGACGTACCCCAGCACCTCGCACCAGAAACGGGCGAGGCGCTCAGGTTCTGCGCAGTCGAAGGTGACTTGGAACTGCTTGACTGACGCCATCGGTCCACCATAGAGGGACCGGGGGAAGCCGGGCGAGCCGATTTCGGCCTGCGTCGCCAGGCCACCCGTATCGGTGCATCCCGCTGGACTGTCGCAGCTCAGTTGCCGGACGGCTGTCGCGCATCAACCGGCGGAGCATATGAGCGGCTGAGCCGGTGCCCAGCTTAATGATGCCTGGCGGTCGTGCTGACGGTCCGGGCCAGGCGGGCATGGAAACCGGAAACCCCGGACAGTCCTTAATGATGGCTGACCAGTACCAATACGAGCATGACCACCACCGCGCCGAGGACCACGCCCATGATGATCACCGCGGCGTTGGTCAGGCCAGCCAGGTGCAGCCGCTCCGCTCTTGCTTCGGTGCGTTGTGCCTGTTCGCGCTCAGCCTTACTCGGCTTGGGCGGCTTCCTGGCCCAGGGCGGCGGTGGAACGCGCGGCCCGCGCCGGCCGCTGAACGGCCGCCATTTCGGCCCGCCAAATAACCAGTTCCATGACAAGTTATCCCGGCTGTACGGGTCGTTCGGGTCATCCATCGGTACCTCGCGGGTGAGCGCCCTGCTTAGCTCTGAGTATGCGGCATTCAGGTGCGGCATCAGCCCGTATCCGGCCGTGCTGATCTGAGCCAGGCACCCGGGTTGGGGTTTCGCGGGAGATGACTTGGTCCGGGCGGTGCCCCGCAGGCCTCAGCTGGTGCTGACCGCGTCGGCGGCAGGCTGCGGCTCGGGGGTGGTGGCCGGCTGGCCGGCCGCCCGCCAGATCCTTGCCGCGAGCAGGATCATCGCGATCCCCCAGGGCAGCATCCAGGCAATGACGATGGGTCCCTTAGCCGACTGCGCTATAGCGAGTTCGAAGCCGACGGTGAACAGGGCCGCCAGCCAGAGCGGAACGCGGCGGCTGCGCCACAGCGCGAAGCCCATCAGCACGGGTGCGGCGTACTCGCTGAGGAAATAGACGTACGTAAAGAACTGCCCGGCGCCGGAGTTGAACGTTGTCATCAGGAACCGCGCCGCCGCGTCTGGTGACGTGTGCGCGGTGGCGGCGGCGGCGAGGTTGATTCCCACCAGCACGTTGGTGATGGCCCCGCAGAAGGCGCCGATCCCGCCGAGCAGCGCGGCGACGGTGGCGATCACCCAGCCGCGGTCGGTGACCAGCAGGGCGATCGCGGCGTACGACACCGCGACAGCGCCCAGGGCGAGCAGCGACAGCGCGCCCGCGACGTACAGCTGGGTCGGGTGCCTGCCCGCGATGGCGAGCAGCTTCAGCCCGGTGGCCAGGTCCGTGACGACCTGGTCGGTGCCTTTGGGATCGAGCGCCTCGCAGCTGATATAGAGCACCGCTGCGATGGGGAGGAAGGCGGCCAGTATGCGCTGGCGCGCCCGGGCAGCTTTACGCATTGGTCACTCCTGTCAGTCCGGTTGTGATGGGTGAAGGCCTGAAGCCCTTGACGACCAGCCAGACGCCAAGCGACAACTCCCAGCCAGCCACGGGGAGCGCGGCTACCAGGGCCCAGGAGGAGTCCTGCTGGATGCCGCTGAACAGGGTGGCGGATACGGCGGCGATGAGTAGCGGAGCTCCAATGAGCCCGAGCATGGGAATGATTTGGGGCACGAGCCGGGACTGGTACAGCAGGGTGCCCAGCAGCAGTGCGTTGATGCCTGGCATGAGGCTCTGGCCGAGCAGGAACGTCCAGTTGTAGATCGCGACGTGTGACGCGCCGACGGCGACAAGCGCGGCCGCATTCGCTCCGGCCGCCCCGCCCAGGTGCTGACGCAAGGTTACGAGTGACAGCGGGCTGACGGCGCCGGCGAAGATCATGGCGGCTTCAAGGACGCGCGCGCCGACAAAGCCGAGCGCGGTGCTTTCGTTCTGCCGCTTGGCTACCGGGTACAGCGTGACGGCGGTACCGATGCAGGCGAGGGCGACGATCACCTCGAGGAAGCCGCCCACGAGCACGGCAGTGTGGCCGCCGGAGCCGAGGATCCAGTCCCGATGGTTCTTCACCGGGCCGTAGCGGGAGAGCGTGGGGATCGAGATGAAGGTGACCAGATAGAAGACGCCCGCCACGAGCGCGGTCTTCCGCACTGAGTCCATCGGGGCTCTTCGCGCGGGCGGCTTCGGTGCTGCCGCTCGATGGTGGTGGCCATGCGGTTTCCGTTCCGTGAAGCTGCTGAGTTATCGGACGTCGGCGGGGCCGCCTCGGGACGCCCGGGTCATCGGGAGTGACCGGGATCATGCGTGGGCCTGGGCCACGCGTCCCGCCGATTCGCGGGACGGCTGGTAACTTCCGGGCGCTAAATGTGCGCCGCTAGCTCGATGCGTCAGACTGCTCAGCCTCGAACACCTGGCGGATCTCGATCTCGCCCTCGGCGCCATACTCGCCTGGGTAGATCCGGGAAAGCGCCTCGAACGGGGCCCGCTTGGCCCATTCCACGGCGTCGTCCATCGACTTCACCCGGAGGATCCAGGGGAGGTTCAAAGGGTCGTCGCAACAGTGCTGGTAAATGACCCTTTCCGCGCCAACCATACACGGTGAGCGGCTTCGCGCGTCGGGTGCTGCGTGCCGCCGGGGCAGGCTGCTGGCCTGCCCTTTGGCACTGCCGTCAGGGGCCGCAGTGGTCTCCGGGGTCAAGGGTGGGCGCTTGCGCCCATCGCCGTGGCGACGCGCCGCAGGCGCGCCCTTGAAGCCGGAGGGGCGGCCCCGTAGGCTGCGGCACCCGGCCCTGAG
>Ga0335077_10003271_pt1 | contig 19514 bp, 17 predicted proteins | sample Lox_Sample_31_FD_207151 | JGI IMG/M metagenome (GOLD analysis project Ga0335077, IMG submission 207151) | Soil microbial communities from Loxahatchee National Wildlife Refuge, Florida, United States - Lox_Sample_3.1 | ecosystem: Environmental > Terrestrial > Soil > Wetlands | place: USA...
CTCCAGGTCGCGGTACTGGGAAAGGGCGAGCTTCAACCCGCCGGCCACCTTCTTCATCGCCTTGATCTGAGCGTCGCCGCCGACCCGGGACACCGACCGGCCCACATTGATGGCCGGCCGGACGCCGGAGTTGAACAGGTCGGTCTCCAGGAAGATCTGGCCGTCGGTGATGGAGATGACATTGGTCGGAATGTAGGCGGAGATGTCGTTGGCCTTGGTCTCAATAATCGGCAGGCCGGTCAGTGAGCCGCCGCCCAGCTCCTTCGACAGTTTGGCGCACCGCTCGAGCAGGCGGGAGTGCAGGTAGAAGACGTCTCCGGGGTACGCCTCACGCCCCGGCGGGCGGCGCAGCAGCAGCGAGATGGCCCGGTACGCCTCCGCCTGCTTGGACAGGTCGTCGAAGATGATCAGCACGTGCTGGCCCGCGTACATCCAGTGCTGGCCGATCGCCGAACCGGTGTAGGGGGCGATGTACTTGTAGCCCGCGGGGTCGGAGGCGGGGGCGGCGACGATGGTCGTGTACTCCATCGCGCCCGCGTCTTCCAGCGCCTGCCGGACCTGGGCGGTGGTGGAGCCCTTCTGGCCGACCGCCACGTAGATGCACTTGACCTGGCGCTCAGGGTCGCCGGACTCCCAGTTGGCCTTCTGGTTGATGATCGTGTCGATGGCAATGGCGGTCTTGCCGGTCTGCCGGTCGCCGATGATCAGCTCCCGCTGGCCGCGCCCGACCGGTGTCATCGCGTCGATCGCCTTGATGCCGGTCTGCAGCGGCTGGCTCACCTTGGCACGCTGGACCACCGAGGGGGCCTGCAGCTCCAGCGCCCGCAGGACGGTGCCCTTGATCTCTCCCTTGCCGTCCAGCGGCACGCCGAGCGCGTCCACCACCCGGCCGAGGTAGGCGTCGCCGACCGGCACCGACAGCACCTGGCCGCTCCGGCGTACCTGCTGGCCCTCCTCGACCTTGGTGAAGTCGCCGAGGATGACCACGCCGATCTCGCGGACGTCCAGGTTCAGCGCGAGGCCGCGGATACCGCCGGGGAACTCCAGCAGCTCGTTGGCCATCGCCGAGGGCAGGCCCTCTACCCGCGCGATGCCGTCGCCGGCCTCGGCGACCACCCCGACCTCCTGCCGGGAGGCGCCTTCCGGCTCGTACTCCTGGACGAAGGTCGCCAGCGCGTCCCGGATCTCGTCGGGCCGGATTGTCAGCTCCGCCATGGTCCTCGTGTCTTTCTTCGTCGAACTGCCGGTGGTAGGTGGTCTGCCGGCCGCGGCCCGGGCCGGGCTGCGCTCCCCCTGGGAACGGTCACGGCCGGCCATCAGGACGCCAGCCGCTGCCGTAGCTGGGCGAGCCGGCTCGCCACGCTGCCGTCGATGAACTCATCCCCGATCTGGACGGATATTCCACCCACGACCCTGGGATCGACGACGACATTCAGGTGAACATCGTGGCCGTAGGCATGCGCCAGGGCGGCGGCGAGCCGCCCGCGCTGCTGCTCGGTGAGCCCGCTGGCGACCCGCACGACGGCGATCAGGCGCTGCCGCCAGTCGGCGGCCAGCCGCCCGTACTCGTCCAGGGCCGTCTCGAGATTACGTCCCCGCGGGTGGATAACCGCCTGGGTGATCAGCTGGAGGGCGGCCGGGGTCACCTTGGCCGCCAGCAGCGTGTCCAGCAGGCCGCGCTTGCCCTCATCCGGCCCTTGATCCTCCAGGGCCGACCGCAGCGCGGGCTCGGTGCCGACGATCCTGCTGAACCTGAACAGCTCGTCCTCCAGGTCATCGAGCTGGCCGCCACCCTCGGCCGCGGCCGCGGTGGCCAGCACGCCGAGCTCCTCGGCCGTGTCGGCCAGGTCCCGCGGCGACGACCAGCGGAGGTCCGCCATGCCGGAGACCAGGTCCATGGTGGGCGCGGAGACACGGCCGTCCAGCAGCCGCCGGGCCAGGCCGCTCCGGGCCGCCGCCGGGCTCGTGGCGTCGGTCAGCGCGCGGCGCAGGCCAGGCTCGCGGTCGAGCAGGTGGGTCACCGCGAACAGCTCCCCGCCGAGTGCCGCGGGGTCAGCCCTGGCGGCCAGCGCGGCCGTCAGCTGCTCGCGTGCCATGATGAACGATCCGCGGCTGGCGCCCCTCAACTGTCTGCCTCCCTCGCGGGCGCCCGGTCCGCGGGGGGCCGGGCTGGCTTCGGGAGGCTGGTCCTCGGCGCCGGGACACCGCTCCGGCCGCGAGCGGCCTGCGCGGCGTTCGGCCCGGCGCCTGCGGCACCGGCTTCCCAATTCGCCACGCGAGACGGTCCCCTTCCGCGTCCCGTGATCGCCATGACCAGCATGCAAGTAGTCATCGGGCGGCGCTTCCGGCCTGCTGATCCAGCTCGTCCAGGAAGCGCTCAACGACGCGCCGCTGCCGGGCCTCGTCGGTCAGCGACTCGCCCACCACACGGCTGGCGAGCTCCACCGCGAGCGTGCCGACCTCGGTCCTGAGCGACTGGACCGCCTGCTGGCGGTCCGCCTCGATCTGCGCATGGGCCGCCTCGATGAGGCGGCGGCCCTCGGCGCCCGCCTGCTCGCGCATCTCGGCGATGATCTGCGCCCCCTGCTCCCGTGCCTCCTCGCGCAGCCGGGCGGCCTCGTGCCGGGCCTCGGCCAGCTGCTCCCGGTACGCGGCGAGGGTGGCGTTCGCCTCGGCCTGGGTCTCCTCGGCCCGCTGCAAGCCTCCCTCGATCGCGTCGGTCCGTTCCTCGAGCATCTTGTTGAGCCTAGGGATCAGGACCTTCCAGAGCGCGAAGAAGATGATGCCGAACGTGGCGAGGCCGACAATGAGCTCGGTCAGGTTCGGGATCAGCGGGTTCTCAAGCTGTTCGGCCGCTTGGTACAACATGGCCGCTACCTCTCCGTCCGGGTGCTACTTGATAAAGAACGGGACGGCGATACCGATGAGCGCCAGCGCCTCAGTCAGCGCGAAACCGATCCACATGTAGGTGGTGATCCGGCCCGAGGCCTCCGGCTGCCGCGCCATGGCCTCGATGGCGTGCCCGAAGACCAAGCCGATGCCGATGCCCGGCCCGATCGCGGCCAGACCGTAGGTCAGCGCTCCCAGGTTGATGATGTGGATCGTGTACGGGTTGGCCGGCGTGCCCGGCCCTCCCGCCGCGACGTAGAGCAAGTGATGCACCAGCTGATGCATTGTGTCGTTTCCTTCTTGTCGGGCCGGCTACGCCGGATTGTGTGGGCTAGTGGGTTAGTGCGATGTCTCCGTCGCGTCGGCGATGTAGAACGCGGTGAGCGTGGCGAAGATGAACGCCTGCAGCGCCGTGATCAGCACCTCCAGGCCGGTCAGGATGATCGTCAGCAGGAACGACGTCACCGAGAAGAGCAGGCCGATCGAGAGGCTGAACAGGTACCAGGACGCCAGCCCGAACACCAGCAGCAGCAGATGCCCGGAGAGCATGTTGGCGAAAAGCCGGATCGCGAGGGTGAACGGGCGGACAAAGATGTTGGAGAGCAGCTCGACCGGGGACAGGAGCGGCAGGATCCACCAGGGCGCCCCCTCGGGCACCGCCATCTGCTTGAAGTAGCCGATCGGCCCCTTGCTCTTCATCCCGATCGTGATGTAGGTGACCCACACGACGAAGGCGAGCCCCGCCGGGAACGCGATCTTGGACGTCGCCGGGAACTGGATCAGCGGGATGAGGCTGAAAACGTTCATGATCCAGACGAAGAAGAAGATCGCGACGATGAAGGGCAGGTACTTGTCGCCCTTCCTGCCCAGCTGCTGGCGCAGGATCTGGTCACGGACGAACAGCACGCCCAGCTCGCCGAGATTCTGCGTGCCCCGGGGGACGAGCTTCGGCTTCCGGAACGCCACGTAGAAGAAGGCCAGGATGATGGCCCCGGACAGCACGGCGAGCACGACGGGCTTGGTGATCGCGATGCCGCCGACGGTGAAGATCGGCTTGAAGTAGAAGTTCGAGATCGACGGCGCCGGGTAACCACAGCCGCTGAAGATGTGGCATCCGCTGGCCGTGGTCATTACGGACGTGTCACTCACCGTTGGCTCCTAGCGGCAGCCGCCCGGGCGTGCCCGGGTGGCAGGTCAACGGGGTCACGATCTGGTGACCCGGAAGATGACAAGGGCGATCGCGCTGGCCAGGCCGGCCAGCATCCCGATCGGGAACAGCACCGGCCAGCCGGTCCAGCGGGCGGCCAGCCAGCCCACGAAGCCGTACAGCGCCATGCCGCCGATCATGTAGGACAGGATCGCCCAGCCCTCGCTCGCCGGGCGTGGCTGCGACGGATCCCGGCCGCCCTTCGGCGCCCCAGGGCCGCTCACCGGGCACCTCGCCTGGCCTGCTGTCCGCGCATGCGGATGGGCCGGCCATGGGCCGCATCCCCCCGCCCTGCGGTCCGGTGGTTCTCACGGGTCACCGGTCTCTGTCCGGCTCGACGTACAGCATCTTCAGCCGCATCGACGACAGCACCTGCGCCGCGCTGTAGGTGATCACGCAGACGATGACGGTCAGGCCGAAGAACCTGTCATTGAAAGCGGTCGAGTTCTGGAAGGCACCGACCAGGATGATCAGGACGAGGATCTTCACCAGGTAGGTGCCGAGCGCCGCCGCCATCATCGCCTGCGGGCTCACCCTCGCCGCCCGGCCGACCACCAGCAAGCTGATCCCGAAGAAGACGATCACCAGCGCGACCCCGAGCGCGGCGCCGAGCAGCCCCTTGGTACCGCCCAGGACGGCGCCCAGCACGATCATGAGCAGCGCGACAGGAGCTGTGAGCAGAGCGGAACGCCGCAGGATCACGGCATAGTACGCCGGCATCTACCAGGCTCCGGGGGCTCGATGGTCGCACAAATGGCCTGCACGTGCACCGACCCATCCCCGCCACGCGGGCCGCTCAGAGCAGCCACGACGCGGGAGTGGCGCATGTGCGCCGCCACGTGTGCGAAAGGTATCACGAACCCCTCACTCATCTTTGGGTTGGTCGCTCGTGAAAGATATCACAAGCTCCTTGACCTAGCTTTTACCGGGTCACCGTCCGTGACATGAGCCGCCGCGCGGGGCCCGCGGCCGTGGCCACGACGCGTCCGCGCAGGTCACGCCTATGGCGCCGGACGGTCGCGGCGCCGCCGCACGGACGGCCCCCGGGGGGCCGGCGGCGCGGGCGGCCACGGCGGGGTGGACGAGGCTTCGGGCTGCCACGGCGGGGACGGCTCCTGCAGCCCATCCGGCCAGCGCGGCGAGGATGCCGGCGGGCCGCTCAGCCGCGGCGGGAACGGCTCCTGCGGCCCGTCCGGCCATGGCGGGGACGGTTCCTGGAGCCCGTCCGGCCACGGCGGCACGGGGGCCGGGGGCACGGGGGCCGGGGGCAAGGAGGCCGGGGGCAAGGAGGCCGGTGGCGCGGCCTGCTGCGGGAAATACCCGGCCGCATCCCGGCCGCCCCAGGCAGGGCCGACCGCGGGCTCCTCGTCGCGCGGCGGGGCCGGGTGGAACGCCGGCTGGGGCGCTGGCGGCGGAGCCGGCCGCGGGGACGGGGAGCCGGACGATCCGGGACGCGGGGCGGCCGCCCGGGCCGCGGGGCGGGCAGGCCGGTGATGGATCGGGCCGGGACCCGGCGGCACTGGCCCGCGCGCCGCGGGTGGCCGGGCGTGGCCAGCGGCAGGTGCTGCGCTGGCGGCCGACGGTGCGCTCACGGCCGACGGTGCGCTGACGGCCGACGGTGCGCTGGCGGCCGGTACCGCGGGCGGCGGCCCGGGTGGCGCGGGCGCCCCCGCGGCAGGCCGGGCCCACGGGCGGAACCGCGGCATCGACACGAGCAGCAGCGCCAGCATGGCGCCCACGGTGACGATGGCCAGCACGAACAAAGGGGTCCGGACGATCGACAGCCACGCCACGCTGCCCGCGAACAGCGCCGCCCACAGGTACATGATCAGGACGCTGGTCCGGTGCGAATGGCCGATGTCGAGCATGCGGTGATGCAGGTGCTTGCGGTCCGGCGCGAACGGCGACATGCCCGCCCGGGTCCGGCGGAACACCGCCAGCAGCAGGTCCGTGTAGGGGATGAGCAGGATCGCGGCCGGCAGCAGCAGGGGCAGGATTTCGCCGAACCTGTTGACCGTGCCGGCGTGACGGGCGGCCCGGGTGGTGAGCGACACCGGGTCGAGTGAGGCCAGGCTGGAGATCGGCACGTAGGCGAGCAGCAGGCCGATCAGCATCGCGCCGGTGTCACCCATGAAGATGCGGGCCGGATGGTAGTTGTGCGGCAGGAACCCGAGGCAGATCCCGGCCAGCACAGCGGACGCCAGCGCGGGGCCGGTCTGGTCCGGCAGGCCTACCCGGTGGATGAGCGTGTAGTAGTAGACGAAGAAGGCGATGGCCCCGATCGCGACGATCCCGGCCGCCAGGCCGTCCAGGCCGTCGATGAAGTTGACCGCGTTGATGGTGACCACCACGACCAGGATCGTGAGGGCGACCTGCTGGTCGCTGGTGAGGCTGAGGGTGTTCGAGTTGGGGGCGGGCAGCCAGGTCACCTCGGCACCGCTCCACACCAGGATCACCCCGGCCGCCACCTGGCCGGCCAGCTTGCTGATCACGCCCATGCCCCAGCGGTCGTCCACGAAGCCCATGACCACGACCAGGCCCCCGGCCAGCAGGAGCCCCTTGGCCATGTTCGTCTGCGCGAACACGCTGTTCAGCGCGGGCAGCTGGCTCGCCACCAGCAGCCCGGCGGCGAGCCCCGCGTACATGGCAAACCCCCCGAGCAGGGGGGTGGGGACCATGTGAACGTCACGGTCGCGGGCGGCGTGCATCGCGCCGACCGCGATCGCGAACCGCCGCACGAGCGGCGTCAGCAGGTAGGTAATGGCCGCTGCCGCCAGCAAGGTCAGAACGTATTCACGCATGGCCTCACCACGGCCCGGCTGGGGCTGCGCGCATCATCGTCCACTCTAGGGCACCCCGGCCCGGGCCGTGTCCCTGTGGCCACCCTCCGCTGCTGGCGCTTGCGGTTTCCTGGTCCGCCGTATCACTGCCCCGCCGCGCCGCCCTCGTCACCAGCAGGAAGCGCGTCCTCACCGGCCGCTGGCGCGCCGTCCCCGCCCGGCGGGGCCTCCTCGCCGCCCGGCGGTGCGTCCTCGCCGCCCGCGGGCGCGCCGTCCTCGGCCACCAGCGTGTCGTCCACAGCCAGGGTGATGACCTGCCGGAGCTGATCGACGGAGATCACCCCGGCCCGCAGCAGCCGCGGGACCGGGCCGGTCAGGTCAACGATGGTGGACGGGACATCGCCCGGGCAGGGCCCGCCGTCCAGGTAGACGGCGACCGCGTCGCCCAGCTGCTCCTGCGCCGCGGCGGCCGTGGTCGCGGGCGGGTCGCCGGAGCGGTTGGCGCTGCTCACCGCCAGCGGGCCCGTCTCCTTGAGCAGCTCAAGCGCGATCTCATGCAGGGGCATCCGGACCGCGACCGTGCCCTTGGTGTCGCCCAGGTCCCAGAGCAGGGTCCGGTTGGCCCGCAGGACCAGGGTGAGCCCGCCGGGCCAGAACTCCTCGATGAGGTCCCTGCCGGAATCGTTCAGGCCCTCGACGAGGGCGGTGGCCGCGCGCACGGTGCCGACCAGCACCGGCGGCGGCATCTGGCGCCCCCGGCCCTTGGCGGCGAGCAGGCCCGCCACGGCGGCCGGGGAGAAAGCCTCGGCGGCCAGCCCGTATACCGTGTCCGTCGGCATCACGACCAGGTCGCCCTTGCGCAGCGAGGTGGCCGCCTCGACAATCCCCGTCGCCCGCTGTGCCGCGTCCGCGCAGTCAAACCGTTCGCTCATGCCAGACCATCTTTCCACTCATCCGGTGTCCCTCCGCCCGGTGCGGCCGGGCCGCTGGCGGCTCGGCCCTCAGCTGGCCGCCGCCAGCAGCGTCTGCAGCCGCTGCAGCTGGCGGCCGAACCGCGTCTGCAGCTGCACCAGGGTTGTCATGTTCTGGGCCATCGCCGCCTGCTGGTAGGCGGCCTCCACGGCCAGCAAGGTATTGGGCAGGTTGGTCTGCGTCTTGCAGGACACGTCGGCGACGGCCACCGCGATCTCGGCCTTGTCGGGCGGGTTCGGCCAGCGGCGCTGCTCGGCCTGCGTGGGAGCGCCGTACTGGTAGCCGTGCCGCGCCATGCAGGCCGACCAGGCCCGGTCCACCGCCAGTACCCGGGGGTCGGTGCGCGCCCAGCCCAGCGACTGCGCCGCGAGCCCGATCATGGGGTCGATCGGCGGGCCGGTGGACCCGAACAGCTCCGCCTGGGTCAGCTGCAGGCAGCCGATGCGGGCCGCGCGGCCGCGGGCCGCCGGCCCTACCGGCCCGCCCGGGCCGAACCCGAACATGGCGACGACCCACGCCCTGCCCTCGCTGGTGATCAGCTGGAAGAACGCGGGGCCGTAGATGACGGCGAACGGCGCGATCCCGCCCAGGCCCGCGCTGGCCTTGGGCCGGGTGAAGCCGAGGCTCCGCGCCTGGGCGGTGCTGGTGAGCCCGACCGGGTCCTGCTCGATCTCCTGCAGGGCGGCCAGGCCGTTGCTCGCCTGGGCGGGGACCGGGTACTCGAAGCCCCGCCCGGTCATGCAGTGCTGCAGCAGCAGGTTGGCCGCGGCGGCCAGGACGTTCTGCTGGACGCTGAATTCCTCTTCGTAACCTTCCAGCGGCATCTGGACGACCAGCGCCGAGCTGGCGGGTGGGATGGCCGGCGCGGAGATCCGCGGGCGGCCGCCTGGCCCGCCGCTCACGGCTATGAAGCCGATCCCCGGGCCGCCGCCCGCGATGGCGAAACCGCGCCGCAGCGCGGCAGGCCCGGCCCGGCGCGCCGGGTGGCCGCCGCCGGCACACCCGGCGAGTACCGCCGCCGCCGTCACGCAGGCGGCGCAGCGGACCGCCGCGGCCCGCCCGCGGGCCACCAGCGCGCGCCAGCCAGACGGCCACCCTGACCAGGTCATCGGCGCAGGGCCTCGACCGGCTCCATGGCACTCGCCCGCAGTGCCGGGTAGATGCCCGCCAGCAGCCCGATCACCCCTCCCGCGATGGGCGCGGCGAGCACAATCCGCGGGTCGAGCAGTGCGGTCCAGTGGTGCTCGACGGTGACCCCGAGGACGGCGACCACCCCCAGGCCGGCACCGATCAGCCCGCCGAACAGGCCAAGCGCGGTGGACTCCGCCAGGAACTGGATCCCGATGTGCCGCGGCCGCGCCCCCAGCGCCCGGCGCAGGCCGATCTCCCCGGCGCGCTCGAGCACAGCCACCAGCGTGGTGTTGGCGATCCCGACCGCGCCGACCACCAGGGAAATGCCTGCCAGCGCCAGGAACAGGCTGTTCAGATTGGTGGTCACCGTGTGCTGGAGATGCGCCAGATTGGGCGGCGCGGCCGCGCTCAGCAGCCGGGGGTTGTCCGGCCGGATGGCGATGGGCGCCTGCGCGGCGACCACCGTGGCCGCGCCGAGCCTGGTGTGGATGAGCATCTGCGCGGACGTGCCCGCTGACGGCGGCCCCCACAGGTGCAGGGCGACGCTCTCCGGTATGGCGACGCCGAAGTTCAGCTGGGCCAGCCGCGGGTCGGCCGCGAGGATGCCGACGACGGTGAAGGGCTGGCCGCCGATAAAGATGGCCGGGGTGTTCGCCAGGCTTGAGATGTGCAGCTGGGCCGCGGCCGTCCGCCCGATGACGGCGACGTTCTGGGCGTGGCTCTCATAGAACTGGTTGAGCAGGACACCCGATGCCAGCCGCGCGCCGCTGGCCGTGAGCAGGCCGGGGCTGGCCGCGGTGACCGGCAGCCCAAGCCCGCCCCGGCCCGGCAGCGAGGTCACCGTCGCCCTGGTCAGCGGGACGGTCCACCACACGCCCGAGCCGATCACGCCGTGGATCCGGTCGGCCAGCGTGGCGGCGTCGGCCGGGAAGTCCAGCATGGGCTGCTGTGACTGGGCCGCGCCGGAGTCAGTCACGATGACCTGGGTCGCGTCGAGCGCGTTGAACTGCTTGCCGATCTGGCCGGACGCGGTCTGCGAAAGACCGACGATGGCGACAAACGCGCCGATCCCCAGCACCGTCCCGAGCAGCGTCAGGGCAGACCTGCCCGGCCGCTGCAGCAGGCCGGCCAGCATCTCGCTGCCCAGGTCACGCAGGCGCAGCCGGGACAGGGGCACGGTGACCCGGCGGCGCTCAGGTGACGAACGCACCCTGGCCCCCTTCCGGCCCGGGGCCGCGGTCCACCCTGTCCACCAGCCGGCCGTCCCGGATCGCGATCCGCCGCGCGGCGCGGCCAGCGACCGCCGGGTTGTGGGTGATCACCAGTAAGGTGGCGCCCGCCTCGTGAAGCGCCGCGAGCAGGTCGGCGATCTCGCCGGTGGTGCCGCTGTCCAGGTTGCCGGTCGGCTCGTCGCAGAGCAGCAGCGAAGGGCTGTTGACCAGCGCGCGGGCGATCGCCACCCGCTGCCGCTCACCCCCCGACAGCGCCGTCGGCAGCGCGTGCGCCCGCTTCGCCAGCCCCACGTGCGCGAGCGCGGCCATCGCCTCCTCCCGCCGGCGGTGCCGCGGGATGTCCGCGTAGATCTGGGCCAGCATGACGTTCTCGACCGCCGTCCGGTGCGGGAGCAGGTGGAACGCCTGGAAGACGAACCCGATCTCGTGCGCGCGGACGGCGGCCCGCGTGCGCTCGGATGCGGCGCCCATGTCCGTGCCGTTGATCTCGATGCGGCCTGCTGTCGGCCGGTCCAGCAGGCCGACCAGATTCAGCAGGGTCGACTTGCCCGAACCGGAAGGCCCCATGACCGCGACATGCTCACCGCGGAAGATGACCAGGTTCATCGGCAGCAGCGCACGGACCGGCGGCGGTCCCGGGTAGGTGTAGCCGACCCCGGACAGCCTGATCACCGGCTCCCCGGCGGCGGTCACCGTCACCCGGAGCCGCCGCGGCCGGCGCCGGGGGCTCCCCCGGTGGGCGTTGTCAGGTAGTTCTCACCGATCACGACCGAGTCGCCGGCCCTGAGGGTGGCGCGGCCGGCCGGCGTCACCTGGACCCAGCCGTCCCCGGTGATCCCGACCCGCACCGGCACATCCACCTGTGAGTTCGGGCCGGTCACCTTGGCGACGTAGATCCGGCCATCAGCGTGGGCGAAGACGGCCGCCTCGGGCACCGCGAGCACCGGCCCGCCGCTGCCTGCCGCGGTGATGGCCAGGCTGACGTCCTGGCCGACCATGGACGCTGGCAGCGGCTGGTCCGGCCTGATCCGCATCGGGAGGTAGAGGCCGCCGATGATGCTTCCCTTCGAGCCGGGCGTGCTCCCGACCGACCTGACCGAGCCGCCGATGGTCTGCTGCGTCACCGGGTTGGTGATGGTGACCCGCATGCCGCGCCGGACCAGTGCGCCGTTGGCGGGATTCAGCTGGCCACCGATGGTGGGGCTGCCCATGGACACGGTGAGCAGGGATCCGCTGGCCACCTGGCCGACCGGCGCCCCGAGCTTCACCACCCGGGCGGGGAAGCGGGGGACGAACATGATGTCGGACAGCGGGACCATCACCCCGTGGCTGCGCTTGGCGCCCGCCACCGGCGGCGCGGCCGGGGCCGTGTAGCCGATCGCCTGGTAGTAGGCCGCGACCGCGGCCGATGTCCCGGCGCCGAACACCCCGCTGGCGTCGGCGCCGGCCGGGTATCCGAGCGACCCGAGGGCGGCCTGGAGCTCCGCGACATCCTTGCCCGACTCCCCCGGCATCAGGGACCGGTAGGCCGGCTCGCTCCCCTGGAGCACGAACACCGGCTGCCCGGCGACCTCCAGCACGACGGCGCCCGGCCGCAGCGTGCTGCCCGGGCGGCGGTAGATCTTGGTCACGATTGGCTGGGCATCCCCCTGCCCGGTGCCCCCGGCCGCCCCGGCTGAGGGCTGCGACACCTCCGGCGGGGCCGCGACCACCCCCTGGGCGAGCACCGAGACCGAGATGACCCGGAGCTGGACCGGGGCGGTCAGCCTGGTCACCGCCGGCGGCTTGGTCTCCGCCGCCACCTGGGCGGGTGACTTGATGGTGGTCGAGAGCAGCAATCCCCCTGCCGCGGCGAGGAGCGCCGCAATGGCGATCCCGAGCACGAGGTTCCGGCGGCGGCGCAGGCGGGCGTACCCGGGCGTGTCATCCGGCGTGACACCCACGTCTGGCCTCCTTCGGGGTTTTCCCGGTTCCGCGGTGCGGATGACCGTGGCGCATACCTGTGCCCTGGCGGTGACACCCCGTCGGCGCGCGGCTACCAGGTTAGACCACCGCTGCGCGTGCCTCGTTCAGCTTTGGTGCCTGATATCTTCCCGCCCGGCAACGGCCCGGGGAATAGCTGAATGGCAGGGTGGCCGTGCTCCACGGGGCATGCCCTAGCGCCGGGCGGTGACGAAACGGTCCCGCCCGGCCAGGTCCTTGTGGTTGCGGGTGTCCCGCCAGCCCCGTTCCTCCGCGAAGATCCAGTAGACCGCCGCGCCCTGCGGTGCGCCGTGCTCGACCGCGACCAGCCCACCGGGCCGCAGCAGCCGCCGCGCGGCACCTTCGATGACCCGCACGGCGTCCAGCCCGTCCTCGCCGCCCCACAGCGCCCCGGCCGGGTCGTACTCGCCGACCTCGGGCGGGACGCCGGCACCGACCGGGATATATGGCGGGTTGCTGATAACCAGATCGACGGCCGCGCTCAACGATGGCAGGGCGCTGGCGAAGTCGCCCTCCTCGAGCGTCACCCGGCCGCGGGTGTGCGGGGCGCTGCCCGCACACCGCGCGATGTTGCGTTCCGCCCACTGCCGTGCCAGCGGGTCAGCCTCGACCGCGTGGACCCGTGCGCGGGGCACCTCCTGCGCGATCGCCAGCGCGATCGCCGCGCTGCCGGTGCCCAGGTCCGCCACCACCGGCTCGGCCACGTCCATCTCCGTGAGCGCGCCGATCGCCCAGCCGGTCATCACCTCGGTCTCGGGACGCGGCACGAAGACCCCGGGCCCCACCTCGAGCTCCAGGTAACGGAAGTAGGCCAGGCCGGTGATGTGCTGGAGCGGCTCCCGCGCCTCCCGGCGGGCGATCTCGTTCCAGAACCGCGGGTCGAACCCGCCGTCGGGCACCCGGTGCAGTTCGCCGCGGCCGATCCCGTGCACGTGCGCGGCGATCATCTCCGCGTCGGCACGCGGTGAGTCGACGCCGGCCTCGGCCAGCCTGATGGTGGCCGTCGCGATCTCGTCAAGCAGCAGGGTCACTCATTGCCTCCCTCGCGGGCGCTCGGCCCCACGGGCCGAGCTGGCTTCGGGAGGCTGGTCCTCGGCGCCGGGACACCACTCCGGCCGCTCCGCGGCCTGCGCGGCGTTCGGCCCGGCGCCTGCGGCATGGCTGATCCCGAAGCTTAGACAGATGCCTGCCTCCCTCGCGGGTCAGGGCCCATCCTGGCCGGCCGCCTGGCTGGACCGGTCGCCCTCCGCGAGCGCCTTGATGACGGCATCCAGGTCTCCGTCGATCACCTGGTCGAGATTGTGCGCCTTGTAGCCGACCCGGTGGTCGGAGACGCGGTTCTCGGGGAAGTTGTAGGTGCGCACCCGCTGGGAGCGGTCCACGGTCCGGACCTGGCTGCGCCGCTCGGCCGCCGCGTGCGCCTCCGCCTCGGCCTCCGCCTGGGCGAGCAGCCGGGCGCGCAGGATCCGCATCGCCTGCTCCTTGTTCTGGAGCTGGCTCTTCTCGTTCTGGCAGGAGACCACGATCTGAGTCGGCAGGTGGGTGATGCGGACCGCCGAGTCGGTCGTGTTCACGCTCTGGCCGCCGGGCCCGGACGAGCGGAAGACGTCGATCCGCAGGTCGGCGGGGTCGATGGTGACGTCCACCGGGTCGGCCTCCGGCATCACCAGCACCCCGGCGGCGGACGTGTGGATGCGCCCCTGGGACTCGGTCACCGGCACCCGCTGGACCCGGTGCACGCCGCCCTCGTACTTCAGGCTGGCCCACACCCCGTTGGCCCCGGCCCGGGGCGCCTTGACCGCCACGGTCGCGTCCTTGTAGCCGCCCAGGCCGGTCATGGTGGCGTCGAGGATCTCCGTCTTCCAGCCGCGGCGCTCGGCGTAGCGCAGGTACATGCGCAGCAGATCGCCGGCGAACAGCGCGGACTCCTCGCCGCCCTCCCCCGCCTTCACCTCGAGGATGACGTCCTTGCCGTCGTTGGCGTCGCGGGGGACCAGCAGGTCCCGCAGCCGTTCCTCGAGTCCGGCGCGGCGGACGGCGATCTGTTCGGCCTCCGCCGCGAAGGAGGCGTCCTCGGGGGCGAGCTCGCGGGCTGTCTCCTCGTCCGCGGCCGCCTGCTGCCACTCCGCGTAAGCGTTCATGACGGGGGTGAGCTCGCCGTAGCGGCGCCCGAGCGCCCGCGCCCGCTCGGGGTCGGCGTGCACGGCCGGGTCGGCGAGGTCACGCTCCACCCTGGCGTACTCCTCCGCCAGCTCCGCGAGCCTCTCGAACACCGTGTCTCCACCTCCTCCTGGGCAATCCTGCCGTCGACAGCCGAGATCACCGCGCCGGAACGGCTGTCCGGGCGCGGTGATCTGGGTGAGCTACTTGCTGCCGGCTGCCTTCTTGCCGAACCGGCGCTCGAAGCGCGCCACCCGGCCACCGGTGTCGAGGATCTTCTGCTTGCCGGTGTAGAAGGGGTGGCAGTTCGAGCAGACATCGGCGTGGATGACGCCGTTGCTCGCCGTGGACCGGGTGGTGAAGGTGTTCCCGCACGTGCAGGTCACCGTGGTCTCCACGTAGTCCGGGTGGATATCAGGCTTCACGTCACTACTCCTGCCTGGCGGTCGCCGGGTCGCCGCGGCGGATGCCGCCGGGCGTGAACCGGTACCGCTCTTGTCGGCTTACCAGTGTGCCAGACCCCACAACACGTCCGGGGGCCTGGAGATTCCCGTTGGCTCAGGTGCTGACCGTGGTCTTCTGCACCTGGAGCAGGAACTCGGCGTTGCTCTTGGTGCCCTTCATCCGCTCCATGAGCACTTCCAGCGCCTGCTGCGGCTCGAGCGCGTGCAGCACCCGGCGGAGCTGCCAGACGATCTTCAGCTCCTCGGGGGTGAGCAGCAGCTCTTCCTTGCGGGTACCGGACGCGTCCACGTCGATGGCGGGGAAGATCCGCTTCTCGGCGAGCTCCCGGCGGAGCCGCAGCTCCATGTTGCCGGTGCCCTTGAACTCCTCGAAGATCACCTCGTCCGCGCGGGAGCCGGTCTCGATCAGGGCGGTGGCCAGGATCGTGACCGACCCGCCGTGCTCGATGTTGCGCGCCGCGCCGAAGAACCGCTTCGGCGGGTAGAGGGCGGTGGAGTCCACGCCACCGGACATGATCCGCCCGCTGGCCGGGGCGGACAGGTTGTAGGCGCGGCCGAGCCTGGTGATCGAGTCGAGCAGGACGACCACGTCGTGGCCCATCTCAGCCAGGCGCTTGGCCCGCTCGATGGCAAGCTCCGCGACGGTGGTGTGGTCCTCGGACGGCCGGTCGAAGGTCGAGTAGACGACCTCGCCCTTGACCGTGCGCTGCATGTCGGTGACTTCCTCGGGCCGCTCGTCCACCAGCACGACCATCAGGTGGCACTCGGGGTTGTTCTTGGTGATCGCGTTGGCGATGGCCTGCAGGATCAGCGTCTTGCCGGCCTTCGAGGGCGACACGATGAGACCGCGCTGGCCCTTGCCGATCGGGGCGAACAGGTCGATGATCCGGGTGGTCATGTTGCCCGGGTCGCTCTCCAGCCGCAGCCGCTCCTGCGGGTACAGCGGCACGAGCTTGGCGAACTCCGGCCGGGCGCGCGACTGCTCCGGGTCGAGCCCGTTGACCTTGTCGAGCCGGACCAGGGCGTTGAACTTCTCCCGCCGCTCGCCCTCGCGTGGCTGGCGGACCGCCCCCTCGATGACGTCCCCCTTGCGCAGGCCGTGCTTGCGCACCTGCGACAGCGAGACGTACACGTCGTTGGAGCCCGGGAGGTAGCCGGTGGTGCGGATGAACGCGTAGTTGTCGAGCACGTCGAGGATACCGGCGATCGGGATGAGGATGTCGTCCTCGGTGATCACGGGCTCGGCCTCGCCGCCGCGCTCGCCACGGCGCCGGTTGCGGTTGCGGAACCGGTCCCGGTTGCGCCGCCCGCCCCGGCCATCGGAGTCGTCGTCACCGCGGCCGCCCTGGTCCTGCTGCTGGGCCGGCTGGCCACCACGCTGGCCCTGATCCTGGCGCTGCTCGGCCGCCTCGCCGCCGCGCGGCTGGTCATCGCGCCTGCCGTTGCGCCGGCGCCGGTCACCACGCTGGCCGTCGCCCCCCTGGTGGCCCTCGGTGCGCTGGCCGTCGGCGGACTGGGCTTCCCCCTGCGCATCGGCGCGCTGGCCGTCATCATGCCGGTCGCCGCCGGCGGGCCCAGCGGTGCCCGCCCCGCTGGGTGCGGCATCGGCCGCTGCGCGGCCGGCCGCGCCCGGCTGCTCGAAGGCCAGCTGGCTGTCGGCGCCGCCACTGGCGGCATCCGCCCGCGGCGCACCTGCCTGCGCCTCCCGGCTGGAAGTCGCTGGAGAGGTGCCCTCCCCCAGGCCCGGCTGAGTGGATCTGTCTGGTTCCATGGCGTCCTGCTCACGGTGGCGAGGCGCGTCGGCTCCCGCAGACGCGGCCCGCTGGGCTGAATTATCGAGTGCCGCACCCTGGCGGGAAGTGTGCGGGGCGGCCGTCCGGCCGCCTTGCCTGTCCTGAATTGCCTCAACGAGCTGGCCCTTGCGCATCCGGGCGGTCCCGGTGATCCCCATGGACTGCGCCATCCGCTGCAGTTCCGGCAAGAGCATGGCAGACAGCCCGGTGGCGGCGCCACGATCTGCCTTGCCGGCCGCCGGCTCCGCGCCCGGCCCCGCCACCCGGGCCGGGCCTGATCCGCCCGCCGGGGCCGCGGGCTCGCGCGCCGCCGGATCCCCGGATCCGGGCGTGGCCGCGGCGGCGGGATGAGGACCATGGGATTCCGGCTGAGGTGTGGTTCCCCCGGGCACGGCCGGGGAGCCGGTGTAGAGGTCGGTGGGTTCGCTGCTCACAAGGGTCCTTCCCAGAGCGCGGGTGCCGGTCGTAGGTTGACCGGTCAACCCGATGTCGCGGCCCGGTTGAACTGGCCGGGCCAGGTTGTGCACCAGCTGCCTTGTCGTGCCGCCTCGTGTTCGGCGGGCCCCGCTGCGCCTAGCCCGGTGTCTGCGGGCGAGACAGAAGAGCCGAAACTATCCCAGGCGGCCGGGGCGGCAGCCCGGGTCCCCGCTCGCTTCCCGGTTCCCCGTGCCGCTTTCGCGGTTGGCGTACGCGGCGAGGAGGAGGTGGCCCGGGAAGTTGGCGGAGAATCATCGGCTGCGCCCGGCCGTGTGGCCGGGGGCGCAGCAAATGACAGGCGAGCACCTGTCCCCTCGGCGGGGCACCTGGTGCGGCATTCAGCTTAACACCAAGAGAGCCCACGGCATTCCCTCGCCTGTTGCCTGTGTGTCGCGCAGGGAACTGGCCCGGTCCCGCCGGGATCCTCCCGCGCGGCCCGCGCCGGGGCCCCGGACCTGGTTCTCCGATGGTTCTCGCCGCGCGCTGACTGGTGGATGCACGCCCGGCCCGCCTTGCTGTACGTGGGCACCCTGCTGATCGATATGCAGGGGGGTTACATGCCAAGCGATACCCGTTTCGCGTGCGATTGAATCCACCGCCTCCGCTGGCGGGCCCTGCCCCTCGAACGACAGGACCAGCACGGCCGGTCCCGCTCCCGACACCACCGCGGCCGCTCCCGCCCGCCGGAGCGCGCCGAGCAGGCGGGCGGTCTCCGGCATGATGGCGGCCCGGTACGGCTGGTGCAGGAAGTCCTCGGTCGCCTCGAACAGCAGCTGCGGCGCACCGGTGAGGGCCGCGATCAGCAGCGCACTGCGCGCCGCGTTCGCCGCCGCGTCGGCATGCGGGACCGCCGCGGGCAGTGCCTGCCGTGCCGCCTCGGTGTCCAGCGGCGCCGCTGGCACGCACGCCACCGCGCGCAAGGTGGCGGGCACCGGGACCTTCAGCAGCCGGGCGCCGGGCCCAGCGCCATCGGCAACGCCGCCACCGGCCGCTGGCGTCCACGCGATGGTGAGCCCGCCGGACAGGCAGGCCGCCACGTTGTCAGGATGGCCTTCCAGCGCCACCGCGAGCTGGAAGAGCGCCTCGTCCGGGAGCCGTTCCCCGGCCGGGCCCGCCAGGTCGCGGGCCGCCAGCAGGCCGGCGCAGATCGCCGCCGCCGAGGAGCCGAGCCCCCGCCCATGCGGGATCGCGTTGGCACAGCGCAGGGCGATCCCCGGCGGCTGGCCGCCCACCGCGGCGAACGCCGCGCGCATGGCTCTGACCACCAGATGCCGCTCGCCGGCCGCGGCGGTGCCGCCGCCCTCACCGGACACCTCGAGAGCCAGGCCGCCGCTGGTGACGCGGGCCTCGACCTCGTCGTAGAGCGCCAGCGCCAGGCCGAAAGCGTCAAAGCCAGGCCCCAGGTTGGCGCTGGTGGCGGGCGCGCGGACCCGGGCAGGCTGCCGTGGCCACTTCATGCCAGCCCCAGCGCGGCAGCCGCGGCGGCGGGATCGACCGGGACCGTCACCGGGGCCGGCGCGGCCGACACCGCCCAGTCGGGGTCTTTCAGCCCGTTGCCGGTGATCGTGCAGACCACCCGTGAGCCCGCGGCAAGCTGCCCGTTCTCGCGGGCCTGGAGCAGCCCGGCGACCCCTGCCGCCGACGCAAGCTCGCCGAACACCGCCTCCCTGGCGGCCAGCATCCGGTAGGCGGTGAGTATCTGGCGGTCGGTCACCGCGTCGATGAGGCCGCCTGACTCGTCGCGCGCCTCCTCGGCCCGCTGCCAGGAGGCCGGGTTGCCGATCCTGATCGCGGTGGCGATCGTCAGCGGCGCCAGCACGGGCTCACCGCGCACGATGGGCGCCGCGCCGCTGGCCTGGAAGCCGAACATCCGGGGTGCGTGGGTGGCCAGCCCGGCTTCGGCGTACTCGCGGTAGCCCATCCAGTAGGCGGTGATGTTGCCGGCGTTCCCGACCGGCAGGCAGTGCACGTCGGGCGCATCGCCGAGGGCCTCGACGATCTCGAAGGCCGCGGTCTTCTGGCCCTGCAGCCGGTCCGGGTTCACCGAGTTGACCAGCGCCACCGGGTAGTCGCTGGCGAGCTTGCGGGCGAGCTCCAGGCAGTCGTCGAAGTTGCCGTCCACCTGCAGCAGCTTCGCCCCGTGCACCAGCGCCTGCGCCAGCTTGCCGAGCGCGATCTTGCCGCGCGGGACCAGCACCGCGCAGGCCAGCCCGGCCCGGGCCGCGTAGGCGGCCGCGCTGGCGCTGGTGTTGCCGGTGGAGGCGCAGATGACGGCGGTCGCGCCGCGGGCCGCGGCCAGGCTCACCGCGACCGTCATCCCGCGGTCCTTGAACGACCCGGTCGGGTTCGCGCCCTCCACCTTGAGATACACCTCGCACCCGGTGCGGGCAGACAGCACCGGGGCGGGGAGCAGCGGGGTCGCGCCC
>Ga0335077_10003272_pt1 | contig 19514 bp, 20 predicted proteins | sample Lox_Sample_31_FD_207151 | JGI IMG/M metagenome (GOLD analysis project Ga0335077, IMG submission 207151) | Soil microbial communities from Loxahatchee National Wildlife Refuge, Florida, United States - Lox_Sample_3.1 | ecosystem: Environmental > Terrestrial > Soil > Wetlands | place: USA...
AAGGGGCCCGGCAACGGCGCCGGTCCCGCCGCTGGCGGTCCGGCCAGCCGCCGGCAGCCGCCTGGCTCTGTGCGCTGCCGCGGACACGCAGTGGGTCACGATCGCCACCGGCCGGTATCCGCCCTCGCCTGCCGCGGGCGCGCCGGCCGGATGTCCCGCGGTGCGCCCTTCGTGAGCAGGCCCGGTCCGTTCCTGGCTGATTACCGGGGCGCGCGGGCGCACGGTGCTGGCCTGGTCGGATCGGTGAGCATGCACTGCGTGTCGCACGCCCGCTGCCCGTTCGTGGTGGTTCGCGCGAGCACACCCGGTAGCGGACAGCTCAGTTGTGCAGCACGGCCGCGCCGCTGAAGCGGCCGTGCGCCAGGTCGGCCAGGGCCTCGTGCGCCGCGGACATCGGGTAGGGCACCGTGGCCGGCCTGATGCCGTACCGGCCTGCCAGCGCCAGGAACTCCTCGCCGTCGGCGCGGGTGTTCGCGGTGACGCTGCGCAGCTTGCGCTCCTCGAACAGCGTGTCCGCATAGTTCAGCGCCGGGATGTCCGACAGCCAGATGCCTGCGATGGCGAGCGTGCCGCCGCGGCCAAGCGCGCGCAGCGCGACCGGGACAAGGTCGCCCGCCGGCGCGAACAAGATCGCGCCGTCGAGCGGCTCGGGCGGCTCGGCCGCCGCCTCGCCCACCGAGTCCGCGCCAAGCTCGGCCGCGAGGTCACGGTTGCCCGCTCCGCGGGTCATGACGTGCACCCGCATCCCCTGCCGCAGCGCGACCTGTGCGGTGATGTGCGCGCTGCCGCCGAACCCGTAGATCCCGAGGCTGCCCCCGGCCGGGACGGCCGCGCACTTCAGCGCCCGGTAACCGATGATGCCCGCGCACAGCAGCGGCGCAGCGTGCTCGTCATCGAGTCGCTCCGGCAGCCGGTAGGCGAACGCGGCGTCGGCCACGCATGCGTCGGCATACCCGCCGTCGACGTCCCAGCCGGTGAACTGCGGCGCGACGCAGAGGTTCTCCGCGCCGCGGCGGCAGTACCTGCAGGTGCCGTCGGTACCCGCCAGCCACGGCACCCCGACGCGGTCACCCGGCGCGAACCTGCTGACGCCCTCGCCGGCGGCCTCGACGACGCCGACCACCTCGTGCCCCGGCACCACGCCGTGGCGGCGGGGCGGCAGGTCACACTCGGCGAGGTGCAGGTCCGTACGGCAGACCCCGCAGCAGCTCACCCCGATCCGGATCTGGCCGGGCCCTGGCTCAGGAACCGGCTTGTCGACGCGGCGGACTGGCCGGCCATCGATCGGCCCGCAATTGTCCACGATCCAGGCGCGCACGGGGCTCCTCCAGGTCGTCGCCAGGCGCGCTGCTGACGGCTAGCGCTGCCGCGACCACAGCGGACCTGACACATCCCACTCCCGCTGCCAGCCTGCCATGCGCCGGCGGTTGGCGAGCATTCGCACCGCCGTTACGCCGATCGTCAGCGCGACGCCCCAGCCGGTGACGGTCAGCAGGATCGCGAACATCACCTGGTCGCGGATGTCGGTCGCGGTAAGCGGCGGCCGGGTGAGATGCCCGGATGGCGTCAGCCAGATCTGCATGCGCTGGCCCGCGCGCGCGTCGAGCGAGACCGCGAGCAGCCCGGATCGCGGCTGGCCGGTCCTGAGCGTCCACTGCGCCTTCACCCAGGCCACGTCCCAGTCGCTGGAGGTCGCCATCGCCTGCTGCGCGCTCTGCTGCAGCACCGCGGACCGCGGGTACCAGCCTGCCTCCGCGTGCTGCTGGCGCAGTCCCGCGAAGTCAGCGGCCCGGCCAGCCGAGACGGCGAGCGCCGGGCCGGCGATGACCAGGCCGGCCACGAGAACCGTCAGCGCGAGGCTCTCGATCCTGTCGACGCCGCGGCGCAGCGGGTTGCCGTCCCAGCCGAGGATGGCTGCCGCGCGCCGCCACCAGAGCTTCACCGGGCCGCCACCTCCGATCCGCGTGCTAGTTGACATAGTCTCCGATAACTGCGCTATGCATAAGGGGCGAACGCGGACTATGCCAGCTCAGCGCAGCCGGCGCAGGAACGGGTCTCGCGGCGCTGCGGCCGCCAGCCGGATCCGGGCGTCGACGACCTGAACGTCCTGCGGCCTGGCGATCACCGGATTCAGGTCAAGCTCCGCCACCTCGGGCAGGTCCACCGCCAGCCGGGACACGCGCAGCAGGATGTCCGCCAGCCCGGCGGTGTCCACCGCGGGCGAGCCGCGGTGGCCGGTCAGCAGCGGCGCCGCCCGGAGTCCGCTGATCATCTCGTCGGCATCGGTGTCGGTGAGCGGCGACAGCCGCGCGACATGGTCGCCGAGCACCTCGGTCGCCACGCCGCCGAGGCCGAACACCACGAGCGGGCCGAAGACCGGCTCCTGCACGACCCCGGCCAGCGTTTCCACTCCGCCGGCCAGCATCGGCTGGAGCAGGATCCGCCGCAGCGCCGGGCCGAACTTGCGGGTGAGCTCGTCGTAGGCGTCCGTCACGTCCGCGTCCGTGCGCAGGTCCAGCCGTACGGCCCCGGCGTCGGTCTTGTGCACGATGCCCGCGACCTCGGCCTTTAGCGCGACCGCTCCGCCGGTCTCGGCTGCTGCCGCGACCGCGGCTGCGCTGCTGCCGACGACACGCGAGCCGATCACCGGGATCCGGTAGCACGCCAGCAGGGCCGCGACCTCCGCATCCGCGAGCCACCCGCCGTCCGGCTGCGCGGCCAGGAACCGCGAGACATGGGCACGTGCCGTTACGGGATCAAGCCCCGCCAGCTCGGGGAGCCTGCCACGCTGGCTGTCGCGCCAGGCCCGGTAGCGAACGGCATGGCCGATCGCGCGGACGGCGCTCTCCGGGTACGCGAACGCGGGCACCGACGGGAACTGGTCCTGGCCGGGCAGCCTCGGTCCGGCCGGCAGCACCCGCACCGAGTCGGGCTGGCCCAGCAGCGTCACTGCCATTGGCTTACCGACCCTCGCCGTGGTGATCGCCACGCTCAGGTCGGCGAGCGCGGTAGGCACGCCGATCGCGACCAGGGCATCTACCGCAGGGTCGGCCGCCACCTCCTCCAGGCAGGACCGGAAGGCGTCGGCTCCTACTGCCGCCGTCGCGTCCACCGGTCCGGTGGTGACCGCGCCGGGGGGCAGCAGGCCCGCCAGCCGTTCCCGCGTCCGTGATCCGAGCGTCGCGACCGACAGGCCGACGTCGGCGCAGGCATCCGCCGCCAGGACGGCCGTGCCGCCTGCGTTGGAGACGATCGCCACCCGGCGGCCGGCTGGCAGCGGCTGGCACGCAAGCAGCGCGGCGGCCTCGACTAGCTCGCTCAGGCTGTGCGTCGCGATGATGCCGGCCTGCTCGAACAGCGCTTCCTGAGTGATGAGCGGCGTTGCCGTGGCCGCGGTGTGCGACACCGCTGCCCGCTGGCCCGCGCTGGACCGGCCGGCGATCGTGGTCAGCACGGGGATCTTCCGGCCGACCCGCCTGGCGGTCCTGGCGAACGCGCGCGGGTTGCCGAAGGACTCCACCCACAGCACCGCGAGCCTGGTCTGCTCGTCCTGCTCCCACCAGGTCAGCAGGTCGTTGCTGGAGACGTCGTACTTGTCGCCGACCGAAGCAAACGACGAGACGCCGATCCCGAGCCTGCCGACCAGCTCGAGCAGCGCGATGCCGATGCCGCCAGACTGCATGACGAGGCCCACGATGCCGGGCTCCGGCTGCGTCGCCGCGAACGTCGCGTTCAGCCTGCCGCCGGGTACCGCGATGCCGAAGCAGCTCGGTCCCACCAGGCGCATGCCGTAGCGGCGGCAGATCGCGATCAGCCCGGGTCCGCTGCTGCCGAGTCCGGCGGTTATCACGACGAGGCTGCGCACCCCGCGGCGACCGCAGCTGACCGCGGCGTCTGCCACCTCGGCGGGTGGCACTGCGATGACCGCGACGTCCACGCCCTCGGGCAGCTCGAGCGGGGAGCGGAGGCACGCGATCCCCTCCAGCCGGGGCGCGCTCGGGTTGACCGCGTGCACGTCGCCGGGGAAGCCGCCCGCCACGATGTTGCGCAGGATCTCCCTGCCGACGGTGCCGCGCTGCCGCCCGGCCCCGACCACGGCGACGGAAGCGGGCCGGAATAGGTGCCGCATGCTGGCCACCTCCGCCCGGCTGGCCCGGGCCGCCACCTTGTCCAGGTAACTGTCGAGCCGTTCGCTGGCGGCAGCAGGGAGCGGGAACGTCAGCTCGATGACGCCGTCGGCGAGCCGCTTCTGCACCGGCAGCCCGGCGTCGGCGAACACGCGCTGCATCGCGTAGTTCTCGGGCAGCGTCTCGGCTTCGAAGGCCGCCAGGTTGCGCTGCCTGCCGAGCGACACGAGGTGCTCTAGCAGCAGGGTCGCTATGCCGCGGCCGTGCATGTCGTCTGACACCGCGAACGCGACCTCGGCCCGGTCCGGAGCATGCCGGGACGGCTCGTACGTCGCCACCCCGACCAGCTGGCCGCTGAGCAGCGCGAGCAGCGCGACATGGTCATCGCCGGCCGGCCTGCACACGCGCGTCGCCTCGCGCTCGGGATGGCGCGGGCTCAGGTTGAAGAAGCGGAAATAGGCGTTGTCCGGGGACAGCCGCGCGTGCATCTCCCTGACCGCGTCGAAATCCCCGGCCGTTGCCTGCCTGATCTCGATCGTGCTGCCGTCCGCCAGCAGCGCATACGTGCCGGTCTCCGCTGGGCGCACCTGAGGGCCTCCGCACCGAGGGCGGCTACGCCCGGGGAGTCCTGGTCATGCTCTGGTACACGGCCAGCAGGGCGGCCTTCTGGCTCTCGTCCAGCTGGCTGTCGGTCCTGATCGCGTGCTCGACGCTCTCGGTGACAGGAGCGTCGCGATCCTCGGCGGCGGCTGCCTGCCGGTCCAGCAGGCCGGCCTGCTCGAGCAGGATCTCGCCCGAGACATTCAGTGCGTTCGAAAGCTGCTTGAGCACGCGCACCGTCGGCTGGTGCATACCGCGCTCGAGCTCGCTGAGGTAAGGATTGGACAGGCTCGTCAGGTCCGCGAGCTGCCGGAGCGTGAGGTTCGCCAGCTTGCGCTGACTGCGGATGAAGGCGCCGAACGCCTCCATCTGCGCGTCCCACTGGCTGGTCATGGTGCTCCCGTCCTCGGCCCGGTGCGCCGCGGCTGCGGCGGCGGGCCAAGTATCGCAGGCAACCGCAAGCGCGCGGCGAAGACCGTTCTCACCGCGCGCTCGTGGCCCGGTGCGTCACTTGGCAGCGGGCTTGCCGTTGCTCTTAGCAGTCGGGTGGCTGCTGTGGGAGGGAAGCAGCGGCGCCGTGGCCTTCAGCACGTCCTCGGCGAACTTGCGCTGGCTTGCCAGCAGCTGCTCGGCGAAGTCGTACGCGTTCCGCACCAGCTCCTCTGGCTTGGGCAGCCTGTCGGCGATGTTGAAGGTGTCAGCGAACGGGAGATCGGGCAGGTCGGGCCGCATCGACTGCACAGTCGTCGCCCAGCGCTCGATAGCCTCCACGATCGCGGTCTGGCTCTTCCGTATGGTGTTCAGAACCTCGCCAGTAATGTCCTGAGTAACGGTTGACTCGGCCATTTCTCCTCCTCGGACTACTCTTTCCGCGTCTCTTTCTTCGCTATGCTCAGTATATCTAGCAAGTGGTCGGTTCGTCAAGCAGCCATTGGCAGCGCCATGGCGGCCGCCGCAGCTGCTTGTCTCGCAGCACGGCTGCGACACGCACTGGAGTGATCCGCTTGCCGACCTGGCGCTCACGATCGACGGGCAGCGGGCCGCGCACGCCGCGGTGCACCGGCTGGCGCACGAGTTCTGCGCTGGCCGCTGGCTGCTGACCGGGGGCGGCGGATACCAGCTTGCCCAGGTCGTGCCGAGGACGTGGACGCACCTGCTGGCCGAGGCGGCCGGGACGGCCGTTGATCCCGCTGCCGCCACCCCCCGTGCCTGGCGCGACTCGGTCGGCGTCGCCGTGGGCGAGCCGGCGCCGGAAGCGATGACCGAGGGCGGTGACGGGTCATTCGCGAGCTTCGATGCCGGCCACGACCCGGATGACCCTGTCGATCAGGCCATCCTCGCGACCAGGCGCGCGGTTTCCCGCTGCACGGGCTCCCGGCCTGACGGATGCCGGGCTGCCCGCCCGTCCGCTAGCGGGCGCGCCGTTACCAATTCGCGGCCCGCGGGCTACCGGGTTGTGCGCGAACGGCTGCTATTTCTGTCCCTGAGGAGATTGTGCGCAGCAGCTATTCCACCGCGATCGTGCTCGCGAGCCTGGCCCTCATCAGTTTCCTGGGCTGGGCGGCCTCGCGTGCCCCGGCACCGGCGGCGCCGAAGGACGTCGCGGCGACCGCGAAGCCGCCGGCGCCTCCCCCGCCGCCCTGCCTGGCCGGCCAGCTCGGCCTTGGCTACTTCGCGGGGCGGCCGGCCGGCGGGCACGACGCCGGCATCATCGCGATCTGGGACCGCTCGGCTGCTCCGTGCTCGCTCACTAGCCCGGTAATGCTTGCGGGACTGGGCAAATCCGGCAAGGTCGCGACGCCCACATTGGAGTACCAGGTCGCCAGGCCACAGGCGCTCGCAGCGCGCGGCCGGAAGCCGGGCAAGGACATCCTCGTTTCCGGCAGCGAGCGGGCCGTGCCCCTGATGGTCGCGGCTGAATTCCGGCTCGACCCGGCCCGCGGCTACCGGAGGTGCACACGCCAGGTTGAGCCCGCATCATGGCGGCTTACGTTCGCGACTGGCGGAGTGCTGACAGTGCCCAACGCCGACCCGCACGGGACGCCCGGTTCCCGCGTCCTGCCCGCCGATCACGGCCTGCTGACCTGCCACGGCGTACTTGACGTTCCCGCACCGGTACGGATCGCGCCGGCCGGCTGACCGGGCTTGCCGCTCAGTCGGTGGCGGGCTCGGGACCTGCGGTGATGGGCGCTCGCCCAGGCTCAGGCTCAGGCTCAGGAGCAGGCGCGGGTGCAGGGTCGGGTGGCGCCGGCGGCCCGCCGGGCGCGGTGGACTGCCAGACCGCGCGGACGATGACCTGCACCGCGCCGGCCGCCGGGATGGACAGCAGGGCCGCCACGAAGCCGCCGAAGAACCCGCCGATCCAGTTGCCGATGGACGCGCCGACCAGGATCGAGATGAGCACGATCAGCGGGTTGATGCGCACCGTGCGGCTCATGATCACGGGGTTTAGGACGTGGTTCTCGACCTGGGTGTAGATCAGGAAGACGACCAGGGTGACGATGCCCGCCGATACCGAGTGAGTGAACGCGAACAGCACCACCGGGATGCCGGCCAGCGCTCCGCCGATCATCGGCAGGAAATCCACCAGCGCGACCCACAGCGCCAGCAGGAACGGGAACGGCACGCCCATCGCCATCAGCGTGATCAGCACCACGACGCCCGCGATCAGGGACGTGGCGAAGTTCCCCAGCATGTAGCCGGTCACCGAGCTGTTGACCTCCCCGGCGACCTCGCTAACCCGCGCGGCCCGGCCCGGCGACATCAGGGCGAGGAAGCTCCTGCGCATCTTCGGGCCCTCGAGCATCAGCAGCACGGTGAGGACGAAGATCGTGAACAGCTCGAAGACGAGGGATATCGCGCCTGCGCCCAGCGAGAGGGCGGGCGTCGCAAGGTCCTTGCCGTAGGTCACGAGCTTGGGCGCGTTCTTCTGCACCCACTGCTGCAGGTGATACTTGGTCACCAGCTTGCCGACCCAGCCCTTGCCGTGCTCGGCGGTGTTGACGTAGCTCGGCAGGCTGGTGGCCAGGTGCGTCAGCCCGTTCACGAGCGGGTAGCCGAAGGCGAACGCCAGGCCGCCGAACGCGGCGACCGCGAGCAGGGTCACCACGGCGACGGCCAGCCCGCGGCGGCGCAGGAACCGCTGCAGCACGATCACGAGCGGGTTGAGCAGCAGCGCGATGAAGCCGGCGACGACCAGCAGGAGCAGCACGCCGCGCAGCTTGTCGACCAGCTTCCACGCGATGTAAGTCAGCGCGATCGCCGCTATCGCGGTCAGGATCGCGCGCAGCGGCACGTTCCGGGACTCCGCGAGCCGCCACAGCCGGGCCCGCCGGGTGTCTGCCGGCCGGATATCGCTCATCCGGCAAGCATGCCAGGTCGGTACCTGTGCATGGGCCGGGGCCAGCCGGGCGCACCGGCGGCGCGGGATACCCCTAGTACCCGCGCCGGCAATCCGGGTCCGCTGCGGGGTCTTCCGGATACCCGTCCGGCCTGCCGCGCAGCAGGCTGGAGTCATGAACACGACAACTGAGCACGCAGCAAGCAGCAACACCTCCTCAGCCAGCAACGACGCAGGTCAGACCGGGTCGCTGCCGTTCTGCCGCCCGGCCGGGGGCCGGCTGGTGGCGGGCGTCGCGGCCGGAGTCGCCCGTGGCCTCGGGATCGACCCCGTCCTCGTGCGCATCGCCTTCGTGGTGCTCGCGCTCGCCGGCGGCGCCGGCGTGCCGCTCTACCTGGCGGGCTGGCTGCTCATCCCGGACGAGGTCTCGGGCCAGTCGGTGGCGGCCGAGCTGATCCGCTCCGTGTCGGCGGGCCGCTGATGTCGGCGCCTGTCAGCCCGGTGCTCCAGATTGCGGCCACGCCTGCTTCGGGCCGGGTCCCGGCAGCCCCGCGTCAGGGCCGCCCCGGCCCGGCCGGACGCGGCGCGCCCGATCAGGCCGGGCCCGCGGCCGCGAACCTTGACCTGCGCGTGTCCGACGCCGAGCGGGCCGAGGTCGCCGACGAGCTGTCCCGTCACTTCGGCGCCGGCCGGCTGGACGAGGCGGAGTTCGGCGCGCGGCTCGACCGGGTGCTGACCGCCACGACCTACCGCGACGTCGGCGGCGTGCTGGAAGACCTGCCGGCCGGGGCAGCCCAGCCTGCCCCGGCTGCGGCCGGCCGGCCCGGGCCCGGGCCACGGCAGCGGCAGCGCGATCACGGCCGCGGACTGCTCCGGATCGCGCTGTTCCTGCTGCTGGTGATCATCGCGCTGACTGCCGCGCGCGCAGTGGCCTGGGCGCTCGCGCCGGCGCTGTGGATCGGCGCGCTGTGCGCCATCGTGCTGCTCGCGGCGCGCGCCCGCGCCCGCCGCTAGCCGCCCGCTCAACGCGGAGTGGCGGGGGGGGGGAAGCCACCAGGCACTCCGCGTTGACGTCGGGCCCGGGCTGTGGGTGACCGGAGAGCGCCCGACCATGGCCCGCGCGCCGACCGCAAGGGTAAGGCCGGCTTGACATGTGACTGATTGGTCACCTATTCTCGGGCCATGGATGAGGTCTTCAAGGCCCTGGCCGACCCGACCCGGCGCGCGCTGCTGGACGAGCTGTTCCGCTCGGACGGCCAGACGCTCTCCGCGCTCGAGGAGCGGTTCGACATGACCAGGTTCGGGGTGATGAAGCACCTGCGCCAGCTGGAGGAGGCCGGGCTGATCGTGACCCGGCGGCGCGGCCGGGAGAAGCTGCACTTCCTCAACCCGGTGCCGATCCGGCTCATCCACGACCGCTGGGTGAGCAAGTACGCCGAGCCGTGGGCCGCGGGCCTGGCCGGCCTGAAGCGCGAACTGGAGACGACCATGGAGAAGGTTTTCGAGATCTACATACGGACGACCCCGGAGCGGCTCTGGGCGGCCATCACCGACCCGGAGATCCGGGCCAGGTACAACTTCGGCGCTGGCATCACCTCGGACTGGACACCGGGTTCGTCCTACACCTTCGGCCACCCGGCCAGCGGCCGGGTGCTCGGCGAGGGCCGCAACCTCGAGGTCGACCCGCCCCGACGGCTGGTCCAGACGATGACGGCGCTCTGGGGCGAGGACGTCAGGGCCGAGGGCGAGAGCCGCGTCACGTGGGAGATCGAGCCCGTCGGCGACTCGTGCCGGCTCACGGTCGTGCACGACCAGCTTCGCGAGGGCGCCAACGACCAGCTGTACGGTGGCTGGCCGATGATCCTGTCCGGCCTGAAGACGTGGCTGGAGAGCGGGCAGCTGCTCACCACCCCCGGCTCGCTGATGTACGCCTCCGCGGAAGGAGCATGGAAATGAGCACGACAGCGCTCACCGGCATCTGCACCGTCGGCGTCCCGGTGACCGACCAGGACCGGGCGCTCGCCTTCTACACCGGCACGCTCGGCCTGACCGCCCGGAGGGACGCGCCGATGGGCAACGGCGCCAGGTGGATCGAGGTCGCGGCGCCGGATGCGGCGACGTCGGTGGCGCTCGTCCCGGCTAAGGACGGCGTGCCCGCGGGCGTCGAGACCGGCATCAGGTTCACCACCGCCAGCGCGGACGAGTTCCACGCGCGGCTCGCTGCGGCGGGAGCCGACGTGGACGACGTGCTGCGCTGGCCGGGCGTGCCGGCGATGTTCGCCTTGCGGGACCCCGACGGCAACGGGCTGGAGATCGTCGAGCAGGCCTGACCGCGCGGGACCAGGACGGCAGCGGGCAGGGGATCGCCGGGCAGGGGATAGCCGGGCGGGCCTGACCGCCAGGCAGCCATGATCACGGCCGGACCGGGGTGCGGCAACGGTCCGGCCGAATCTCGTTCGGTTTGCCGATAGACGCGGCGAAACGCCAGGAGTAGCGTCCGAAAGCGGACGAGCAGCGACATCGCCGGAGGTGCGAGAGTGCCCCAGGAGACTGTGACCGGGCCGGATCGGGTGGACGCGGTCATCGTCGGAGCCGGGTTCGCCGGGCTGTACCAGCTGTACGAGCTGCGCGAGCTCGGGCTCACGACCCGCGTCTTCGAGACCGGGGACGACGTAGGCGGCACCTGGTACTGGAACCGCTATCCGGGAGCGCGCTGCGACATCCAGAGCCTGTCGTACTCGTACTCCTTCTCGCCCGAGCTCGAGCAGGAATGGGAGTGGTCGGAGAAGTACCCGACCCAGCCCGAGGTGCTCCGCTACCTCAACCACGTGGCCGACCGGTTCGGCCTGCGGCGGCACATCACCTTCAGCACCCGGGTAGTGAGCGCGGGCTGGGACGAAGCGGCCGGCCGGTGGCACGTCGCCACCGACACCGGCGAGGAAGTGAGCGCGCAGTTCCTGATCATGGCGACAGGCTGCCTTTCCACCTCCAAGCTGCCCGAGGTACCAGGGCTTGAGCGGTACCAGGGCCGCACCCACCACACCGCTCGCTGGGGCAAGGAGGAGATCCGGTTCGACGGGATGCGGGTCGCGGTCATCGGCACCGGCTCGTCGGGCATCCAGTCGATCCCGGTGATCGCCCAGCAGGCCGCGGACCTTACGGTGTTCCAGCGGACGCCGAACTTCAGCGTGCCCGCGGGCAACCGGCCGCTGGAAGCCGAGGAGGTCGCCGCCACCAAGGCCCGCTATCGCGAGTACCGCCAGCTGCAGCGCACCTCGGGCTATGGCGTGCCGCGGGAGCCGCCGACCGGGCTCGCCCTCTCCGCGACGGAGGAAGAGCGCGCCGCCGCGTACCAGGCTGGCTGGGCGACGGGCGAGATCGTGGGCCTGATCAGCTGCTACGCCGACACGCTCATCGACGCGGCGGCGAACGAGACCGCGGCCGAGTTCGCCAGGGCCAAGATCCGCCAGGTGGTGCACGACCCCGAGGTCGCCGAGGCGCTGTCGCCGCGCTCGTTCCCCATCGGGACGAAGCGAATCTGCCTGGACACCGGCTACTACGAGACGTTCAACCGGCCGAACGTGCACCTGGTGGACCTGCGCAAGACCCCGCTCACCGAGGTCACCGAGCACGGACTGCGCACGACGGAGGCGGAGTACGAGTTCGACGCGATCGTGTTCGCGACCGGCTTCGACGCGATGACCGGCGCGCTGACGGCTGTCGACATCCGCGGCCGGGACGGCGTCGTGCTCGCGGACGAGTGGCGGGCCGGCCCGCGCACCTACCTCGGCATCGCGGTGGCCGGGTTCCCGAACCTGTTCACGATCACCGGACCGCTGAGCCCCTCGGTGCTGAGCAACATGGTCGTCTCGATCGAACAGCACGTGGAATGGGTCACCGGCTGCATCGCGCACCTGCGCGCCAGCGGCTTCGGCGTGATCGAGGCCACGCCCGAGGCCGAGGCGGGCTGGGTGCAGCACGTGGCCGAGGTCGGCTCGCTGACCCTGTTCCCCCGGGCCGACTCGTGGTACATGGGCGCGAACGTCCCCGGCAAGGCGCGGGTGTTCCTGCCCTATATCGGCGGGGTCGGGGTCTACCGCGAGCTGTGCGACGGCGTCGTGGCGAACGGCTACGAGGGCTTCACCCTGACGCCGGAGCCCGCGGCCGTGCCCTGACGCCGGAGCCCGTGCTCTGATCCCCGCCGCGCCCGAAGCCGGCGGACCGGGTTACGGTCACCCCGCTGGGTAGGCTCACAGCATGCTGAGCCCGAGTACCGCGGCCGGCACAGCCGGACTGACGGCCGTGATCGGCGAGCCGCGGCGGGCTCTGCTCGCATTCGACTTCGACGGCGTGCTCTCCCCGATCATCGAGGAGCCAGCCGCGGCGCAGCCACTGCCGGGAATGTTCGGCGCGCTCGCCGCCCTGGGCCGGCTGACCGGCCCGGTCGCCATCGTCACCGGCCGGCCGGCGGAGTTCCTGCTCGCCCGCGACGGCTTTGACGCCCTGACGACGATCCCTGACTTCTCCGTCTACGGTCACTATGGCCTGGAGCGATGGAGCACCCGGTCGCCGCGGGTGCGGTCGCTCCCGGTCGCGGCCGACATCTCGGCGGTTCGCGCCGAGCTCGCCGACCTGCTGCGCCGGCCCGGCCCGGCGGCGGGCTCGTGGCTCGAGGACAAGGGCAGCGCCGTCGCCGTGCACACCCGCCGGACGCCCGACCCGGCCGCGGCGCTCGCCGCGCTGACCGAGCCCGTCCGGGACATAGCAGCGCGCCATCAGCTCCGGGTCGAGCCGGGCAAGATGGTGCTCGAGATCCGGCCGCCCGGCACGAGCAAGGGAGAAGTCCTCCGTCAGGTCATGACCGAGAAGGGAACGGCAAGCGTCCTGTACGCCGGTGACGACCTCGGAGACCTTAGCGCGTTCGCGGTCATCGACGAGTTCCGCGAGGCGGGCATGCCAGGCGTCAAGGTGTGCAGCGCGTCGGCGGAAGCACCTCAGGTCGCGACGGCGGCCGACCTTGTCGTCGACGGCCCGGCGGGTATCCGGGGCCTGCTCGACGACCTGCGCCGCGAGATCGAGGGCCATCGCCCGGTAGCCGGCTAACGGGTGGTTGTCCGTTTCCCTGGCACGCGCGAGGCCACGATGCGAGCACCGGGACCCGGCGCGAGCCGCTGACCAGCACGCTTGGCATATGACGCGAAGTGCTTGATATACTTTGCATAGAAGTTAGTTGAGGAGGAACCATGATTGACACTCGCGCCGTCGCGCAAGAGGTTCAGGACCAGCTGACTGCCGCGCTGCACAAGGGGCACGAGCAGTTCCGCAAGGGTCAGGAGCAGATCCGCAAGAGCCGCGAGAGCGTGACCGTCGCGGTTCGCACCGGCAGCCAGATCGCCGATGCCATCAAGCCGAGCCTGCCGAAGCTCCCGAGCGTTCAGCTGCGGATCCCGTCGCTGACCGAGCTCGCCAGCCGGGACAAGCTGCGCGAGAACGCGCACGAGCTGCGCGCCCGGCGGCGGAAGCTGGCCAGTCACGCCCAGGACCTGGCCAGCCAGGCAATCGCCACCCAGTGGAAGCTGAGCGGCAAGGCGATAGAGGCCGCGAGCCCGTTCATCGCCGATGGCGTTGCCAGGCTCACGAAGGCCGCCGAGACGCTCCTCCCCGGCCACCGGGCGGAGCACACCGAGCCGCTCGAGCGGTCAGCCGACGCTGACGTCCGGACCGCGCCGGCCGCGACCGCCGGGGACGCGCCGGCCGCGACCGAGACTGCCCCTGCCGAGTCGGCTCCGGCCAAGCCGGCCCCAGCCAAGGCCGCGCGCAAGTCTGCCGCGAAACCGCGCACGACCAGCTCAGCGACCGGAGCCAGCAAGACGGCCAAGGGCAGCACGGCCAGCAAGCCGCGCCCGACCAAGAAGTAGCCCGACCGCTGCCGGGCAGCCGCGGCCCCGCCGCCGCTGCCCGGCAGCGACGCCGGCCTGGCCGGCCGCGACAAGTTCGGAGGGCAAGCAGATGAATGAGCCCTGGGACTCGCAGATGCAGGCACTTGGCGCCTTCATCCGCCGCCAGCGTCAGCTGGCCAACCTGTCCCTGCGGCAGCTAGCCGATCGGACGAAGCTCTCCAATCCGTACCTGAGCCAGATCGAGCGCGGCCTGCACCAGCCGTCGGTGCGCGTGATCCGGCTGATCTCGGACGCGCTCAATGTCTCGGCCGAGACGCTGCTGGCTCAGGCTGGCCTTCTGCACCACAGGGAGGCCGCCGGCGGTGATGCTTCCCGGCCGCGCGAGGTGAGCGTCGAGGAAGCTATTCACGCCGAGACCCGGCTCAGCGACGAGCAGAAAAACGCCCTGATCGCCGTGCTGCGGAGCATGCTACCGACCGACTAGTACGAATCGGTGAGACAACCAGTTTTGGTGTGAACATCCCAGAACGTTGGCCGAGCACTCTGCAAGCCGATTACGATACGTCAGCGTGACAGACGTCGGCCAGCATGCGGACTCCGTTCCGCTGCCGCAGCGTGGTGAGCCGCTGCCGCAGCGTGGCGAGTCGCTGCCGCAGCGCGGAGCTGAGGGCCTGCCCCGACGCGGAGCCGAGCCGCTGCCCCAGCGCGGAGCCGAGCCGCTCCCGCAGCGCGGAGCCGAGCCGCTCCCGCAGCGCGGTGCGCCGCTGCCCCAGCGCGGAGCCGAGCCGCTCCCGCAGCGCGGTGCGCCGCTGCCCCAGCGCGGAGCCGAGCCCGGATTCCAGCCCGGCGATCCCCTCCCGCGCCGCACCGGCCGGACCCGGCCGGCCGGCCGGCACCGCAGTCCGCACCGGCTCTCTGTCGCTTCCGACGCACCGGCCCTGGTCATCGCCGTGCCGGGAACGGCAGAGAACGACTCGGCCGATGTCGCCGCCGACGTCGCGGCCACCGCAGAGCTGTCTTGCCCCGGCGTCGACATCCGCGTCGGCTATCTCGACGGCGAGGCGTTCACGCTCGCGGACTGCCTGCACGCCGGCAGCGGCGCTGCCCCGGCTGGCCAGCCGGACAGCGTTATCGTCCCGCTCCTGCTGAGCCCGAACGACCGCGCCGACGCCGCGGTTGCCCGCATCGCGGAGCAGAGCCAGGAGAACGTCACGCTCGCCAGCCATCTCGCGCCGCACCCGCTGGTCGCCGAGGCCCTGCACGCGCGACTCGCCGCGGCGGGGCTCGTCCGGCACGCCCGGTCCACCGGGCTGAGCATCTCGGCCGGCGGTCAGGGCATCGTGGTCCTGTCCGATGTCGGCGAGGAGGCGGCGGCCGCCGCCTCGGTGGCCGCGGTCCTGCTGGCGTCCCGGCTGTCGGTGCCAGTGCTGCCGGCCTCCCTGGGTGACCCCGAGAGCATCGCGGACGCGGTCGTCCGGCTCGGCGAGTCCGGCGCGCAGCGTCCGGCCCTTGCCCCGTGCCTCATCGGCCCCGAGATCGCCCAGGTGGTCCTCGATGACCTGAGCACGGCGCTCGGCGTGCCGTGCGCGGCCCCGCTCGGCGCGCACCAGGCGATCGGCCAGCTCGTCGCCATCCGCTACGGCGCCGCGCTCGCGCGGCTCAGCCTGGCCGGCTGACCCGTCAGGTACTCGCGCCGCACGCGGTACACCTGCCGTTCCCGGCATGGATCACCTTTCCCCAGGTAACTGCCCGTTGACAGCGGGTGGCCCCATACGCTGGGCTTCCTACTGAGAACTGCACACTGGTTCACCATACGAACGTGGCAGTCCGAGAGAGGTGACCGGCTTGAGCGAGTGGAACGCCATGACCTACGAAGGTAAGGACACCATCCTGCGGGTCGTGCGCGAGGAGGCGGCCCGGATGTTCGCCCTGGCGGAGCAGCCTGGCGCCTGGGAGGCGCCGACGGCGTGCGAGAGCTGGAAGGTCAAAGACGTCATCGGCCACATCGTGGACACTACCGAGGGGTACTTCAAGGCCTTCGACACCGCCAGGAGCGGCACGGATGCGGGCACCCCGTACGGGCTCGCGGGAATGCACGAGCGCGCCGGGCAGTCGGCGCTGGCCTTCGGAACGATCTCCCAGGCGGACATGCTGGCCAGGGCCAGGGCGGACCTGGACCAGATGATGGGCATCCTGGAGCCGCTCACCGCCGACGAGTGGGGCGGCCTCATAGTCCCGCACTTCTACATGGGCCCGGTCCCGGCCTTCATCTACGCGGCCGGCCAGCTGATGGATTACGGCGTGCACACCTGGGACATCCGGCAGGGCAGCGGCCAGGCCCACGTGCTGTCGGCGGACGCCGCGGACCTGCTCGTGCCGTTCATGTTCATCATCTGGCAGTCCACCATCCGCGCGGACGCGGACCTGTCCCCGTTCGGCATCGGCGTGCGCGTCAGCGGCCGCAACGGCGGCGACACCCGCGTCTCTATCAGCGACCAGGGCATGGCTTACGAGCCAGGCGACATCTCCGACCTGCCTGCGGTGCTCGAGTTCGACCCTGGCAGCATGGTCCTGACCGCGTTCGGCCGCGTCAACGGCGGCACTGCCAGCGGCGATCAGGCCCTCGCCAACCGCTTCCTGAACCTGTTCTACCGGATCTGACCGGCCAGGCGGGAACGGCAGAGCCGGGCGGCCGCAGCGTCAGCCGCCCGGCTGCCGTCCCGCCTCGGAGTCGGCCGGCATCCGGAAGCGCGGTATCGGTCCGGGCAGCAGTAGCAGCCCGCCGAGCGCACCGCCGATCACGGTGATCCAGAGTGTCGGGCGCAGCCCGATCGTGGCCCCGAGCAGGCCGCCGAGCAGTGCCCCGACGGGGCGGGTGCCGTAGTTGACCGCCGTGAACGCGCCAGCCACCCGGGCGCGCAGCTCGGCCGGGATCACCGCGGCGAAGATCGATCCGATGCTGATGTCCAGCACCATCACCCCGAAGCCGCTCGCGAACTCGGCGGCGAACAGCATCGCGAGGATCAGCGGCCGTGGCCCGGCGGCGAGCGGCACCAGCGCGACCGGCGCGGCGAACAGCATGCAGCCCAGCGTGTAAGCCCAGCCGACGCCGATCGCGGCGCAGATCCGCCGGGTAACTGCCGCGCCCGCGACCCCGCCGACTGCTGCCGCTCCGAGGACGAGGCCGATCTCGCCCGGCTGGATGTGCAGCTGCCTGACCACGTACAGCAGGTACACGGCCATGAACATCAGGTTGAAGAAGTTGATCACGGCGACCGCCTGCAGCGATGACCGGACGATGGGCGAGGACCTGATGAATCGCGCGCCGGCCAGCACCGAGCCCCGCTCCGTGCTGCGCGGCGGCTCCTGCACCGTGGTCCGCGCCAGGAAGAAGGCCGAGCCGAGGAACGACAGCGCATCCGTGAGCACCGCGATCGGAGCCGAGAGGACCTGCACGAGCACGCCGCCGATGCTCGGGCCGCCGACGAACGACAGTGCCCGGCTGCCGTAGATCAGCGAGTTGCCCTCGACGTACTGCTCGGACCGCAGCAGCGACTGGAACAGCGCCCCGTCGCTGACGCTGAACAGCACGCTCAGCGTGCCCGCGAGGAACGTGACGACGAGCAGCTGGCCCAGGGTCAGCAGCCCGAGCAGATAACCAGCCGGCACGGTGGCCAGCAGTGCGAACCGGCCCACGTCCGCGGCGATCATCGTGGCGCGCCGTTTGCCAAGCCGGTCAGCGAAGGCGCCGGCGTGCAGCCCGAAAAGCAGGCTCGGCAGCCACTCAAGCGCGGTCAGGTAACCCATCTGCGGCGCGCTCGCGTGCAGCACCAGCACGGCCGCCAGCGGGATCGCGATGCCGGATATCTGGTCGCCGAGCATCGAGACGCTCTGCGCAGCCCAGTACCGCCGGAAGTTCGCGATACGCAGCAGCGGCGGGATCCGGCGCGACCGCCAGGACTCGCGCGGGCCTGCCGCCGCAGGCGCGGCCGCGGTTCTGCTGCCAGCCCGCGCTGCCCCGTTGTCTGTCTGCGCGCTCACTGGGCCGGCTCCGTCCCGGCGCCGTCCGCCTCGTCTTCCCCGCCCGGCCCGCCGGACCCGGCCGGTCCGAGCAAGTACGGGTTCGCTATCCGCAGCACGCTCACCAGCCGCGCGCCTTCCGGGCGCAGACCCGGCTCGGTGAGCCGGTCGAGGTACTGGTCGGTGAGTTCGTCGTACTGCCGGCCCAGTTCGGCAAGCTCGTCGGCGGTGACGTAGATCATCGTGTCGCCGAACTGGGCCGCGCGCTGCCACTCCTCCGGCTCGTCGTCACGAACCGCGAGCCATCGGCGCACCGATGCGAAGTAGTTCTCGGCGAGCACGCCGCGCACGAGCGCGGACGCCGCCGCGACCTTCGGGTCGCCAGTCACCGTCGGCACGTCGGTGAACAGCTTGGTTGCTCGCCATGGCCGCTCCCGGCCCTGACCGCCGCTTGCCTCCTCGACCAGCCCGTACTTGGCCAGCTGCCGCAGGTGGAACGACATGCTCGCCGAGCTCTCCCCGAGTAGCTCGCCCGCCTTGGTGGCGGTCAGCGGGCCTTCCGTGCGGAGCAGGCCGATCAGGGACAGCCGCAGCGGATGTGCAAGCGCGCGCAGCGCCTTGGGATCGGTGACCCGGACGGTCGGGCGGCCAGTATGAGAGTCAGACATGGTTCCCAAGATATCTTTGCAAAGTAAGCTTTGCAAAGATATCTTGGGAACCATGTCGAGCGTGACCGAGCAGACGGGATCGCGCGGCGCCGGGCGCTCGCCAATTCCCCCAAACAGTTATATAATGGAATCAAAGAGGTATAGTTACGGCCGCAGGAGGTCGTGATGTTCTGGGCGATAACGGGTGGTATCGTGATCGGTGCCATTGTCCTCGGAGCCGTGTATGACCTGATTGCCAGGCGACACGGCTCGCGCGTATCGGTCTCCGCGACAGGACCGCTGGACGAGAGCATCGTGAGCCTGAACCTGACGCACGCCGAGTTCAATCACCTGTAGATGCCCGCAGCGCGCTCGGCTGGCCGAGTTCGTGGAGGTTTAGTGTCGCCCGGGCGTCACTAAACCTCCACGAACCGCTGCAGCCGGCCGGCTACCCGGCCGTTCCCGGCGGCACATACCGCGCCGCGTCGTCGACCTCGCGGTAAATGGCCTGCCCGGCAGGGTTGCGCATTTCCTCGGCCAGGTGCCCGAGCAAGCCGGCCGTCCTGGCGAGCAGCGCAAAGCCGCGCAGCAGGTCGACCGGGAAGCCGAGGTCCGCCAGCGCGGCGCCGCAGACGCCGGCGCCGTTCAGCGGCAGCGTCCGGCCGAGGATCGCCGGGTGCACGCGGCCGACGGCGGCCAACAGCTCCAGGTGCGGACCCAGCAGCCCGGCCTGCGAGGCGATCTCGAAGATCACCGGCGTCCGCGGATCCACCTGCTTGTGGATCGGGTGCCCGAGACCGGGCACGAACCGCCCGGCGGCGCGCTGCGCCGAGACGGCGGCGACCGCCATCTCATCCCAGCCCGCGTCGTCGGCCGGCCG
>Ga0335077_10003273_pt1 | contig 19507 bp, 7 predicted proteins | sample Lox_Sample_31_FD_207151 | JGI IMG/M metagenome (GOLD analysis project Ga0335077, IMG submission 207151) | Soil microbial communities from Loxahatchee National Wildlife Refuge, Florida, United States - Lox_Sample_3.1 | ecosystem: Environmental > Terrestrial > Soil > Wetlands | place: USA: Florida...
GGAAAATACCATGTTGTCGATTTTCAAGTGTGACTGCGAAAGGTCCCGCGTGGATCCCAGATACTGCTTCCAGTACCCGTAGCCGGCAAGGACGACGGGAGCCGCCCCCGGTTTGTCGTCCGCCGCGGTGAATTCGCGGCCGATGATGGGCCGCACGCCGAAAACTTTGAAAAACTCCGGCGTGACGCTGGAAACCACGGTGCGCAGCGGCTGCGACGCGCCGGCCACGGACGCGACGTTTTCGTTGTACTTCGCGATGGCCTGGAAGCTGCGGTTTTGATCCCGGAAGTCGTCGTAGTTCGGATCCGCCAGGTGCGACCACGTTCCCGTGGAGGTGACTTCAAAAATGGCCATGATGCGGTCCGGCGCGGCGTACGGCAGCGGCCGCAGCAACACGCCATAAACCACGCTGAAAATCGAAGTGGCCGCGCCTATGCCCACGGCCAATGTGAGAACCGCGGCCCATGCAAAGACGGGAGAACGCCGCAGCGTGCGATAGGCGAAGCGAAGATCGCTCAGAAAGGATTCCATCGGTCACCTTCCGCCTGTCATTCGTGTCTCAGCGCCACCAGCGGATCCACGCGGGTGGCCCGGCGCGCCGGCAGGTAGCAGGCGAAGAGCGCGACGGCCAGGAGCATCGCCGACACGCCGCCCAGCGTAATCGGATCGAACGGGCTCACCTGGAAAAGCAAGGAAGAGAGGAACCAGCCGGCACCCAGTGACGCCACCAGCCCTGCCGCCAGTCCGATTCCCGCCAGGCGCGCGCCCTGCCCCAGCACCAATTGCAGGATGTCTTTGCGCTGCGCGCCCACGGCGATGCGCACGCCAATCTCATGGTTCCGCCGGACCACCAGGTAGGAAATCACGCCGTAAATTCCCAGCGAGGCGAGCAGCAGCGCCAGCCCCGCGAACGCCGTGATCAATTCCACGGAGAGGCGGCGGGCCGAATTGTTCTCCGCCACCACTTCCTCCATCGGACTGATGCCGAACAACGGCACTCCCGGGTCCACGGACCGCACTGCGGCGCGAACAGCGGAGGTCAGCGCGCCGGGATCCGCCGCGGCACGGATAATCAATGCTCCGCCTTGTCCGGGACGCTGATCGTTGGGCACGTACGTCTCGAAGCGCGACGGCTGGTCCACGCCGTAATTCTTCACGTGAGCGACCACGCCCACCACGGTGCGCCAGACGGGCTCTCTGCCGGCCATCGGCGGCCCGTCGATGGAGATGCGTCTTCCGATGGGGTTTTCACTCGGCCAGGCCTGCGCCGCCAGAGTTTCATCCACGATGCACACGAGCGGCGCCCCGGCCGTGTCCCGCGGTTCGAAGTAGCGGCCCCGCACGAGACCAATCCCCATGGCACGGAACGTATCGGGGGTGACCCGGCCGATGTCCGTGGTCGGAAAGTGGCCGGGCTGCGGAACGGGGTGGCCCTCGGCGTAGAAGCTCGTTTGCGCTCCCCCCAGCAGCGGCCATTTGAACCCCGCGGACTCCACTCCCGGTACCGCCTCGAGGTTTGCCACCGCTTGCCGGATGAATTCGCGGCTCTTCGTTTCATCCCGGTAGGGAGCGTCTGGAAGCGTGAACGACGCGGCGAGCACGTGCGTGGGATTGAAGCCCGCGTTAGCATGCACGATGCGATAGAGGCTTTTGCCCATGAGCGCCGCGCCGGCCAGGAGCACCAGGGAGAGAGCCAGCTCTCCCACCACCAGCGCGTTGCGCAGCCGGCCGGTGGATCGCCCCGCGCCTGTTCTGCCGCTCTCCTGGAGCGCCTGCTGGACATCCGTGCGCGCCGACTGCACCGCGGGGAAGATGCCGAAGAACAGCGCCGTGAACACGGTCAGCCCCAGGCTGAACAGCAGAACCGTGCGGTCCATGGACGATTCCGCCATTCGCGGTACCGCGTCCCGGAACACGTGGCCAAATCCCTGGAGGCACCAGGCCGCCAGTAGAATCCCCAGCACGCTGCCGGCGAAGGAGAGCACCAGGCTTTCCGTCAGCGATTGGCGCACCAGCCGCCACGCTCCCGCCCCCATCGCGCGGCGAACCGCCAGCTCGCGGAGCCGCTCGGTGGCCCGCGCCAGCAGCAGGTTGGCGATGTTTGCGCACGCGATCAGCAGCACCAGGCCCACCGCGGCCAGCAGGGCCATGAGCGGCGGCCGGAGGTCATCCACATACGCGCCCAGCAGTGTGAATACCTCCGCGGAATTGCCTCGATTCTCGGGGTATTTCTGTGCCAGGCGGCCGGCGATGCTTTTCAGTTCCGCGCGCGCTTGTTCCAATGTGACTCCCGGTTTCAGCCGCGCAATGGCGTACAGTCCCGGATGCTCACCGCGCCGTCCGGGACCGCCGAGCATGTCCTCATTGCGCCAAAGGGACGTGAATACGTCGATCTGCTGCCAGTAGCCGTGCATCCGTTCGCTCGGCAGCACGCCGATGACGATGTAGGGCTCGCCGTCCAGGATCAGTTTGCGGCCCAGCACTCCGGGATCCCGGCCGAACTTGCGCGCCCAGAAGCCCTCGCCCAGCAGGACCACGCGCTCCGCACCCACTTTGTCCTCCTGCGGGGTCATTGCCCGGCCGATGACGGGCGTGAGCCGCGAGGTGGGGAAATATTCGGCGGAGATCTGCCGCTGGCGCAGGCGTTCCGCCTCGTTCGACCCGGTCAGCACCACGTCCTCTGTCCGGTATGGCGCGATGCTTTCGAAAACCGTGTTCATCGCCTGCCAGTCGCGCATGTCGGCCATGGAGATGCTCATGTAGGGCACGCGCTGCGACCATTCGGAGAGAAACACCAGCCGGTCCGGCTGCGGGTAGCTCAGCGGCCGCAGCAGCACCGCATTCACCACGCTGAACATGGCCGTATTTGCGCCAATGCCCAGCGCCAGAGTCAGCAGCGCCACCGCCGCGAATCCCGGCGATTTCCGCAGCATGCGCAGCGCGAAGCGAATGTCCTGCAGCAGCGTTTCCATCGTGTTTCCCTCCCGCCTTTACTCGTACCGCAGAGCCACCAGCGGATCCACGCGCATCGCTCTCCGCGCGGGTACGTAACACGCTGCCAGCGCAATCGAAGCCAGCAGCACCGGCACCGCCAGAAACGTCAGCGGGTCGTAGACCCTCGTCTCAAACAGCAGCGAGGCCAGCAATCGCGTCAGCCCGAGCGAGGCGAGTGTGCCCAGCACAATTCCGCCGGCCACCAGGCGGAATCCCTGACCCAGCACGAGACTCAGCACGCTGGCCGGCTGCGCCCCCAGCGCCAGCCGGAGTCCGATTTCCGGGATGCGCTGCGTCACCGAATAGGCCATGACACCGTAAATCCCGATCATGGCCAGCACCATCGCCAGGATCGCGAAGATCCCGGCGCACTCTGTTGTCAGGCGCGGCTGGGCCACCGATGCGGAAACGACCTCGTCCATCGTGCTCAGCTCGCTGGTGGGCAGATCCGGATCCATCGCCAGCAGCTCGTGCCGCAGCGCGGCCGCCAGAGGTCCGGCGCTCGAATCCGACCGCACCACGATGTTCATGGCCGCGTATGGCTTCTGCAGTTGCGGCAGGTACATCTCCTCCGCATTCGGCGCGTTCAGCCCGGTGAATTTCACCGCGCCCGCCACGCCCACGATCTCCATGGGCACCTGCTCGCGCGAATCCACCAGGTGTTTTCCGACCGGGTCGGCGTTGGGGAAAAAGCGCTTCGCGATCGTTTCGTTGATAATCACCACGCGCTGTGCCCCGGCCGCGTCCGCGTCGGTGAACGCCCGTCCGCGCAGCACCGGAATGCCCATGGTCCGGAAGAAATCCGGGGTGATCTGCCGCACCGCCACAATGGGGTCTTTTCCCAGGCCCTGGCACACGGTCCCTTCCGGGCAGAAGTAGATGAAACGCACCGGACCGGCCAGCGGCAGATAGCTCACAGCCGCCGCCGAGGTCACCGCCGGCAGGCTCTTGATCCGCTCCACGTACTGGCGGAAGAATTCGGCGATCTTCGCCTCCTGCGTGTAGCGCAGCGGCGGCAGCGTCACCGAGAAGGTAGTCACTTTCTCCGCGCTGAATCCCGGATTCACCAGCAGCAACCGGGTAAAACTGCGGATCAGCAATCCCGTCCCGGTCAGCAGCATCACGGCGACGGCCACTTCGCCTACCACAAGCGCTGCGCGCATACGCCCGCCCCTTGCGCCCATGGCTCCCCCGCGCCCGCTTTCCTTCAATGTGTCGTGCAGTCCCCGCCGCGCGGCCTGGAGCGCGGGCATCAGTCCGAATGCCACTCCCGTCACTACACAGAGTGCCAGCGTGAACCACAACACGCTCGTATCCACCCGCACGTCTTCCAGCCGCGGAATTGTTCCCGCGGGCAGCAGCCGCAGCGCCGGCAGCATCTCCGCCGCCAGCCCCGCTCCCAGCGCCCCGCCCACCAGCGAGAGCACGATGCTCTCGGTAAGCAACTGGCGCACCAGCCGCGCCTGCGATGCGCCCAGCGCGCGGCGCACAGCGATCTCCCGGCCGCGCGCGGTCGTCCGCGAAAGCAGCAGGCTCGCCACGTTGGCGCATCCTATGAGCAGCACGAAGCCCACCGCGGCCAGCAGCGCGATCAGCGAAGGCCGCAAGCTCCCCACCAGGCTGTCCTGGAGCGACACGGCGTCCAGCGTCAGCCGCGAGCCGTCCGCGTATCCCGGGAATTCCTTGCGGTACCCGGAATCAATCGCATCCAGTTCCGCCTGCGCCTGGCCCAGTGTCACTCCGTGTTGCAGGCGTCCGATCAGGCTCAGAAAGCCCGCACCCGTCCGGATGCGGGTCGCATCCAGGAAGGGAAAGTCCATCACGCGCGGAAACCAGATGTCCGGCTCCGGAGTTACGAAAGGGAAGTGGAAGCCCGCCGGCAGGATTCCTACAATCGTGACGCTCCTCCCGTCCACCGTCACCGCTCGTCCCACCGCGTCCGCGCTCCCGCCGAAATGGCTATGCCAGAATCCGTCCGTCACCAGCGCCACATCCGCGCCGCCTTCGCGGTTTTCTTCCGGCAGGAAGGCGCGCCCGCGCGCCACGTTGACTCTCAGGATCGGAAAGAAGTTGCCGGTCACATGCGCCGTCACCGTCTGCTCCGGCGTACCCCCGCTGCTGAACGCGGCGGTTGATACGAAATATGCTCCAAGAGCCGCGAATTCGCGGCTTTCGCCGGCCACGCGCGAATACTTCGTGTAGGAAACGAGAATTCCGCGGCGGCTGCGGTCCAAGGTCGAAGCCTGGATGTTCACCAGCTCGTTCTGCCCGCGGTACGGCAACGGCCGCAGCAGCACCCCTTCGATCACGGAAAAGATGGCCGTGTTCGCCCCAATACCCAGCATCAGAGTCAGCACCGCCACCAGCGTAAACGCAGGCGATTTGCCCAGCGTGCGCAGCGCGAAGCGAACGTCCTGCAGCAGGATTTCCATGTCTCCGTCTCCCCTTGTACAGGCCGGACTGCGCGGGGCACGCCTCTGCCCGGCCGAATCCTATTCGTACCGCAGAGCCACCATCGGGTCCGTCCGCGCCGCGCGCCGCGCCGGCAGCCAGCACGCCAGCGCAGCAATTCCAGCCAGCAGCAGCGAGATTCCCATGAACGTCGGCACGTCGTCCGCCTTCACTCCGTAGAGCAGCCCGGCCAGCAGGTGCGCCAGCCCGATGGCTCCCGGAATGCCGATCGCCAGCCCCGCCAGTGTGAGCCGCGCACCACGGCGGAACACCAGCCGCAGAATTCCCCCAGGCACCGCGCCCAGCGCCAGTCGGATGCCGAATTCCCGCGTGCGTTCTCCCACCGCGTACGCCATCACGCCGTAGACGCCCACCGCAGAGAGGATCAGCCCGAGCATGCCGGTCACCGCCATCATCACCGCCACGTACCCCAGCCCGATCGTGGATTCATGCATTACCTGGGTCAGCGTTTTCACATCGTAAAGCGCAAGGTCCGGATCCACGGCCGCAATCTTCCGCCGCGCCGTGTCCGCCAGCTGCATGGGGTCGCCCGCTACCCGGAGCGCAAACGAACTGAAGTGGCGCGCCGCCTGCGCGTACGGCCGGTAGACTTCCTGCTCCGGGCCGGAGTGCAGCCACACGTACTTCACTTCGCCCACCACGCCCACAATCGTCATCCACGTGTCGTCCTCGCGCGCCAGTGAGAACCGGATGCGCCGCCCGATCGCGCTCGCCCCCGGCCAGTAGCGCCGCGCCAGGTTCGCGCTGATGATCACCGCCTGCGGCGCCTCCAGCGTGTCGCGCGAATCGAACAGCCTCCCCTCGCGCAGCGGCACCTTCATCATCGGAAAGAAGCTGGGGCTCACCACTTCGTACAGCGCCGTCGGTTTTTCGCTTTCCGCAGAGACTCGGCCTTCAATCTCCAAGCTCCTCGCGCTGTAGTTGTTGCTGTAGGGCGGGCTGGTGAGCGCCGCGGCCGACTGCACCTGCGGGAGGGCGGAGAGTTGGGCAAGCGCGTCGTCGTAGAACGCGGCTACCTGCTGCGGAGTTTTGTACCGGTCCGTATCCGGCAGGTTTACGTGCATGGTCAGAATCTGCTCGGGCGAAAGATTCTGGTGCACGGCCAGCAGGCTGCTGAACCCTTTCACCATCAGGCCCGCTCCAGCCATCAACACGAGCGCCAGCGAAACCTGCACCACCACCAGCCCGTCGCGCAGCCGGTGCGTCGCCCGCCCGCCGGAATTTCCTCGCCCGCTTTCCTTGAGCGATTCCTCCAGGTCGGGCCGCGAGCCTCGCAGCGCTGGCGCGAGCCCCGCCACCACTCCCGCCAGCACCGCCACGCATACGGTGAACGCCACGGCGCCCGAATCCAACTGGATTTGGTTCCATCCCCCGATGTATTTCGCCACGTCCGCCGGCATGGATTTCACGATCAGGTCCACGGCCAGCCCCGCGAGCCACAGTCCGGGCAGCGCTCCCGCCAGCGCCAGCAGCACGCTCTCCGTCAGCAGCAGCCGCACGATCCCTCCGCGTCCCGCGCCCAGGGCCAGCCGCACGGCAATCTCCCGCTCCCGCCCGGAAGCGCGTGCGAATTGCAGGTTGGCCACGTTGGCGCACACAATCAGCAGCACAAAGCCCACCGCGCCCAGCAGCAGGAGCGTGAATTGCGCGGTCAGATTGCCGATCACATACAGCCGCATCGGCATCACGCGCACGCCCCAGCCGCGATTCGTTTTCGGGAACTGCACTGCCAGCCGCTGCTCGATGCCGCGCATTTCCGCTTCCGCCTCGTCCAGCGTCACTCCCGGCTTCAGCCGTGCCATCGGCTCCACGTAGCGCCGCGCGCGGTCCGTCCGGTCGGCTGCCGTGAACGCCAGCGGCATCCACAGCTCCGCCGATTTCGGAAAATCGAATTCACGCGGCATCACCCCCACCACTTCATAGTTCCGGTTGTCCATCCGTACCGTTTTCCCGATGATGTTCGGGTCGCTGCCGAACTGCCTCGCCCACAGGCCGTGGCTCAGCACCACCTCGCCGTCTTTTCCCGGCTGGTCCTCTCCCTCGCGGAACGTCCGTCCCATCGCGGCGCGCGACCGCAGGATGCCGAAGAAATTGGCGCTGACGTTGACTCCCTCGATCTTCTCGGGAACGCCGTTGCCGGTCAGGTTCATCTCGTTCCACACGAACCCGCCCAGTTGTTCGAACGACCGGCTCTGCTCTTTCCAGTCCAGGTACGTAGCCGGCGCCACGCTGTTGATTGCCGTGGCCTCGTGCGGCACCACTTCCAGCACCATCACCAGCCGGTGCAGATCCGCAAACGGCAGCGGTTTCAGCAGGAATGCTTCCGCCACGCTGAAGATCGCCGTGTTTGCGCCAATCCCCAGTGCCAGCGCGACCACGGCAATGGCCGTGAATCCCGGGGTCCGGCGCAGCATGCGCAGCCCGTAGCGAAGGTCCTGGATCACTGCGCTCATCTCCTTCGGCTCCTTTCCAGTTCCCTATTATTCGTAGCGCAGCGCTTCCATCGGGTCCGTTCGCGCCGCCCGCCTCGCCGGCAGCCAGCACGCCGCCAGCGTCACCAGGGAGAGCAGCAGAATCATTCCGCCCAGCGTCTCCGGATCGCCCGCGCTCACCCCGAACAGCGAACTGGCCAACAGTCGTGAGGCTCCGAATCCTGCCGCCGTACCGAGAACCAGACCCGCGGTCACCAGCGCCATCCCTTCCCACACCACCAGCCGCAGGATGTCCACCTGCTGCGCTCCCAGCGTCACGCGAACCCCGATTTCATGCGTGCGCTGCGAGATCGAATACGCCAGCACGCCGTAGAGGCCCAGAGCCGCCAGTGCCAGCGCCAGCACGCCCAGCACCCCGAGCAACAGCGCCGCGGACCGCTGCACGTACGTGCCTGCCGCCGTGTAATCCGTCATGGGAACTCCCGCGAACACCCCCACGCGCGGATCGATGGCCTGGAGTTTGGCGCGAACCGCCGGCAGCATCGCATCCGGCGGACCAGCGGTCCGCACTTGCAGCGCCACGTCTGAATCCGAGAAGTAGAACTGCTTCAGATCCACGAAGAAGTAGGGCTCCGGCGCCTGCCCTATTTTGTGGTAGTCGCTGTTTTTCACCACGCCGATGATTCGCGTTTTCCGGTCGCCCCAGATCGTGAAGGTGTGTCCCAGAGGATCCTGTCCGGGCAGGAAATGCTCGGCGAACGCCTCGTTCACCACCGCTACGTAGTCTTTCGGCGAGTCGTCCGCATCAGTGAAATCCCGGCCCTCCACCAGGGGAATCCGCAGCGTCTCGAAATACCCGGGCGAGACGATGTTCCTGTAGATCTTCGTGTTCTCGTTCGGCTGCGGCACGTAGCCCGCCACGTCCACGTTCTCCCAGGAGCCCATGTCGAATCCCAGGAGCACGTTTTCCGCCAGGCTCACCGACTGCACCCCCGGCAGCCGCGAGATCTCCGCACGCACCCGTTCGAAATACGACTCGGCCTGCGGAATTTCCTGCTGAGAGAAGGAAAGCTTCAACCCCACGAGCAGCACGTGATGCGGGTCGAATCCCGGGTCCACGCGGCTCGCATTCTCAAAGCTGTGCGCAAACAGCCCCGCGCCCACCAGCGCCACCGCCGCCAGCGCCACTTCCGACACCACCAGCGCTCCCCGTACTCTCCGCGCTGCCCGCCCTTCCGTCGCTCCGCGCCCGCTTTCTTTCAGCGATTCCCGCACGTCGCTGCGCAAGGCATGGAACGCCGGCCCCACTCCGAACAGCACGCCCGCCCCAACGCACAGCGAGAAGCAGAACGCGATTACGGGCGTATCCACCCGCATCAGGCTGGCGATCGGCAATCCCGTCACCGGCAGCAGCATGTGCAGCGGATCGCCCAGCAGGTACGTGCAGAACAGTCCCAGCCCGCCACCCAACAGCGCCAGCAGCACACTCTCCGTCAGCACCTGGCGGAGCACCCGCAATTTCCCCGCGCCCATGGCCAGCCGCACCGCTACTTCCTTCCCGCGGGAGGTGGCGCGCGCCAGCAGCAGGTTGGCCAGGTTGGCGCACACGATCAGCAGGATCACCACTCCTGCTCCCAGAAGCACCGGCGCAATCCGCGAAAACAGGGTCTGTACCCCGTAGCGCGCCTCGCGAACGGGCACCGCCGTGGCGCTCAACCCACGGTCATCGTCCGGGTAGGCCTTTTCCAGCCGAGCCGCGATCCCGCGGATTTCCGCCCGCGCTTCCGCCAACGGTATACCCGCCTTCAGCCGCCCCAGAATGTGGAAGGGACGGTCGTTCCGGTCTTCCAGCCAGTTGTTCCCGCCGGTCAGCACAGCCAGCATGGACACCGGCACATACGCATCGAACGAGAGGCCCACGATGGTTCCCGGAAAGTCCTCCGGCGCAACGCCGATGATGGTGAACGCTTGCCGGTTCATGCGCAGCGTTTTCCCCAAAACGTTCTTGTCTCCCCCAAACCGCGACTTCCACAGCGCCGCGCTCAGCACTACCACCGGATGCGCCCCGGGCTTCACGTCCTGCTCGTCCTTCGTGAAGAACCTGCCCAGCAGCGGATGGACGCCCAGCACGTCGAAGTAATTACCGGTGACCATGTAGATCCACGCCCGGTCGGTGTGGCGGTCGTCGCCCAGCGCCACGGCCCGCTCTTTGAACAGCAGCATTCCCGAAAAGGCGGTGGCCTGCTTCTCGAAATCTTTGTAGTCCAGGTAGGAGGAATCAATCGTGGTGCCCGAGGGCGTCACATTCTCGATCGACACGATGCGGTCGCTCCCCGCCACCCCTTCCAGGGGATGCAGAAGCACGCTTTCCACCCAGCCGAACGCCATCGTGCTCGCTCCGATTCCCAGCGCCAGAGACAGCGCAGCCACCAGCGTGAACCACGGGCTTTTCGCCATCATCCGAAGCGCGAATCGGGTGTCCTGCCAGAGGGCTCCCATTATTCGTACCTCAGCGCCACCAACGGCTCGATCCTCGTGGCACGCAACGCGGGCAGCAGAGCCGCCGCCACCGCCACAGCAGCCAGAATTCCCATCACTGCCAGGTAAGTCACCGGGTCGGCAGCACTTACGTCGAAGAGTGACTGCTTCATGAGCTGCGTCATTGCCAGCGCCCCGGCCAGGCCCGCGAGAATCCCCACGCCCACCACGCGGATTTCCTGCATCAGGACCATGCGCAGGACGCCGCTGGTCTGCGCTCCCAGCGCCCGCCGCACTCCGATCTCACGCGTCTGCTGCGTCACGCTGAACGACGTGGTCCCGTAGATCCCCACCGCCGCCAGCACCAGCGCCAGTCCCGCGAAGATTCCCAGCAGGTCGAGCGCCAGCTTCCGCCGCGCCACCGCATCCGCCATCCACTCTTCCATCGTGCGCACGTGGAACACCGGCTGGTCCGGGTCAATGCCGTGAATCGCCGCTTCAATCTGTCCCGCCAACCGCTGGGGATCTCCCGAGGTTTTCACCACCACGTCCATCTGCGATTGCTGGAAGGGCATCTGCGCGTACGGCCAGTAGAGTTCCACCCGCGATCTGGTCTCCAGGCTCGCGTAATGCACGTGCCGCACCACGCCCACGATGGTCATCCACGCCGTTGCGCTCTGCGCTCCGCCGACCTTCGCCCGTTTGCCCAGCGCGCTCTCGTTCGGCCAGTACAGGTGCGCCAGGCTCTCGTCCACGATGGCCACGGGTTGACCGCTCTCGGAATCGTGCTGGTCAAAAAAACGGCCCTCCACGAGTTTGATCCCCATCGCTTCCATGTACCCCGGCGTGATCCCCCGGTAGTCGGTCTCCGGCCCTCTCTGGTCCGCCGGCACGGCTGTCGTGTCCACTGTCAGCGTGCCGGAGTTGGGATTATCCGAAAGCGGAAGTCCGGAAATCGCCCCGGCCGACTGCACGCCGGGCAGCGCACGAATGCGGTTCAGCGCTTCGTGGAAAAACGCTTTCAATTGCTCCGTTTTGCTGTATTTCTGGCTCGGCAGCGTCACCTGCATGGTCAGCACGCCCGCGGGACGGAATCCCGGATCCACGTCCAGCACGCGCAGAAAGCTGCGCAGCAGCAGTCCTCCTCCGGCCAGCAGCACCAGGCACACCGCCGCCTCGCCCGCCACCAGCAGCCGCAGGCTGCGGCTGCTCTGCATTCCCATCGACCCGCCTCGCCCGCCCTCTTTCAGCAGCGAAAACCGCACGCCGCGCACCGCGCGCAGCGCCGGAACCAGCCCGAACAGCAGCCCCGTTCCCAGCGCCACTCCCAGCGAGAACAGCAGCATGCGCACGTCCACCGTTGTTTCCACCGGACGCGGCAGCGTCTTTTCGCTCAGCGCCACCAGCGCGCGCAGTGCCACCGGCACGGTCGCCACGCCTGCCGCGCCGCCTATTAGCGCGAGCAGTACACTCTCGGTCAGGTGTTGCCGCACCAGTCGCCCCCTCCCAGCTCCCAGCGTCATGCGCACGGCGGTTTCCTGGTCGCGCGCCGCCGCCCGGCTCAGCAGCAGGCTGGCCACATTGGCGCACGCGATCAGCAGCACAAAGCCGACCGCGGCCATCAGGATCCACAGCGAACTTCGCATCTCATCGCCCACCACCTCGTCCAGCAGCGGGTTGGCCAGCAGCGTGTAATCAAATTTCACGTAGGGATACTGTTTGTTCTGCTCGATGATGGATTTCGCGTCACTGGCCAGTTCCGCGCGCGCCTGCGCCAGCGTCACTCCCGGCTTCAGCCGCGCCACCACTTCGTATCCGTGGTTGCCGCGGCTGTTTGGATCAAATTGTGCCGGCGTAAACGCCAGCGGCTGCCACATTTCGATCCCCGCGAATCCGGGGTAGGTGAACCATTTCGGCAGCACTCCCACCACCGTCATCGGCTGGCCGTTGATCTGAAGCGTACGTCCGACCACTCCGGCATCCCCGGCGAACCCGCGCTGCCACAGTCCGTAGCTCACCAGCACAACGGAGTCATGCCCCAGCTGGCCCTCCTCCTCTGTAAACGTCCGTCCAATCTGTGCGTTCACGCCGAGCAAGCGAAACAGGCTGGGCGTCGCGTTGGCCCCGGCGATCTGTTCCGGCGTGCCGTTGACGCCCATGTTGAACGAGTTCGTCGTGGCGCACGCGATCTCGGAAAAACTCCGGTTCAGGTCGTTCAGGTCGCGGTATTCCGGCACCGAAAACCACATCTGATCTTTCGGCAGGCCGATTCCGGTGAATCGCCCCCATACCTTGACCAGATGTTCCGGATGGGGATACGGCAGCGGGCGCAGCAGCACCGCGCTCAGCACGCTAAAGATTGCCGTATTCGCTCCAATGCCCAGCGCCAGCGTAATCACCGCGGTGAGCGTCAGCCCCGCGTTTTTCGCCAGCATCCGCGCGGCAAATTTCAAATCCTGCAGAAGGGTTTGCATTGGCTTTCCTCACTCCTCACGCAGCGCCACCAGCGGATCCACGCGCGCGGCCCGCCGTGCCGGCAGCCACCCCGCCACCACAACGGCCAGCCCCAGAACTCCCACGGCGGCCCCGAAGGTCAGCGGATCCGAAGCCGATAGCCCGAACAGCCGGCTGGACAGCACACGCAGTGTTCCCGCCGCCAGCACCAGCCCCGCCAGGATTCCGGCCGCCAGCAGCCACAGCGATTCCCCCAGAATCATCCGCAGCACCGTGGAGCGCTCTGCTCCCAGTGCGATGCGGATTCCGATTTCATTCGTCCGCAGCGAGGTCGCGTACGACATCACTCCGTACAGCCCCGTTACCGCCAGCACCAGCGCCAGCCCGCCGAACAGCGACGAGAGTTGCGCCAGCATGCGCTGCTCCGTGATGTCGTCACGCATGTTGTCCAGCACCGCAGCGACGTCCAGCACGTGCAGACCCGGGAATCGCTCCGCCATCCGCGCCTTCACCGTTTTCGCCAGCGCGCCCGGTTCTCCCGCCGTCCGCAGGATGAACCGCAGGTAGCCGATGTCGTCCGGCCGCTGCGCCATGGGGAGAAAGAAGCGCCGGCTGGCCTGCTCTGCCAGGTCGCGCTCCTTGATGTCCCTCACCACTCCCACAATTTCCACGGGCACGGGTTTTTTCTCGTCGCCCATCTGCAGGTAGTGGCCCACAGGATCGATCCCCGGATACAGGAACCGCGCCATGGCCTGGCTCACCACTGCCACTTTGGGCGACGTTTCCGTATCCTGCGGCCCGATTCCCCGACCCTCCACGATGTGCGCTCCCACGATCTGGAAGTAATCGGGCCCCACCATATCGTAGAAGTTCGTGCGGTCGTCCGGGGAGGTGCGTTTCAGATCGCCCGGGCCCAGCAGCGTCGCGTTTTCCGTCCCGCTGAATAGTCCGTTGTAGGAAGGCACCACCGCGCTCACTCCCGGCAGCTCGGCCAGCGACGCGGAAACGTCGCGCATCATTCCGTCCATCTGCTTCTGGCTGTAACCGGAGGCCACCGGGTCCGTTTCCAACACCAGCAGGCGGTCGCGGTCGAATCCCACATCCTGCTGCATCAGGTTATTCAGCGTCCTCGAGAGCAATCCCGCTCCCATCAGCAGCAGCAGGCACACCGCCACCTGCGCCACCACCAACGCCTTTCCGGCCCGGAACCTTCCCCGTCCGCCTCCCGCCCGGCCCGTGCGGCCCATCGAGGGTTTGAGCGCCGACAGCAGATCCACGCGCACCGCGCGCACTCCCGGCGCCAGCCCGAACAGCACCGCCGTCACCATCGTGATTCCCAGCGTGAATCCCAGCACCCGCCAGTCCGGATGCACGTCCAGCGGTATCGGATTCGGCCCCCCCGACGCCATGCGCAGCAGCATGCCGCTGGCCCACACGGCAAGAACGGCGCCGCACCCCGCGCCCAGCAACGAGAGCAGCACGCTCTCCGTCAGCAGTTGCCGCACCAGCCGTCCCCGCCCCGCGCCGATGGCCAGCCGCACGCCGATCTCCCGCGCTCGTCCCGCCGCGCGCGTCAACAGCAGATTCGCGATGTTCGCACAGCAGATCAGCAGCACCACACCCACCATCCCGAACAGCAGCAGCAGCGGCTGCAGAAATCGCGCACGCACCGACGAGAATCCCAGCCCGCCCGGAGAGACAATGGCATGCTTCCGCGTGATCGCCGCAAGATCGTCCGGGTCCAGTTTGACTCCCGGCAGCGCCGGAATCAGCCGGTGCATCAGCGGATCGAGTTCGGCCTTCGCTTCGTCCAGCGTCACTCCATCCTTCAGCCGTCCGAGCAGCAGCAGCCAGCTCGTGTTTCCATCCTGCAGCCAGTTTCGTCCCGGATTCACCAGCGGCTGCTGCGTCACGGGAATCCACAGGTCCTCTTCCGTGCCCACAATCTCTCCGGCAAATTCCGGCGCGGCCACCCCGATCACAGTAAACAGCCCCCCGTTGATCTTCAGCCGTTTCCCCACCACGCTCGCGGCGCCCGCAAACCGGCGCTGCCAATACCGGTAGGACAGCACCACCACGGGCGGCGACGCGCCCCCTGGCCGCTCGTCCTCTTCCGTCAGCGTGCGTCCGATCGCTGCGCGCACTCCCAGCAGAGAGAAGTAATTCCCGGTCACCATCCGCCCGCGCGGATGTTCGGCCGCCGCCGTCGTCGCGCCGCCTTCTTCCTGCATGTCGAGCCCGCCCGTCCGGCCCGTCGCCAGCACTCCGCTGAAACATTGGTTCGAATCCCGCAGCGCGTAGTAGAGCGGAAGCGACAGCAGGTCGAATCTCGGCGTCCCATCAGACACTCCGCCAGTCCGCGAGGGCAGGCCCACGGCCACCAGTTGCTCCGGATGCGCCACCGGAAGGTGCCGCAGCAGCAGCCCGTTCACCAGGCTGAATAGAGCCGTATTCGCACCGATCCCCAGCGCCAGCGACAGCACGGCCACCGCCGTGAATCCCGGGCTTTTCGCCAGCGTCCGCGCCGCGAATCGGATGTCCTGCCAGAGTGTTTCCATCGCCTCGCTCCCTCCCGTCACTCGTTCCGCAGTGCAACCAGTGGATCCACGCGCGCCGCGCGGCTCGCCGGCACCGCGCACGCCAGCGCCGCAGCGGCAGCCAGCCCCGCCACAACGGCGCCGTACGTCAACGGGTCGCTCGCCTGCACTCCGAACAGCAGGCTGCCCATCACGCCGGTTAGCGCCAGCGCCCCCCCGATTCCCGCGGCCGCCCCCGCCGCCGTCAGCAACATGCCCCTGCCCAGCACGCGCCTCCGGATGTCCCCCGGCCGCGCCCCCAGCGCCAGCCGGATTCCGATCTCGCGCCTCTGTTGCGCCACCAGATAGGACATCACGCTGTACACCCCGATCATCGCCAGCGCGATGGCCAGCCCCGCGAACACGCTCACCAGCACCATCAGGAATTCCTGCAGCGCGAGAGTCGCGGAAAGCACCTGCTCCATCGACCGTATTCGTCCCACCGGAACAGCCGGATCCACTTTTTGAAGGGTCTGTTCCACCGTGGTTCCCAGAGCCAGCGGATTACCGGCCGTCCGCACCAGCACGTGCGTCGGATACCAGCCTTCAAACACGCGGAACAAGCCGTCGGGAGTCTGCGCTACGGGAATGAACACGGTGGGGGCCGCAGGCAGGCCCACGAACGATCTCACGTCTCCCACCACTCCCACCACCCTGCGGTTGTCCCTGCTGCCCACCGATACCGCGTGGCCCAGTGGCTCCCCGCCCGTGAATCGCCGGGCAAACGACGCGTTGACGATGGCCACCGGCTCTCCGCCGATTCCATCCGCGTCCGTGAACACGCGGCCCCCCTCGAGCGGAATTCCCAGGGTGCGAAAGTAGTCCGGAGTCACCGAACGGTAGTCCACGGACGCCATCACGCGCTGCCCGTCCAGCCGCACTTCGTTGTTGCCTCCGCGCTCCAGCGGCAGCCCGGCTTCCACCACCGCCGTGGCCTGCACGCCCGGCTGCGCCGCCAGCCGTCCAGCCAGCCCCCGCGAGTACGCATCGATTTTTTCCGTCGTGTCGTATCGCGTCCCGTTCAGCCAGATCTCCACGGAGAGCACCCGTCGTGGATCGAACCCCGGCGCATTGGTCATCAGGTTGCGGAAGGTGCGCAGCAGCAGCATGGCTCCCACCAGCAGAATCAGAGACAGCGCCACTTCCCCCGCTGCCAGGGCGTTCCGCATTCCGGCCCCGCGTCTTCCCGATGCCGCGCGCCCGGCCGCCTCCTTCAGCGGTTCGTTCAAATTCGCGCGCGAAATGTGAAATGCTGGCGCCAGCCCGAAGAGCAGTCCGGTGAGCAGCGAGACGGCAATCGTGAAGGCCAGTGCCCGGAGATCCATCCGGATCTCCGCCGCATGCAGCAATCCTTCAGGCATCAGCGAGAGCAGCCCTTCGAGGCCCCATGCCGCCAGCACCGTCCCCACCGCGCCTCCGGCCACTCCCAACAGCGCGCTCTCCGTCAGCAATTGCCGCACCAGCCTGCCGGAGGAAGCCCCCAGCGCCGCGCGCACGGCCATTTCCCGGCTGCGTGTAGCCGCGCGCCCCAGCATCATGTTGGCCACGTTGGCGCACGCAATCAGCAGCACCAGCCCCACCGCGCCAAATAGCACCAGGATCGGCGCCTTCACATCGTGCATCACGATGTCCTGCATCCGGAAGAGCGTCAGCCCCGATCCTTTTCCCAGCGACTGCGGGAACAGGTGGCGGAACTCCTCGTTCGTCGCTTCCATGGCCGCGCTCGCCTGCTTCAGCGACACGTTTGGTGCCAGTCGCGCCACCACCGCGATGTTTTCGCCGTTGCCCACCGTGTGCGCAATCGGCGCAAGCGTGGTCCACACCTCCACCGCAGGAATCGCCGCAAAATCACGCGGCATCACTCCGATAATCGTGTATGGCGCTCCGTCTATCGTCGCCGTCCGGCCCACCGCGGCGGCATCGCCGCCGAATTCCCGCTGCCACAGGCCATAGCTCAGCACCGCCACGTTGCTCCCGGTTTCCTGGTCGTCTTCCGGAATAATCGTCCGCCCCACCAGCGGCCGCGCCCCGAACACGCGGAAATACTCCGGCGAGACCCGCAGCGCGTTCACGTGCTCCGCCCGGTTCCCCGCGATCACCGTCATCCCTTCTTCCGTCATTCCGGCCATGGCTGCAAACGGCCCGTGGTGTTGCTCCAGGTACCCCAGCTCCGGGTAGGTCACATCCATTTCGTCGTAAATCCGTTTGTTCAGATCCATCTCGGCGAGCTGCACGATGCGTTCCGAGTTCGGGTAGGGCAGCGGCCGCATCAGCACGCCATACATCACGCTGAATATCGCCGTATTCGCTCCGATTCCCAGCCCCAGCATGACCACCGCGACCGCGCAGAATCCCGGGCTTTTCACCAGCGTCCGCGTCCCGTACCGCATGTCCTGCCACAGCGTTTCCATCGTCTTCACTCGTACCGCAGTGCCACGAGCGGGTCCACGCGCGCCGCCCGCCGCGCCGGAATCGCGCACGCCGCCACGCAGATCCCGATCGTCAACACGAAGACCATCGCCAGCGTCGCCGGGTCCGCCGGCTCCACGCCATACAGCAATTTCCGCAGCACCCCGGCCAGTGCCACCGCCGCGGCCAATCCCGCTATCGCCCCCGCCGCGGCCAGCCGCGCTCCCTGGCCCACCACCATTCCCAGCACCCTCGCCGGGCCGGCCCCCAGTGCCATGCGGATTCCGAACTCATTGGTCCGCTGCGAAACCACGTAGGCCATCACTCCGTAAATTCCCATCGTGGCCAGCAGCAGCGCCAGTCCTGCGAACGTCCCCAGCAGCGCCGTCTGGTAGCTCGTGTCCGTCAGCGACTCTGCCACGATCTGGTTCATCGTCCGAAGCCGCGCCACCGCCAGCGTGCTGTCCTGTAGGTGCACCTGGCTGCGGATCACGCTGGCGGCGTCCTCCGGCCTGCCTGCGCTTTCCACGGCCACGTTGATCGGCCAGTTATCGGGTCCGGCCAGTGCCAGCGTCAGCGGGAAATAGGCCTGCGGCATCGGTTCCTGCCGCAGGCTCCACACCTTCACGTTCCCCACCACGCCGATCACCCGGAAAGAGATGTTTTCCTCGTGGAACACCTGGCCGATCGCCGCTTGGTTTGGCCAGAACCGCCGCGCCATGCTCTCGTTGACGATGGCGGCGAATTCGAACTTGGGGCGCTGGTCCACGGGAATGTTCGAGCCCCAGTAACTCGTCGCTTTTTCCGCCACCTGCTTCGTGCTGGCCAGGTCCGCCCCGCTGAAGGCACGCCCCTGTTTCAGCGGGATCCCCATCGTCCGGAAATAATCGGGAGTGATGTAGTTCCACTCCACCAATGTATTCTGCGTGCTCTCCGCCGTCTGTCCGTCCACGGTGATGTACCCGTTGCTTCCGCCCTCGAGCGGTAGCTCGGTGGAAAGCGCCGCAGCCCGCACTCCGCGGGATTCCCGGAGGGATTGCACCAGCCGCTCGTAGAACGCCCACCGGCTGTCCAGCGCATCGTATTTTCCCGGCGGCAGAATCACGTTGGCGGTGAGCACGTTTTCCGCATGCGCACCCGTATCCGCCTGCCTCAAGTTGGCAAACGTGCGCAACAGCAGCCCCGCTCCGGTCAGCAGCGTCAGCGACAGCGCGATCTCCGCGGCCACCAGCGCCTCGCGCATCAGGCGCATCCCCCCCGGCGCCGTGGCCGTCTTCGTTCCGCCCGACTTCAAATCGTCGTTCAGGCTTATCCGCGAGGCTTGGAATGCCGGCGCCATCCCGAACACGATTCCCACCACCAGGCTTACCACCAGCGTCAACAGCAGCACCCCCGCGTTAATTTCGATGGGATTTGCCGGTTGCACCGGGAACCATTCTCCGCTGGTGAGAATTCTTAGGCATCCATACGCCAGCGCGATTCCCAGCAGGCCCCCCAGCACGGATAGCAGGACGCTCTCCGTCAGCAACTGCCGCAGCAGCCGCGGCCGCCCCGCTCCCATCGCCAGCCGCACCGCCACTTCACGCCTCCTCGCGGTTGCCCGTGCCAGCAGCAGATTGGCCACGTTTGCGCACGCGATCAGCAGCACCAGCGCCACTGCTCCCAGCAGGATGTACAGCGATTCCGCGGTAC
>Ga0335077_10003274_pt1 | contig 19503 bp, 12 predicted proteins | sample Lox_Sample_31_FD_207151 | JGI IMG/M metagenome (GOLD analysis project Ga0335077, IMG submission 207151) | Soil microbial communities from Loxahatchee National Wildlife Refuge, Florida, United States - Lox_Sample_3.1 | ecosystem: Environmental > Terrestrial > Soil > Wetlands | place: USA...
GGCTCCTTCCTCCTCTCGCCCGTCACCCGGGAGTTCTCGAACAACGACACGTAGAAGTGGATCGCCTCCTCCGCGTTGTCGTCGAACCAGAGAAAGGGGGTGACCTTCTGCATGGGCGCTCCCGAAAGTCGCGGGGGATGGGCGCGGGTTCCCTAACGGGCGGCCCCTCGCGACGCAGCCTCCTCTGGGGCCGCTGTGCAGGCGAGGCGATTGCTGGGGTGTTCGAGGAGCCGCGCTCGTCCTAGGGGGCGGCGACGTTCGCGAAGCTCGCCTCGACCTTCACAGCGGCGAGGCTCTGGGCGTCCCAACCGCCGCCGAGCGCCTTCACGAGGAGCACGGAGGTGACGAGGCGCTGGCCCTGGATGATCGCGGCCTCCTGCTCGTTGTTGAGGAGGGTCTGCTGGGCGATCACCACGTCCAGGTAGCTCACCAGGCCGCCGACGTAGCGGGAGTTCGCGAGCTCGAGCTGGCGCTGGGATGCTCTCACCGCCTCGGCCTGAGACCTTCGCGCCTGGTCGAGCACCTCGAGGCCGGTGAGGCTGTCCTGGACCTCGCGGAAGGCGTTCAGCACCGTGGCGCGGTAACTCGCCACCGCGGCCTCGTAGCCCGCCTTCGCGTAGCTCACCTGCGCGGTCCGAGCCCCTCCGGTGAAGATCGTCTCGGCGAGGCCGAGCGCCACCGACCAGAAGCTGCTCGCCGCGTTCAAGAGCTGCGAGAGGGCCTGGGAGTTCCACCCCGCCTGGGCGGTGAGGGCGAGGGAGGGGTAATAGGCGGCGGTGGCGACGCCGATCTGGGCGTTGGCGACCGCCATCTGGCGCTCCGCCTCCGCCACGTCCGGGCGGCGCTCCAGGATGTCGGTGGGCAGGGCGACGTCGATGGGCGGCGGCTCGGCGACGAGCTCCCGCGGCGCGAGGTGGACGTCGGGGGCCGGCTTCCCGACGAGGACGGCGATGGCGTCCTCGAACTGCTTGCGCTGGAGGCGAAGGAGCGTCGCCTGGGTGCGGGTGGACTCGAGCAGCGTCTCCTCCTGCGCCACGTCGAGGCTCGAGGCGATCCCACCCCGGTGGCGGGCGTTCATGACGTCGAGGCCCTTCTGCAGGTTCTCCACGTTCCGGTTCAAGAAGGCGATCTGGGTGTCCAGCTGGCGAAGCGTGAAGTAGTCGGCGGCGAGCTCGGCGGTGAGTACCAGGCGGACGTTCTCCAGGTCGGCGGCGCTCGCCTGGTAGGAAGCCTGGGCGGCTTCGATGCCCCGCCGCACCGCGCCGAAGAGGTCGATCTCGTAGCTCAGGGTGAATGGGAGGAGGTAGTTCGCCTGGGTGACCGGGGTGAAGGCGGCGGTGCTCCCGGTGGGCCGGTTCCCGGAGTAGCGCTCCCCGCCGGCGAGCGGCGCCACCCCGATTGTCGGGAAGAGCTGGGCGTTCTGCACCGCGGCGGCGGCGCGCGCCTGGTCGAGGTGGGCGACCGACACCTTGAAAGTCTGGTTCGCGGCCAGGAGATCGGCCTCGAGCGCCGCGAGGTCCTCGTCCTGGAAGAGGGTCCACCAGGCCGTCTTGGGGACGGCGTCCTTCGGGGCCGCCTCGCGCCAGGGCTCGGCGAGCTCCCACCGCTGCGGGGCGGGTGCCGTCGGCCGGCTGTAGTTCGGCCCCACCGCGCACCCGGCGCCGGCGAGGAGGAGGAGGAGGCTCCACCCCGGCGCGACAGGGCGCGGGGCGAAGGGCGGCGACGAAGGCATCAGGGCGACTTCTCCGGGGCGCTAGTCTTGGCCGGGGGCGCTCCGCCGGGAGCACCCGCCGGCGGCGGAGCGAGCGGGTTCGCCACCTCGCTGGGGTGCACCTCCTGGCCCGCCTCGATGCCGTCGGGCGGGTTCAGGACGATGAAGTCGCTCGACTTGAGGCCGGTGAGCACCTCGAGGGAGGTGCCGTAGTCGCGGCCGATGGCGAGCGCCTGGAGGCGCACGCGCCGGTCGGGGTCGACGACCACTGCCCGCAGGCCCTCGGAGCGGAAGAGGAGGGCGTTCACCGGAACCTGCAGGCGCTCACCGGCCACCTTGACGCTCAGGTGGACCTGGGCGTAACCGCCGGGGAGCAGCCGGTGGACCGGGTTGGGCACGTCCACCTCGGTGAGGAGGGCGTGCGTAGCCAGGTCGATGGCCCCGGCCGAGCGAACCACCTCTCCCCGGAACGATTCGCCTGGGAATTGGGTCAGGGTGAGGTAGGCGGGGAGGCCGGGGCGGATGGAGGGCGCGTAGGCCTCCGGCACGCTCAGGTAGACGCGCATGGGGTCGGTCTGCGCGAGCACGAAGAGGAGCGCCGAGGTGCCTCCGTTGCCGGCGTTCACGAGGGTCCCGGGGTCCACGTTGCGCCGGGTGATGACCCCGGCAAAGGGGCTGTAGATGTGCTGGAAGGACTTGAGCTGCTCCAGGCGCCCGACGTTCGCCTCGAGCGAGTGGACGATGGCGCTCTTCGCGGCGAGGTCCCCGATGGCGTTGTCCACTTCCTGCCGGGAGACGCTGTCGCTCTTCAAGAGCTCCCGGTAGCGGGCCTCGGTGATCTGGGAGAGGTGCTCGTTGGCCTGGGCGGTGCCGAGGTCGGCCTTGGCGGCGAGCAGCTGCTGGTCCACCTCCGGCGTGTCGATGTCGGCGAGCGGCTCGCCCGCTCCCACGAAGCTGCCGATGTCGTGGTACCAGCGCTTCAGGTAGCCGTTCGTCCGCGCGTAGATGGGCGACTCCACGTACGCCTGCAGGGTCCCGGGAAGCACCAGCTCCTCGGAGTCCACGCGCACCGCCGGATGGATGACGGCGACGGTGAGGACGGCCTGGGCCTCGGTGTCCTTCGCGAGCGCCTGGAACTGGGAGCGGCGCTGCATCAGGAGGGCGGCGCCCACAACCACGAGTGCGACCGCCACCCCGATGAGGACGCGGAACAGGGCACTCTTCCTCGGCGGCTGGGAGGACGCGGGGCTGCCCGGGTTCAAGTCGTCGCTCATGGTCGATTGCCTCGGGGAAGCGCCGTCCGTTTTCACGTCGCCACGGGTCCAGGGGCGTCGGTCCGGCGGTGCCGGCGCTCCCGCCAGCCGTGGATGATGGAGAAGAAGCAGGGAACGAGGAACAGGGTGGCCACGGTGGCGAAGAGAAGCCCCCCGATCACCGCCCGGCCCAGCGGAGCGTTCTGCTCGCCGCCCTCGCCCAGGCCGATGGCCATGGGGACCATCCCGATGATCATGGCCAGCGCGGTCATGATCACCGGGCGGATGCGGACGAAGCCCGCCTCGAGCGCAGCCTGGAAGGCGTTCTTCCCCTCGCGCATCTGCTCGCGCGCGAAGGAGACCATGAGGATGCTGTTGGCGGTGGCCACCCCCATGCACATGATGGCCCCGGTGAGGGAGGGCACCGAGAGCGTGGTGTGGGTGAGGAGCAGGATCCAGCAGATGCCGGCGAGGGCCCCCGGCAGCGCGGTGATGATGATGAAGGGGTCGAGCCAGGACTGGAAGTTCACGACGATGAGGAGGTAGGCGAGGAGGATGGCGGCCACGAGCCCCACGCCGAGCCCGACGAAAGAGGAGGCCATGGTCCGCACCTGGCCGCGGACCACGATGCGGCTGCCGCGCGGCAGCTCGTTCTGGATGCCGGCGACGAGCCTCTCGACCTCCCCGGAGACCGAGCCCAGGTCCCGCCGGGAGACCGAGGCGTAGACGTTGATCATGGGCTGCACGTTGTAGTGGGAGACGGAGGCGGGGCGCGCCACCGTGGAGGTGGTGGTCAGGTTGGCGAGGATCTGGGGAGGGGCTCCCCGGGAGCCGGAGGCCGCCGGGATGTTCTGGAGAGCCTGGAAGGAGTCCACGCGGTACTGGGGGGTCTGGACCGCGACGTTGTAGCTCACGCCGTTCTTGGGGTCGAGCCAGAAGCTCGGCGCCGTCTGGAAGCTCGACGAGAGGGAGACGAGGACGTTCTGGGCGATGTCGCGCGCCTCGACTCCCATGCTCTGGGAGCGGGAGCGGTCGATGTCCATGTAGAGGGTGGGGGCGTCGAAGGTCTGTTGCACGTGGACGTCGGCGGTGCCGGGGACGTGGCGAATCTGGTTCGCGAGCTTGAGCCCGGCTCGGTAGTTGGCGGCCTGGTCCTGGCCCAGGATCTGGATGTCGATGGGGGCCGGCGTGCCGAAGTTCAGGATTTGGGTGACGATGTCCGCGGGCTGGAAGAAGAACTGGACCCCGGGGAACTCGGCAGGGAGGCGGTGGCGCAGTTCCTCGACGTACTCGCTCGTGGGCTTTTTCCGCTGCTCCTTCAGCTGGACCAGGATCTCCCCGTCCGAGGTGCCGATGGTGCCGGAGTTGCTGTAGGTGAGGTTGATGCCGGAGTAGGGCAGCCCGATGTTGTCGAGGACGGTGACCAGGTCCTCCGGCGGGATGGTCCGCCGGATGGCCTTGTTCACCTGGTCGGTGAGCCGGGCGGTCTCTTCGATGCGCAGCCCGGTCCGAGCCCGGAGGTGGAGGCGGATCTGGCCGGCGTCCACGTTGGGGAAGAAGTCCCGACCCAGGAGCGGCGTGAGCGCCGCCGAGAGGACGCAGAAGCCCAAGAAGGCGACCACGAAGGGGCGGGGGTGCTCGAGTGCCGAGGCGAGCGCGTTCCGATAGGCGGCGCGGAAGCGCTCGAAGCCGCGCTCGAAGGCCTGCTGGTACCTCCGGAAGAACCCCATCCGCTCCCCGGCGTGCGCATCGGGGTGGTACTCGTCCTCGGCGCTCAGGAGGTACTTCGCGAGCGTCGGCACGATGGTGCGCGACCAGCCGTAGGAGGCGAGCATGGCGAAGGTCACCGCCTCCGCGAGCGGCACGAACAGGTACCGCGCCACGCCCGAGAGGAGGAACATCGGGATGAAGACGATGCAGATGCAGAGCGTGGAGACGAAGGCCGGCACCGCGATCTGCTGGGCCCCGTCCAGAATGGCCTGCACCGTCTCCTTTCCCATGGCCAGGTTCCGGTTGATGTTCTCGATCTCGACGGTGGCGTCGTCCACCAGGATGCCGACGGCGAGCGCCAGTCCGCCGAGCGTCATGATGTTGATGGTCTCCCCGAGCGCGGACAGGCAGAGGATGCTCACCAGGATGGAGAGCGGGATGGAGATGGCGATGATGAGGGTGCTCTTCCAGTTGCCGAGGAAGAGGAGGATCATGACGGCAGTGAGGCAGGCCGCGATGAGCGCCTCCCGGAGCACGCCCTGGATGGCGGCGCGGACGAAGAGGGACTGGTCGAAGAAGGTGGTGAGGTTGAGCCCCTCGGGCAGGGAGGGCCGGTACTCCTTCAGCGTCTGCTTCACCCGGTCGACGATGGAGAGGGTGGAGGCGTTGCCGGTCTTGTAGACGCTCATGAGCACGCCGCGCCGGTCGTTTGCCACCACCACGTTCGTCTGGGGCGCGAACCCGTCGCGCACGTGCGCCACGTCCCTCAGGTAGATGGTGGAGCCGTTCACGGTCTTCACCGGCAGGTCGTTCAGCTCCGCCACCGAGGTGGGGCTGCCGTTCATCTCCACGTTGTACTCGAGCAGCCCGAGCTTGGCGGTCCCGGTGGGCAGGATCAGGTTCTGCGCGTTCACGCTGTTCACGATGTCGACCGGCGAGAGCCCCTTCGCCTGCAGCGCCGCCGGGTCGATGTCCACCGAGATGAGCCGCTGCTTGCCCCCGTACGGATAGGGCAAGGAGGCGCCCTGGACGGTGGCGAGCTGGGTGCGGATGAAGTTGTTGCCGTAGTCGAAGAGCTGCTGCTCGCTCAGGCGGTCGCTGGTGAGCCCGATCTGCAGGACCGGCACCGTCGACGCGGAGTAGATCATGACGAGCGGCGGCGTGGTCCCGGGCGGGAGGCTCCGCAGGAACGTCTGCGAGATCGCCGCCGTCTGGGCCAGCGCCGTCTGGACGTTGGCGTTCGGCTGGAAGAAGACCTTGATGATGGAGATGCCGGTCAGCGACTGCGACTCGATGTGCTCGACGTCGTTCACGAGCGTGGTGATGCCGCGCTCGACGTTCGTGGTGATGCGCCGCTCCATCTCCTGCGGCTGCAGCCCGTTGTAGCTCCAGATGAGAGCGATCACCGGGATGTTGATCTCGGGGAAGATGTCCGTCGGCGTCCGGGTGAGCGCCAGCGGAGTCATGAGGATGACGACGAGCGCTAGGACGACGAAGGTGTAGGGCCGGTTGAGGGCGAGTCGGACGATCCACATGGCGTAAAGTCTCTTACCTCGTGCCCGGAGCTCCGAGAGCCGGGGCCCGCGCCCCGAACTCCACGACTCGCCGCTCCCCGCCGAGCGCCTGCTCGCCCGGGGGCGGTGCGGACGCACGAGAGCGGGAAGGCCGCGCCTCCGGCGCGGGCCCCCACTCGCCGGCGAACGGGAGGCAGGGTTCGCCGGCCAGGGTCATCTGGCTCGGTGTCCGGGCGCCCGCCCGGTCGGCGGGGATGCGGGTGCCATTCGAGCTCTTCCCGTGACCGCTCTCGCCGACCTCGTCGAGTCGGTGAGCGCGGCCCTTCTTTCGACGCTTGGGGAAGGTCCTTCGACGAGTCGTTTCGAAAAACGGCACTCTAGCACAGGGCGGCCGGGGGGCCGAGGGCGAGGCGCCAGTTCCGGCAGCCCTTTCGCGAAGGAACCGAGGGGTGGCAAGGCCCGGCCGGTGAGGAGGGTGGGCGCGGCGTCAGAGCCCGTAGACCGCCCAGCCGCTCTCGTCCCCGACGACGAGGACCACGGTGGTGTAGTTGAGGATGTAGCCCACCGAGAGCGGGGGGCAGCCGGCCGAAGAGTCGTAGAGGTCGATTCCCCCCCTCTCGACGCAGTCCGAGACCGAGCTCTGGGTAACGGTGGCGACATAGCCGCACGGTCCCACGGGGGCCGCGGAGGTCCCGTACTTCAGGCCCACGAGGCTGACCTCGGAGGGAAGGGTGGCGCCCGGTGCCAGGTAAGACGCCTGCAAGCTCCAGTCCTGGAACAGGCTCTGGCTGCACGTCGGGACCTCGCTCGCGCAGGCCGAGAGGGACGCCCAGGCGACGCCGAGCGCGATTGCCCGGCCCCCGCTCCGCCGCGGCGATGGGCTCCGGGGAATTCCGCTCCGGCGAGCGGGTCCGCGCCGCCCTCGATTGGATGGGAAGCCATTCCCGTTCCCGGGCGACCGGGAGGGGTTCTCCGGGATCAGGCCGGCTAGGTCCGAGCGCGCTGCGACCTCCGAGGTCATCGGGGATCTCCTGGGACTAGCCCGTCCCCTGCCAGAGCCGGGCGCCCTGCCACAATGGACTACATGTGCGCCCTCCTCAACCCGGGCGCGCACTTTTAGACCGCTTCGCGGGTGTGACATAGGCTCTTGGGGTGGAACTCGGCGACGAGAGGCCGGGACCTCTGAGGCGCGCCTTCGAGGGACTCCGGGGATTCTTGGGCAAGCAGGTGCTCGTCGCACTCTGGCTCGTCGCCGCCTTCGGCGGATCCCGGCTCTACGCCGCCGTCCGGTCGAGCGCCGCCGTGCGGCAGGGGACGCTCCAGGCGGAGCGCCGGGCCGAGGGCATCGTGGGCGAGATCTCTCGGAGCCTCCGCTACTACCGCGGTGTCCCCGCCGTGCTCGCCGAGCGAACCCTCGTTTCCTGGGCGGTCGCACCGGACGCGCTCGGCGCGTCGGTGGGGCCGGAGCGCGCTTCCCTCCAGGCCGTGAACGCCTTTCTCGCCCGGGTCGCCGAGCGCCTCGGTGCCGACGTCGCCTGCATCCTGGACGCGAGCGGGGTGGTGGTGGCGTCTAGCAACGCCGGGACCCCGGAGAGCTTCGTGGGCGAGATGTACTCCGACCGGGAGTACTTCCTGGCGGCCCAGGCGGGCCGCGAGGCCCGGCAGTACGCGGTGGGGAGGAAGAGCGGAATCCCCGGCTTCTACTTCTCGGCCCCGATCCTCGTCGACGGGCGCTTCCGCGGAGCCCTCGTGCTCAAGGCGGACATCGCGAGGCTCTCCTTCTGGCTCGGCCAGGGCAACGCCTTCGTGGCCGATCCCAACGGCGTCGTCATCATGGCGACGGACCGGAGCCTGGAGATGCGCGCCCTGCCGGGGGCAGCGGTGGAGCGCCTCTCGCCCGCCGATCGGCTGCGGCGCTACCAGCGTACCGAGTTCCTTCCCCTCTCCATCGCGCCCGGGGGGGACCGCCGCTTTCCCGCGCTCGTCCGCATGGAGGGGCGCCCCGATCCCGTGGCGCTCGTCTCGAGGCCGGCTCTCCAGGAGGGCGCCGAGGTCTTTGCGGTGGCCGAGTTCCCGGAGATCGCCGCCGTCGGCCGGGAGGCCGTCTGGCTCTTCGCCATCCTGGGAGTGGGAGGGGCCTCCCTGGTGCTGGCGGTGAGCGGTCGCGTCGCCTCGAGCCGGAAGGAGAGAGAGGCGCGAAAGGCGCTCGCGGAGAGCGAGGAGCGCTTCCGGGTCGCCTTCAAGAGCAGCCCCGACGCCATCGCCATCAACCGTGCCTCCGACGGCCTGTACGTGGCCGTGAACGACGGCTTCGTCCGGATCACGGGGTACCAGGAGGGCGAGGTGGTGGGCCGGTCCTCCGTGGACCTGGGGATCTGGGCGAACCTCGAGGATCGGGAGCGCCTCGTCGAGGCTCTGCTCCGGGACGGTGCCGCGGAGACGGAGGCCCGGTTCCGCTGCAAGGACGGCTCCATCCTCGTCGGCGTGATGTCGGCGAGGGTCATCCACATCGACGGCGTTCCGAACGTGCTCTCGGTCACCCGAGACGTCACCGAGGCGAAGCGGGCCCAGGCGGAGCGGGGGCGCCTCGAGGACGAACTGCGCCAGGCGCAGAGGATGGAGAGCATCGGACGGCTGGCGGGCGGGGTGGCCCACGACTTCAACAACCTCCTCACCGCCATCTTGAGCTGCGCGGAGACCTTGAGGGAAGAGGTGGCGGCCGGAGCGCTCCTGCACCCGGAGGTGATCGACGAGATCGGCGCGGCGGGCCGGCGCGCCACCGAGCTCACGCGCCAGCTCCTCGCCTTCGCGCGGAAGCAGGTGATCGCCCCGGTCGTCGTCGACCTGAACGCCGTGGTTCGGGGTAGCGAGAAGCTCCTGCGCCGGGTCCTGGGCGAGGACGTCGAGCTCGCCACCGCCCTCCACCCCGGGCTGTGGGCGGTGCGCTGCGACCCGGGGCAGATCGAGCAGGTGATCGTGAACCTGGCCGTGAACGCCCGCGACGCGATGCCGGGTGGCGGCAAGCTCACCATCGAGAGCGCGAACGCCGAGGTCGCCGAGCCGCTCCTCGCCTCGCACCCGCTCCCGCCGGCCGGCCGTTACGCCCGGCTCACCATCCGGGACTCGGGAGTGGGCATGACCCCCGAGGTGAAGGCCCACGCCTTCGAGCCGTTCTTCACCACGAAGCCCCGGGGGAAGGGCACCGGGCTCGGCCTCTCCACCGTCTACGGCATCGTGCAGCAGAGCGAGGGGTTCGTGTTCCTGGAGAGCGAGGCCGGCCGAGGCGCGACCTTCACCATCTACCTCCCCTGGGCGGAGGGCGCGCCCGTCCCGGAGGCGCTCCGGCTCCCGGGGAGGAGGCGCGGGAGCGAGACCGTGCTCCTCGTCGAGGACGACCCGCAGGTGCGCGAGGTGACGCTGCGCTCGCTCAAGGCCGGCGGTTACCGGGTGATGGTCGCGCAGAACGCCGGCGTGGCCCTGGAGATCGCGGCGCTGGAGAAGGGTCCCCTCGACCTCCTGCTCACCGACATCATCATGCCGGGGCAGAACGGGCGCGAGCTCGCGGAGGAGCTCCGGCGCGAGCGCCCCGACCTGCGGGTGCTCTACATGTCCGGGTACACGCAGGACGTCATCTCCAAGGCCGGGGTGCTGGATTCCGGGCTCGAGTTTCTGGCGAAGCCTTTCACCGCCGCCCTGCTCCAGGAGCGAGTGAGGGGAATCCTCGATGCCGGCCTCGAGCTGGCTCCGGCCGCGGGGGCCGGCGAGGCCGATCCCGCATAGCCAATTCGCGAAGGACGCGACGCCCAAGGGGGCGGGACAAAATCGGCTGATTCCGTCCAGTCTTGGGCATGACACCCAGCCGGGGGCTTTGAGCCACTCGGGTCGTACCCCTCTGCGAGCATTCGTCGGAAGACTTGGACGCCCGAGGTGGGGCCCACGCCCCGCGGAAAAGGCGAGAGGCTCGTGTGCGCGGAACCCCGCGCCAGCGAGGCCCGACCCCGAGGCGAGCCCCCACTGTTCCGGAGGGAGCCTCGGCCCCGGTGTGCTAGAACCGCGGCCCTCCCCATGGCGAAGAAGGCCCATTTCACCCCCGCGCTCTTCACCTTCCTCGGCGAGCTCCGTCTCCACAACGACCGGGACTGGTTCGCGAGCCACAAGGACCGGTACCTCCGCGAGGTTCGCGATCCGATGCTGCGCTTCATCTCGGACTTCGCGCCGGTGCTGAAGAAGATCGCGCCGTCCCTGGTCGCGGACCCGCGCCCCGTCGGCGGGTCCCTCTTCCGCCTGTACCGGGACACGCGCTTCTCGAAGGACAAGACCCCGTACAAGACGAACGCGGCTGCGCACTTCCGGCACCGGGCCGGGTGCGACGTCCACGGCCCGGGCTACTACCTGAGCCTCGAGCCGGACGGCGTCACCGTCGGGGGCGGTGTCTGGCACCCCGAATCCCCCGACCTGCAGGCGATCCGCCGGTCCGTCGTCGACCGCCCGGACGCGTGGAGGCGCACCGTCGGGGCGCTTTCGACCCGGGGCCTCGAGTGGTGGGGCGAGAGCCTGGCCCGGCCCCCGCGCGGCTTCCCGGACGAGCACCCTCTCATGGACGTGCTGCGGCGGAAGGACTTCGCGGCCGGGGTCGAGCTCCGCGAGCGGGATGCGCTCTCGCCCGGCTTCCTCGACCGGTGTGCCGAGGTCTACCGGGGGCTCGTCCCGCTGATGAAGGTCCTCGCCCGGGCGCAGGGGCTCCCCTGGTGAGGCCCGACTGACGCCAGCTCAGTGGAGGACGGGCGGCTTGCCCTGCTCGGGCCGGTCCTCCCCGGCGAGGCGCGAGGTGAGGCGGTCGCGCTGGCGGAGCCGAGTGGCGTCGAGCAGCATGCGCCCGGCCCACCGGTAGACGTTGAACTCCGCCACCACCGAGTGGAGGGAGCGCATGCGCTCCTCCTGCTCCTCCTCGGGCATGGACAGAGCCGTGGCCAGGGCGGCGCTCGTCTCCTCGAGGTCGTACGGATTCACGACGAGCGCCTCGGTGAGCTCCCGCGCGGCTCCGGTGAAGCGCGACAGGACGAGCACCCCGCGGAGGTCCTCGCGCGCCGCCACGAACTCCTTCGCGACGAGGTTCATCCCGTCGTGGAGGCTCGAGACGTAGCAGAGGTCCGCCGCCCGGTAGAACTGGACCACCGCCGAGGGCTGGTGGTGCGCGCGGAGGAGGACGATGGGGCTGTAGCCGCCCCCGAAGCGCCCGTTGATGCGCGCCGCGGCCCTCTCGACCTCTTCTCCGTAGGCCCCGTAGCGCTCGATGAGCGTCCGGCTGGGAGCGGCCACTTGGACGAACCAGAAGCGGCCCACCCACTCCGGCCACCTCTCCAGCATCCGCTCCACTGCGAGGAGGCGCTCCACAATCCCCTTCGTGTAGTCGAGGCGGTCGATGCCCACTCCCAACATGGCCCCCGGCGGGAGTCCGAGCTCGGCGCGGACCGCGGCCCGGCAGACCCCCACGGGCGGCGCCTGCTCCACCCAGCGCGTGGGCCACTCGATGGAGATGGGGTAGGGGCGCACCATCGTCTCCCGGCCGCCCAGGACGACTGACTGCCGCTCCCGGTCGATGCGGGCCTCGAGGCTGCGGTCGACCGATTCGAGGAAGTTGTTGCAGTGCTCCTGAGTGTGGAAGCCCATGATGGAGGACCCCAAGAGCCCCTCGAGCAGGTCCTTGTCCCAGGGACAGATGCCGAGCCGCTCGGCGCTCGGCCAGGGGATGTGCCAGAAGGTGAGGATGGTCGCGCGCGGCAGGCGCTGGCGGACGAGCCTCGGCAGGAGGGCGAAATGGTAGTCCTGCACGAGCACGATGGGGTCGGGGCCTCCCGCTTCCTCGACGATCACGTCGGCGAAGCGACCGTTCACGCGCTGGTACTGCTCGAAGTCGCCCACCCGGAACTCCGGCCGGGTGTGGGCGATGTGGCAGAGGGGCCAGAGGCCCTCGTTCGAGAAGCCGTAGTAGTACCCGCGCTCCTCCTCCGCCGTGAGCCAGACCCGGCGGAGCGTGTAGCTGCCCTCCCCGGGCGGGACCCGGATCCGGTCGTTGCGGTCCACCGTCTGGCGGTCGGCGCTGCCTCCCCCGTGCGCGATCCAGGTCCCGGAGCAGGCCCGCATCACCGGCTCGAGCGCGGTGACGAGGCCGCTCGCCGGCATTACCGTGCGCGGAGGGCCGATCTCGCTCTTCTCGTGGATGTAGGGTTCCCGGTTGGCGACGACGAGCAGGCTCTCGCCGTGGAGGTTCTCGCGAAGCACCTGGCGCAGCCGGCCGGCCGACCAGCGGGCTCCGGCGGCCTGGGAGTCCTCGGATGCCAGCCGGGCCATGAGCTCGCGCACCTGGGCGATGACCGGCTCCATGGCCCGGTGCGCGGGGGGCTCCGGGCGGTGGCCCGGGCGCAGGACCACGAGGGGCAACAGGCGCCTCAGCTCCTCGCTGAAGGTGGTGTGGGAGAGCCGGCCGGCGAGGAGGATGAAAGCGCCGGCGGCCACCGCCACGAGGGCGAAGGCGAGCACGGTGAACCGCTCGGTGGTCGCCATGCGCCTCTCCAGGAAGGAGAGGTCCTGGAGGAGGACGACGAATCCCGCCGGGCGGCTTCCGTCGGAGAGGGCGAGCGCGGTCGCCCGCACCTCGCCACCCTCCATGGGCGCGTTCTCTCCCACGACCACCGGCGAGCCGACGCCCTCCACCAGGGTGAAGTGCCGGCAGTGGAGCGTGTCCGGGAAGGCCGGCGTGGAGGCGAGGGTCCGCCCGGCGGCATCGCAGGCCGCGGCTCCCCGGAGGCCCTGGTCGCGCACCAGATCCTCGAGCACCTCCTGGGTGGCCCGCGCGTCGCCGCGCCCCATCCGCGCGACTAGGCCCGCGCGCTGGGGCGCGAGCATGAGCCGCGCTCGGGCGTCGAGGTCCAGGCCGGCCCAGGCCCGGGACGACTGCCGGGAAAGGGCCACCGCTCCCCAGGCGGCAAGCCCCAGAAGAACGCAGAGCGGGACGAAGAGCCGCGCCGTCGACCGCATGGGCACCACCTTCCGCTCGGGACCGAAGCCTCCGCCCCGCGACCGATCGCCGGCGTCGGGCGCGGCCCGCCCCGCGAGAGGGACCTAGCTCCGAGCGTCGCTCACCGCAAACCGCTCCTTTGGAGACACCCCGTGCGACCCGGTCGGGCCATGGGGGCGCCTCCGGGGCGAGGGCGGACGGGTGGCGAGGTCGGAGATAGGCACGTCGGGGGTGAGCCGCAGCAGCGAAGGGGACCCCCCTCGAAGCGGACGCGGCTCGACCCGTGGAGCACGAGCGCTCCCGCCTGCAAGGGCTCAGCCGCGGCTCGTTAGCTCACCCGATGCGAGGGGGACCGGCTTCACGATCCGGAAGAGCTGCGCGCGCCGGAAGGGGCTGTGGTGTCGCTCGAAGCGCTCCGAACGCCGCTCGCCATCGAGCCGTCTAGACCCAGGAGCGCGAACTGGGAGTCTTGCCGATCAACCCGAGATCCTCGAGGCACCTCAAGTGCTCCGGTTGGGTCGGGGAGTGGCGACCGCTCGGGGGCCGGTATAAGCCGTACACGGAGTGATCGCGCTCCTCGCACGCGGGGTGCGCACCCGTTCTCCGGCGGGATGCGTCGGGGACGCGAAACCACTGCTCCCGCGCTCGAGGTCCTCCTCCGGGGCTCGCGACCGATGAGGGACATCCTAAAGGCCTCCCAGCGTCCTCTCCTCGCGGACCTCGCCCGGAAGAACACGCTCCTCGCCTTCGACTTCGACGGGACGCTCGCCCCCATCGTCGGCGACCGGGCGCGGGCCGGGATGCGTCCCGAGACGGCCTCGCTCCTCGCCCGGGTCACCTCCGCCTGGCCCACCGCGGTCCTTTCCGGACGGTCGGAGTCCGACCTCCGCGAGAGGTTCCGCGGGAAGGGGATCACCCGGCTCGTAGGGAACCACGGGATGGAAGGGAACGGCCAGACCCCGCTCGCCCGAGGGTGGAGGGCGCGGAGCCGCCGCTGGGCCGCGAGCCTCGAGCGCCGCGTCGGATCGATCGACGGTGTCGAGATCGAGGACAAGGGGGTGTCCCTATCCATCCACTACCGTCGGGCGCCGTCCGGAGGGGCCGCCCGACGGACCGTCGAGGACGCGGTCCGGGCGCTCGCCGGGGCCCGCATCGTGGGGGGGAAGAAGGTCGTGAACGTCCTTCCCGAGGGTGCCCCCGACAAGGGAAAGGCACTCGCGACGCTCCTGCGCCGCGGCCGCTTCGAGGCCGGGCTGTTTCTCGGGGACGACCTGACCGACGAGAGCGTCTTCGGCCGGTCGTTTTCGGTCCCCGTGGTCGCGATCCGGGTGGGGAGGAACCGGAAGAGCCGGGCCGTGTTCTACCTCCCCCGGCAGCGAAGCGTGGACGATCTTCTCCGGAGGCTCGCCTCCCTGAGGCCGGGAGGCGGGGGCCGTCCCCCCCGGCGGGAGACCTCGCCGCGCCTCGGTCCCCGGCGCGAGGCGCGGGAGCGGGGAGCCGGGAAGCGGGGACGCCGCCTCGCACGGCGCCGGGGCAATCGGCGGTAGCGACAAGGGAGGTGCAGCGTGCTGCGACCTGCATGGGCGGTGGGACTCGGAACCCTTCTTCTTCTCGCTGCGAGCTGCGAGAAGCGCGAGCACGCGGCGGGAAAGGAGCCCCCGCGGGTCACTGGGAGGGAGGTGGAGAAGAAGGCAGCCGACGCCGCGGGCGCGCTGGCCGACTACGCGAGGCAGGAGAGGGACGACTACATCGCCCGGGCACAGAAGGCGATCGACGACGCGCAGGCCGCCGTCGCGAGGGCGAAAGCCGATGCGGACAGGGCGGGTGCGAGCGCGAGGAGCTCCCTCGAACGGCAGGTCCAGGCGTCCGAGGAGAAGCTCAAGGTGGCCGAGCGAAAGCTCGAGGAGCTGAAGTCGTCGAGCGGCGAGGCGTGGAAGGACCTGAAGAAGGGCGTCGACAAGGCCGTCGACGACCTCGGGACCTCCGACGAGAAGGCCTCCCCGGCCAAGCGCTAGCGAGAGGCCGGATCGACCGGATACGGGGTCGCGCCTCCCGGGTCGGGCCGCGGAGCGGATGCCTGCTGGCTTCTCCCCGCGGCCGCGGAGCTTGGAACATGTCGGGACCCGGCGCTAAGCTCGCGGGCACTGGGGGTACACATGCGAACGCCTTCGCTCCGGCTCTGGGTCCTGCTCGCCACGCTCTTCGGGCCCGGACTCGGCGCCGCCGACCTTCCTCGCATCGCCCTCGGATCCACGGGGGGCGAGAAGGCGTCGGCCGCGTCGCGGCAGCTCCGCTCCGCGCTGTGCGGGACCTTCGAGTGCGTGGCCCGCAGGAAGGTCCTCACCGAGGGCAAGGTGGACTTCGCGAAGATGCGTGCCCAGGGGGTGTCGGGCTTCCTCTTCGGCGCCGTGACCGCCAAGGAGGGCGGGTCGAGGCTGTGGCTCGCCCTGCTCACCACCTCGGAGCGGCCGTCCCGGACCTGGAACCTACCCCTCTCGGAGGGAGGGAGGGTCTCGAAGCCGGCGATCGACGAGCTCCTGGGCGGCCTCCGGAAACGGTTGGAGGGTGCCGCCGAGGGGGAGGCCCCGCCCGCAGCGGCCGAGGGGGTCGCCGCGGCGGCGCCGGGCGCGCCCCGGGCAGCTGCGCGCGTCGCCTTCGGCGCCCTGAAGCGAGACCCGGAGTCGCAGCTCACTCGAGAGCTCCGCTCCCACCTCTGCGGGCGGCTCACCTGCGTGAAGCGGTCGGAGGTGCTCACCGGCGGCAAGATGGATTTCTCGAAGATGCGCGCGCGCGAGGTCTCCGGATTCTTGTCGGGCGCGGTCGCCGGCAAGGGAAGGGCGCGCACCCTCGAGCTCCGCCTCTTCACGTCGTCCGATTCGCCCGCTCGCGTCTGGAGCTTGCCCCTCTCTCCCCGCGGCCGGGTGGCGACGGCGTCGCTGGAGTCCGTGCGGGCCGAGCTCGAGGAACTCCTCGAGGCTCGAGCGGCCGCGGCGGAGACGCTCGCGGCTCCGCCGCCCCGACCCGAGGAGGCGCCCGCGGCCGAGGTGGCGGCCGCGCCGCCCCCTGGGCCGGCCGAGGCCGCAAGCACCCCCGCCGGCGAGGCGGGTTCGGCGGCGGCCACCCCGCCCCCGCCCGTTCCCGCCGAGGTGGCCCCGCCCGCGCCCCCACCGACCACCCCCCAGGCCCCGGAACCACCGGCACCTCCCGCCCCGGCCGCTCCGCCGAAGGAGGAGGGCCCGCGCACGAGCGGCCTCATCCCCGGAGTCCTCCTGGGGCCGAAGGTGACGGCTGCGGCCCTTTTCCCGCCAAGCCTCACGGTGGGCGCGGAGATCAAGGTCGTGGGCTACCTGGGAGCCTCCTTCGAGTATGGGCTATGGCCCCAGAACACGTCGGTGAGCAATTACTCTATTAACTTCAAGAGCTGGAGCGCCGGGCTGCGGGTGTACCCGTTCCGCGGGGCCTTCTTCGTCGGCGCCGCGCTCGCGAACTACAACTTGAACTTCGTCCAGGCCGCCACCGCCGTCCAGAGCGCCACCACCCTGAACCTGAAGAGCACCACCCTGGGGCCTCAGATCGTCTGGAAGTGGACCTTCGACTTCGGGTTGTTCCTCGGGCTCAACCTCGGCTATGGCTTCTCCCTGAACTACGCGTCTCCCCTCGTGGGCGCCTCGGGGACCAACCTCCAGACCGTGAAGAGCGACGCGGACTCGTACCTGAAGCCCGGCGTCCCCCTGCTCACCCTGCTCGAGCTGGGCTGGCTCTTCTGAGATACCGCGCGCCCGTCAAGCCTAGCGGCCGGCGCCCTCACCACTCGATCCGCCGGCGCTCGCGGAAGAAACCGCCGTCCGGACCCTCGCTCCTGACCGCGAGCCAGACTGTCCGCCCCCTCCTCGACGGAGCGCGGCGCCTCGCTCCCCCCATGCGGGCTCGCACCCAGCCCGGGCAGGCGGCGTTCACCTTCACGTCCCCGCGGACCTCGTGGGCGAGGCGCTGGGTGAGGGCGTTCAGGGCGGCCTTCGAGAGCGAGTAGGGAGCGGGGCCCTCGAGCCCTTCGAGAGCCCCCTTGCCGCTCCCTGCGGATGAGCCTGACCAGGATGCGCGGTCAAGCCCCGCCCTTTAGGGCGGGGAAGAATAGCGCCCCGGGAGATCGGGACTCGAGGCCCCGTGCTCCCGGCTCAGTCGGGCCGCTGCTGTTGTTCGGTGTATTGGCGCACGATGGCGGTGGGAGCCCTTCCGCAGGATGCGGCAAGGTAGCTGGGCTCCAAAGGACGCCCTTCCAATACCGCTTGGCGATGTCCTTCCGGTCCCTCCGCAGCAGCCGGCTGGAGGCGCCCTTGAGGCTGTTCACGACGCTCGAGACCGACACCCTTGGCGGGTACTCCACCCGCAAAGGGACGTGGTCGTCCTCTCCGTCCATCTCAACCAGGCGAGCGTCGAGTTGGAGGGTCTCAACCGAAAGAGGATGTCAGGACCTCCGCGCGCCGGCTATCCTCCGCCGGTGGACCCGCGGATGTCCATCGTCGCGGTCATCGGCGACGGGACGGCTCCGGCAGGCTCGGAGACCTGGAGGCTTGCAGAGGCCCTCGGGGAGAGGCTCGTGGACTGCAAGTACCGGGTCCTCACCGGCGGGCTCGGCGGCGTGATGGAGGCGGCCTGCCGTGGCGCGGCCCGCTCCGCCGCCCACCGTCCGGGCGTGGTCATCGGCATCCTCCCCGGGGACGACCCCGAGGCGGCGAACGCGCACGTGGACCTCGCCATCGCCACTGGCCTCGGCCACCTCCGTAACGGGATCGTGGCCCGGGCGGACGCCGTCGTTGCCGTCGGCGGGGGAGCCGGCACGCTGTCGGAGATGGCCCTCGCCTGGATCGAGCGCCGCCTGCTCCTCGCCTACCGCGTGGTGGGATGGAGCGGTCGGCTCGCCGGGACCCGAATCGACGAGAGGCGGCGCTTCGCGTCGATCCCGGACGATCAGGTGTTCGGGGTCGGCTCGGCGGAGGAGGCGGTGGCCACGCTCGAGCTGCGCCTGCCGGAGTACGTGGCGGCGCGCCGCAATGGGTAGGGGCCGGACGAACGAACAGCCCCTTTCTCAGGTCCGCCCCCATAAGGATGGAGCCACCTTCCAGACCTCGAGAACCGGCCCGCGCACCCGTGCGTGACGTGCAGCGCCGGGGAGCGGTCGCTAGCGACAAGCCGGACGCAGCGAGGCCCTGTGCCGCCGAAGAGACGCTCACCCCTCCCCACGGCTGTCCCTTTACCCGTCGGTGGGCACCTTCGCGGGCGGAGGGACGACGGGGTCGGACAGGAGGCAGCCGATTGAGCGCCGGCGGCGACCCGGTGGTCGTCTTAGGCGCGGGCTGGCCGCTCTCCAGACGCGACTTCATCAAGGGAGTGATCGCCGGGGGCGTCGTCATCTCCTCGGCGGGTCACCTGTTCCGCGCCTCGGCCGCTCCGGGAGCGGCCCGCGACCGGGGGGAACGGCTCCTCACCCTCGAGGTGAACGGGCAGAAGCGCCGGGTGGAGGCGACGAGGCAGGAGACGCTTGCCTGGACGCTGCGGCACAAGCTCGGGCTCACCGGGACGAAGCTCGGGTGCGACCGGGCGGAATGTGGCTCCTGCACCGTCCTCATCGAGGACGTTCCGCACTACGCCTGCTCGGTCCTCACCCACTCCGTGCGGGCCCGGAAGGTCCTGACCGTGGAGGGGCTCGCGAGTCCGGACGGGACCCTCCATCCCGTGCAGCGAGGAGTAGTGGAGGAGCAGGGCTTCCAGTGCGCCTTCTGCATGCCGGGGTTCATCATGGCGGCGGTGGGATTCCTGAAGAAGAACCCGAGCCCCACCCGGGCGGAGATGGCGCTCGGGGTGTCGGGGAACCTGTGCCGCTGCCAGGACTACGACAAGATCCTCGACGCGCTCATGCGGGGTGCGGAGAACGTGCGAAGGGCCGGCCATGCCTGAACGGAGGGAAGACGCCGGCGGCGGGGGAGAGGCCGGGAAGGGGTTCGGCGTCGGACGCCGTCTCATCGGGAAGGACTACGAGACCCCGGACCTGTACGCAAAGGTAACGGGGCAGGCGAGGTACGCCGAGGACTACCACGCGGAGGGAATGCTCTTCTGCCGGCTCCTGCTCAGCCCGATGCCGCACGCGCGGGTGAGGCGCATCGACGTTCGCAAGGCCCTCGCCGTGCCGGGCGTGAAGGCCGTCCTCACCGCCGACGAGCTGCCGCCCCCGGCCGACACCCTCACCGACAACGGCACTGTCATCAAGGCGAACCCGAAGGGCGAGCGCGCCCTGACGAT
>Ga0335077_10003276_pt1 | contig 19501 bp, 22 predicted proteins | sample Lox_Sample_31_FD_207151 | JGI IMG/M metagenome (GOLD analysis project Ga0335077, IMG submission 207151) | Soil microbial communities from Loxahatchee National Wildlife Refuge, Florida, United States - Lox_Sample_3.1 | ecosystem: Environmental > Terrestrial > Soil > Wetlands | place: USA...
ACCGGCGCCGGGCCATCGCGGCGGTGGTGGGCTTCCTGGCCGGCGTCGGGCTGCTGCTCGCGGGAGTAATGGTCGATGTCATCTGGATCGCGGTGGCGGGCTTTGTGGTCATGCTCGCCTGCAGCATGTGGGCGCTGACCAGCTACCGGCGCATCACTGGCAGCACCACCGGGCACGCCCCCGCCACGGGCAGGGGCTCTGGCAAGGAGCCGCACGCCGCCCGGGGCCGGCGGGCTGGCAACGGGGCGCGACCGGGGCTGATGGGGCGGCTGGAGGAGCGCTGGCGGCGCCGCCAGCAGGGCGACCGCTGATTCTGGCTGCCCGTTGCGCGGCCGCGCTGCTTCACTTGGAGCACGAACGGTTTCTGCTGTCAAACCCGGGAAGGGAGGGACTACGTCCCCGCAGGTCAAGCCAAGTATCGTGTTCGCCCACGGGATCTGGGCCGATGGCTCGTGCTTCAGCAAGGTGATTCCCCCCGCTTCAAGCGGAGGGGTATGAGGTGGCCTCCGCGCAGTACGGCCTCGACACCAACGAGGGCGACGTCGCCGCCACGCTGCGCACTCTGGGGCGGGTCAGCAGCCCGGCGATCCCGCGGTCGGCTGCTGGCTGGGTGCAATGAATTGCATCTGAGAATGCACTCTAGGTACACTCGGGGTATGTCTACGACGACGGTTGGGTTCGCGGTGGCGGAGGAGGACCAGGATCGCTTGGCCCGCCTGGTAGAGCACTTCGGGGGCGGTAACCGGTCGGCGTACCTGCGGGCGACGCTGCCGGTGATGGAGGCGCTGGCCCGGGCGGAGCGGCTGCGTGAGCTCCAGGCACGCAACGCCGAGCGCGTGGCGGCCGCCGGGCATGACTATGAGTCGCTGCTGGCGGAGATCAGGCAGGCGTACAAGGGTGGGAAACAGGAGCGTTGACCCTGCCAGGGCCGGTTCCGGTGCCGGTCGTGTTCGACGTGAACGTGCTCGTGCTGGCGGTCGCCACCGGCGAGTCGCCGTTCCGGAGCTGGCCATCGCCGCCGCCGACGTCAGGGAACCCGAGCGCGGACGGCCTGGGCGTTATCAACGACGCTGCGGAGTTCGCGCTCTGGCTGTCGCCGCACATACTGGCCAACACGGGCCGGGTGCTCGCGACGGTGGTGAAGACCCCTGACGAGGAGATTGATGAGTACCTCCAGGTGCTGGCCGAGATGGCCGAGGCGTCAGGGGGCGGGATCACTGACCCGCCGCAGACCGTCGGGGACTGCGCTGACTGGGAGGACGACCGGATCCTAGACTTGGCGGCCGCGGTCGGCGCGTTCCTCATTGTTTCGGCCGATGCGGACCTGACGGCCATGTCGCCGTGGCGGGGGCGCCCCATCATTGAGCCGCCGCAGTTCGCTTCGCTGCTCGATGCCTCCCGCCGGGCACGCAGGCGCCGGTGAATCATGTCGGCGGCGCCGGCACCAGGTGGTCGAGGTCGCCCGGCCCGGGGACCGCTGCGACGTCACGGGTGGTGAGGCGGCCCCCGCAGTGGGAGCAGGTCATGACCGCGTCGGTGACCTCACCGCATTCCTTGTGGATCATCTGGAGTGGCGGTCCCCCGGGGGCGGCGTGCTCGTCTCCCCACTGGCGCATGGCGGTCAGCACCGGCCACAGGTCCCGGCCCTTGGCGGTGAGGCGGTACTCATGGCGCGGCGGATGCTCGCGGTAGGGGACCTTCCGGAGGATCCCGTGCTCGGTGAGGTGAGCGAGGCGCTGGTTGAGGATGTTCCGGGAGATGCCCAGCCGCTGCTGGAACTCATCGAAGCGGGTGACGCCGAGGAAGGCGTCGCGCACGATCAGCATCGTCCACCACTCGCCGACCACCTCCAGGCACTGGGCCACCGAGCAGTGCATGCCGGCGAAGCTCTTACGTTCCACGAATCCACCCTAGAGGGTTCCATAATAGAACTCAATGCCCTAGAGTCCGTTCCATGACGCTATCCGCTCTCCGGCCGTCCCAGAAGCCAGCCCGGGCCACCGCCGGCCCGGCGGAGGTCCTGGCCATCGTGTGCGCCGGTGTCCTGCTGGCCAGCCTGGACCTGTTCATCGTGAACGTGGCGCTGCCCCGCATCGCCGCCGATCTGGGAGCCGCCGACCTTTCCCAGCTGTCGTGGGTCCTCAACGGCTACGCCATCGTCTACGCCTCCCTGCTGGTGTTCTTCGGCCGGCTGGCCGACCGCTACCGGCGCGATCGGGCCTTCCTGCTCGGGGTGGCGGTGTTCACCGCCGCCTCGGCGGCCTGCGCCGCCTCCACCAGCGTCGCGATGCTGGTCGCCTTCCGGCTGGTCCAGGCGGCCGGCGCCGCCCTGCTCACCCCCACCTCCCTGGGGCTGGTGCTCGCCTCCTACCCGCCCGAGCGCCGCCAGGGGGCGGTGCGCACCTGGACCGCCGTGGGCGGCCTGGCGGCGGCCATCGGCCCGGTGGTCGGGGGGCTGCTGGTGGCGGCCAGCTGGAGGTGGGTCTTCCTGGTCAACGTGCCGGTCGGGGTGGCCGCCCTGGTGGCCGGGTGGCGCCGCCTGCCGGCCGTGCCCGGGCACCCCACCGAGCGTCCCGATCCGCTCGGCGTCGTGCTCGCCACGGCCGGGGTGGGGCTGCTCACCTTCGGCCTGGTCGAGGGGCCGGGCTGGGGCTGGGGCTCGGCCAGGACCGGCACGGTGCTGGCCGCCGCCGTTGCCCTGCTGGGGCTGTTCGTGCTGCACTGCCTCCGCAGCCGCACGCCGCTGGTGCACCCGCAGCTGTTCCGGTCCCGCCAGTTCACCGGCGCATCGATCGTCGCCCTGTTCTTCTCCACCGCGTTCGGCGCGATGCTGCTCTCCGTCGTGCTGTGGGAGCAGGGCGCCTGGGGCTGGTCGGCCCTGCGGGCCGGCCTGGCCATCGCCCCCGGGCCGCTCATGGTCCCGCTGGTCTCGTTCCTGCTGGCCGGCGGCCTCATCCGCCGCTATGGGCCCGCCGCGGCGATCAGCCTGGGCAGCCTGATCTTCAGCGCCGGGCTCGCCTGGTGGGCCCTCGCGGTGACCACCACCCCCAACTACCTCTCGGGACTGCTCGGCGGCATGATCCTCACCGGGGCGGGCGTGGGCCTGACCCTGCCGACGATGATGGCCACCGGGGCGGCGTCGCTTCCGCCGCCGATGTTCGCCACCGGCTCGGCGGTCATCAACATGATCCGCCAGACCGGCCTCGCGCTCGGCGTGGCGGTCCTGGTCGCCGTGCTGGGCACCGGCGCCTCGCACGGAATCCCGCCGCTGGCCAGCTTCCAGCACGGCTGGTGGGTGGCCGCCGCCACCTCCCTCGCCGGGATCCTCCCCGCCCTCGGGCTCCTGCGGCGGCCCCGCCCGGCCGCCGCGCCCGCCTGAAGAACGACCGCCGCTGTCTCCGGCCGTTCGGCCGGTGGCACGCGGGGGACATCACGCTCCGCCTGTATGCGCGCTGAACCGGGAGTCGCCCCGGCATGAGGAGGCGGGCACCCGGGCCGGGCGCCGCGGCTACGCGGCGCTGCCGCGGCGCGCGTGCGCCCGTGTGGTGAGCAGGTGGCGGGCGAGCGCGGCGGCCTGGTCGCGGATCTCCGGGATGGCGGTGGTCTCGTACCAGCGCCCGCGCAGTGGCGGTCCCAGCGCGACGATGTCGCTGGCGGGCCTGCCGCCCGCGTCGCGCAGGGCGCCGCGGGCGTCGGTGTCCAGTCCCAGCCGCAGCGGATCCGGCCGGGCCAGGCCGCAGTCGAGGAGGTAACGCCGGAGGGGATCGGCGGTGGTGGTGATGTCGGTGGCGGGCCCGGTGCAGTTGATCAGCCAGCCGGTGGCCAGGTCGGTGGATGAGCCGCCGTGGTCGACGCGGACCCGGACGCCGTCGTGCTGGTCGCCGGCCGCGGTGACCTGGCCGCGGTGCACCGTCAGCCGGCCGGCCGAGGCGAGCGCGGCGGCCCGGCGGGCGGTTTCGGGCGGCAGCCGGTGGCGGTGCACCTCCCAGTAGCGGGCCAGGTGGCGGAGGAACAGCCGCCTGTCGGCCGCTGACAGCTGCTGCCAGAGGCCGGGGATGTGCGGCCGGAGCGCGTCCACGGTGTCCTGCCAGTCGCCGGGGTAGGCGGCGGCGCTGGCGCGGATATCGCGGATCAGCGTGGTGAGCCGGAGTGCGCCTCCCGGCCTGCGGATGACCGGCACGGGGTTGACCGCGGCTGCCGGGCGCGGCCAGTGGTGCTCGCGGGGGAGCAGCGCATGGCGGGAGATGGCGTGCACGGCCGTCTGAGGGTGGGCGTCGGTGAGTGCGATCGCCACGTCCAGCATGGTGAGGCCGGTGCCGAGCACGGCGACCGGGCGGCCGTCGGCCGCGGCCGCCAGCGCGCCGGGCTCCCACGGATCGGCGATGTAGCGGTGATCCTGCGGGACCGGGCACGGCGGTGCTGGCGGCAGGTTGCCGGTGGCCAGCACGGCGGCATCGGCGTCGATCCGGCCGTCCGCCGCCAGATGCAGGCGCAGTGCACGGCCGTGGCCTCCGCGCCGGATCGCCACGACTTCCGAGGTGACGTGATGAACCCTCGCCGCTGGCTGCGCCGACCGGCGGGATCAGCTGGGGGGTACATCGCCGGGGCCTGCCGCAGAGCGCCCACCGGGCGGTTCAGGTGACCTCGTTGAGTTTGCCGGTGGCGACGTCGAAGACGAAGCCTCGGATGGCGTCGGTGTGGGGGATGAAGGGGCTGGTTTTGATGCGGGCGATGGATTGGCGGACGTCTTGGTCGAGGTCGGGGAAGGCTTCGGCGGCCCAGGGGGGTTTGATGCCGGTGTCGTTGTGGATGTCGCGTTTGAAGGCGTCGTCGGTGAAGGTGAGCATGCCGCAGTCGGTGTGGTGGATGAGGATGATTTCGTGGGTGCCGAGCAGGCGCTGGCTGATGGCCAGGGAGCGGATCTGGTCGTCGGTGATGACGCCGCCGGCGTTGCGGATGACGTGGGCTTGGCCGTCGGCCAGGCCGAGGATGGCGTAGATGTTGAGGCGGGCGTCCATGCAGGCGACCACGGCGGTGTGGGCCGATGGGGGCATGGGCAGCGGGCCGGAGAACGTCTCCGCGTAGCGGGCGTTGTTGGCCAGGTAATCCTCGGTGGCTGACATCTGGGTCTCCCGTTATCCGTGCTGGCATCTATCGTTCTGGCCCGGCCAACTGGCGCTAGGCCTCCTTGTCGGCATTGGCCGGGAGCAGGGCCCGGCGGCCCGGCCAGATCCGGCGGATGAGCACATACATCTCGCAGCCCAGGCAGAGCCCGAACACCGCGTTCAGGAAGGCCGCGGCCAGGGCGGCTGCGGTGGCCGCCATGCCCAGCCAGGTCAGGCCCGCCGCGTAACCGGCCACCCCGGCGACCGCGAAAGCCAGGCCGACCGCCTGGGCGAACCGCGGCGGCGCCGCGGGCTCGAGTTCCGCGGGCGGGCCCAGCCGGGGCCGGACCAGCCGCCGGTAGAGCATGCCGTAGGGCGAGTACCGCAAGCCGAAGACGGCCCCCACGGCGAAGACGACCGCCTGGGCCGCCAGCAGCCATACGCTGCCCGTGACCAGGACGACGGCGAGCACGACGGTGGTGATCAGCGCAGCAAAGCGCGGGCCCCGCGGATCGATCTCCATCGGCGCCATCCCTCCCCAGGCGTTCCTGCCGTACCGCAATCGCGCCCGGTCACGGGCCGAGCAAGAGCCGCCGCCTTCGAGCCGCCCTAGCCGTAGTAGTCATTGCCCCTGGAGAACTCCACGAAGGTGCATGGCTGGTCGCCGACGGCCCAGGCGTCGTGGCCCGGGGGAAGCAGCATCACGTCCCCGGCCGAGAAGTCCTGCTGCGAGCCGTCACGCAGGATGACCCGCAGCGTCCCCGCCGTCACCAGTGCCACGTGCGGCAGCTCGCACAGCTCCGTCCCCGCGTAAGCCTTGAGGTCGTTCGGCCACTTCGCCCCCGCGTGGAAGGTCACCTCGGTGACGGCGACGCCGTCCAGCTCGGCGGTCTTCTTGGAGATGAGCCCGTGGGCATCGGCCCGCACGTCCGCCAGGTGAGCCTTCTGCATGGCTGGGTTGTATGCCGGCATGGTTCAAGCCTGCCCGGCCATCGGACATAAGTCTAGTAGTTCGATCGGATATATCGGGAAATTCGCCGGAAGCCAGCCGGGCCGGCCAGCACCCCCGGCCGGGCCCATCCGGGCTGCGTCCCGGGCCGGCCGGTGGCGATGACGCCGCCCGGCGGTGAGCGGGACCAGGTGAGCGGGACCAGGTGAGCGGGACCGTAAGGCGGGGGCGCCCGCGCACGGACGGGCGATGGCCGGGGCGGTCACTCTGCATGGGCGGTCTCTTGCGAACGGCCGGATAATTCTTGATAATTCAGATCAAGATTATAGAGAGTTACCGCAGGACGCACCGAGGAGGACCCCCGTGACGATCACCACCGTCATCGCAGACACCCGCCAGGCCGTGACCGACGATCCCGCCGCCGCCCAGGCCCTGTTCAGCGCGCACGGCACACTGACCGGTGTCACCGAGGTGGATGTCCGCACCCCCACCCACGCCTTCACGGTCGACGAGCCGCCCGCGCTCGGCGGCGACGGCAGCGCGCCGAACCCGGTCGAGTACGCGCTTGCCTCACTCGGGTCGTGCCAGGCCATCACCTACCGCTTCTGGGCCGAGCACCTCGGCATCTCGTTCGACAAGCTCACCGTCACGGTCGAAGGCGACCTCGACATCCGCCGCTTCTTCGGGTTCGACGACAGCGTGCGGCCCGGCTTCTCAGCTGTCCGGATCCAGGTCGGCATCACCGGGCCGGAGACCGCCGAGCGCTACCAGCAGCTTGCCGCGGCGGTGGACGAGCACTGCCCGGTGCTGGACCTGTTCCGCAACCCCGTGCCGGTCGACCGCACCATCACCGCCCACTGACCACGCCACCGGGCCGTGCCGGGCCGGACCGGCGTCCCGCGCATGTTGCGCGGACGGCCGGCCCCGGGGCGGCCGGCGCCGGACGGCCGATGAGGCCAGCACGGGCCGTCCAGTAGTGTCGGTCGGCGTGACCACACCACAACACCGGGCCGACCTGTTCCTCGATCCCGCCTCCGACCCGCGCGAAGGCGGCCCGCGGCTGGGGGACGAGCGGGCCACGCTGAACGAGTTCCTGCGCGGCCAGCGGCTGACGCTGCAGCTGAAGTGCGACGGGCTCGACGCCGGGCAATTGGCCCGCCGTGCCGTGGAACCGTCCACGATGTCGCTGCTCGGCCTGGTCCGGCACCTGGCCGAGGTGGAGCGCGCCTGGTTCCGCCGCCGGTTCGCCGCGCTCGACGTGCCCAAGCGCTACCAGACCGAGGCCGATCCCGACGCTGACTTCAACGGGGCGGTCGCCGACCCGGCCGTGGCCGAGGAGGCGTGGGCGGCGTGGCGCGAGGAGGTCGCGTTCGCGGAGCAGTTCACGCGCGACCACGACCTCGATTTCGTCGGCCACGACTCCGAGGGTGAGCCGATCTCGCTGCGCGAGCTGCTCGTGCACATGATCGAGGAGTACGCCCGCCACAACGGGCACGCCGACCTGCTCCGCGAGCGCATCGACGGGCGCCTCGGCCAGTAGCATCCGGCGGCGGCCAGACGCCACATGATCACCCCGCGGCCGGGCGGCAGAGCGGCCGGGCGGTAGATTGGGCCCGAGCCTGGATAGCGAGGTCTTGTGGCTGGCGTGCTCCCGCCCGCGGCGCAACGACTGCGGGGGACCGCGGTGCATGAAGGTCAGCTGGACGGAAGCCGGTTCGTCGGCCGCCAGGCGGAGCTGGCCGCCGTCTCCTCCGGCATCCAGGCCGCGGCCGGCGGCCGGGCTCGCGTGGTGTGGATCGAGGGGGAGCCGGGCTCGGGAAAGACGGCGCTCGTGCGCCGGGTGCTGGCCGCGCTGCCCCCGGAATTCACCGTGCTGCAGGCCGAAGCGGACGAGCTGGCCGGGGACACCGCCCTGGCGGTCGTGGCCCAGCTGGGCCCGCCCGCCGGCGGCGAGCCGTTCGCGGCCGGCCTGGAGCTCCTCCAGCTGCTGAGCGCCCGGCAGGACGCCGGGCCGGTGGCCGTGGTGATCGAGAACCTGCACTGGGCCGACGGGCCGTCCCGCCGGGCGCTGCTCACCGCGGCCCGGCGCCTGGGCGATGACCGGGTCGTCATGCTGGTGACCAGCCGCCCGGAGGCCGCGGCCGGCGACGGCTGGGAGAGTTTCCGGCTCGACCCGGAGCGCTGCCTGCGGGTCGCGCTCGGCCCGCTGACCTGGCGTGAGGTGGCAGCGCTGGCCGGCCAGGCCGGGGTCCCGCTGGGGCGTGCCGACGCCGAACGGCTGCACCGGCACACCCGGGGCCACCCCCTCTATGTCCGGACGCTGCTGAGCGAGCTGACCCCCGGCCAGCTCGCGGGGCCCGACGGCGATCTCCCGGCGCCACGGTCACTGGCCGCCACGACCACCACCCACCTGGCCGGGCTGCCCGAGGAGGCACAGGCGCTCGCCTCGGCGCTCGCCGTGATCGGCCACCGGGCGCCGCTGCCCACGGCCGGCCGGATCGCCGGGGTGCCGCACCCCGCCCCCGCCCTGGAGAGCCTGCTGGCGACCGGGTTCGTGACCTGGTCGCCGCGGGAGGCGCAGACGCCGGTGGACTTCAGCCATCCGCTGTACCGGGCGGCGGTGTACGACGGGCTGACCCCGACCCGGCGGCAGGAGCTGCACCGCGCCGCGGCCGCGGTGCTCGGCCCGCCCGCTGACCTCGCGCACCGGGTGGCCGCCGCCGACAGCGCCGACGAGGACCTGGCGAACGAGCTCGATGACGCCGCCGCCCGGGAGCTGGCCAGCGGCGCGCCCGCACAGGCGGCCAGGTACCTGCTGTGGGCATCGCCCCTCACCCTGGACCGCGACCTGGCCGGCACCCGCCTGCTCCGGGCGGCGCGGCTGCTGCTGGCGGACGGGCAGACCGCCCGGGCGGGCACGCTGCGCGCCCAGCTCGAAGGCTGCCGGGACAGCCCGCTGCGGAACCTGGTGCTGGGCACCCTGGCCTGGGAAGAGGGCGACGCGGCGGCCGCGGAGTCGTGGCTCCTGCGGGTCGCGGCGGTGGCGGACGACGGGGGCACCGATCCCGGCGTGGCCGGCCCGGCGCTGGCCCAGCTCGGCATGATCTACGGCACGCAGGCCAGGGCCGCCGAGGCGACCCGGGCCAGCGGCCGGGCGCTGGCCTTCCCGCTCACCGGCCCCGAGGCGGTGCAGAACGCCTGGTTCGGCCAGGCCTTCGGGACCGGCCTGCGGCACGGGGCGCCCGCCGCGCTCAGCCGCCTGGCCGGCCGGCTGCCGCAGCCCCCCGGCGAGGTACCCGCCGCGGACGCGCCGCTGCTCATCATCCGCGGCGCGCTCGGCTTCTACGCCGGCCGGCACACGGCCGCGGTCGCTGACCTGCGGGCGGCGGTCAAGCTGGCCCGCCGCGGCCCGGCGTCCAGCCAGCTTCCGCGCGCCCACATGCATCTGGCCCAGCTGCTGCTGTACACCGGGGAGTGGGATGAGGCCCTGGCGCAGGCCCATACCGCGCTGTCGCTGGTCGCCGACGAGCGCCGGGTGTGGATGGAGGCCCAGGTGCACGCCACCCTGGCGCGGGTGCTGGCGTGCCGCGGCGACTGGGCCGGCGCCGAGGAGCACCTCGCGGCGGCCTGGGCGGCAGCCACCGCGCTGGGCACGGTCGAGGCCATCGGCGGGGCGCGGATAGCCGAGGCCGTGCTCGGCCGGGCCCGCGGCGAGCCGGCGCGGGCGGTCAGGGCGCTGGGCCCGCTGGTCAGTGACGGCTCGCAGGGCGCGTCGCGGATGAGCTCGCTCGGCTGGTGGCCCACCCTGGTCCTGGCCCTGCTGGACTGCGGCGACGTGGACGGGGCGGCCGCCAGCACCGGTCGGCTCGCGGAGGCCGCCGGGGAGCGCGGCCTGGACCTGCGGGCCAGGATCACCGGGCTGCGCGCGCAGGTGGCGCTCGCGCAGCGCCGCCCGGATGAGGCCGACGCCGGCTTCCGGCAGGCGCTGGCCCTGCTCGGGCCCGATGACCCGCTGATCGAGCGGGCGCAGCTCCGGCACGCGTTCGGGCGGCTGCTGCTCGCGCGGGGCGACCGGCGCGGCGCCCTGGACCAGCTCCGCGCAGCGCACGAGCTGCTGGAGCGGGTTGATGCCGTGCCCTTCCTGGCCCAGGTCGCCGGCGACCTGAACCGCTGCGGCATCCGGGCCGCGGCCCCGCCCGCCCGCTCCCCGCTGGCGCTGACCGACCGCGAACGCGACGTGGTCGCGCTGGTGAGCAAGGGGCTCACCAACCGCGAGGTGGCGGCCGAGCTGTACCTGAGCGACAAGGCCGTCGAGTACCACCTGCACAACGTGTTCGGCAAGCTCGGCATCCGATCCCGGCGCGAGCTCCGGGACCGTCTCCGCGCCTCCGCCTGAGGCCGCCGGTGCGATGGCGCTGGGGACCGGGTCCGGGAATCTAGGGATTCTCCCTAGGGCGCGACGGCTCCCCCGGACGCATCGTGGTGGCATGACGATCACGGCGCAGCAGACGCAGGGCAAGGCCTCGAACAAGTGGCTGGTGCTGGTGGCCATGACCGGGTCACTGGCGATGATCATGCTCGACCAGACGGTGGTGACCGTCGCCCTGCCGTCGATGGCCCGGCAGCTGCACCTCGGCCCGACCGGCCAGCAGTGGGTGGTGAACGCCTACGTCCTCGCGCTGGCCGCGCTGGTCGCCTGCGGCGGCAAGCTCGGTGACCTGCTCGGCCGGGCCACGACCTTCCGCGCCGGCGTCACCGTCTTCTTCGCCGCCTCCGCCGGCTGCGGCCTCGCCCCCGGCGCGGCGGTGCTCATCGCCGCCCGGGGGCTGCAGGGCGCGGGGGCGGCGCTGATGATGCCGGCCTCGGCCGCCATCGTCATCAACGCGTTCGACCGCCGGGAGCGCGGCCGCGCGATGGCGATCTACGCCGGGATCAGCCAGCTGTTCCTGGCGATAGGCCCGCTGCTCGGCGGCTTCCTCACCGAGACGGTCTCCTGGCGCGCGGTGTTCTGGCTGAACGTGCCGGTCGGGCTGGCCGCGCTGGCCCTGGTCCACGCCGCCCGCCCGGAGAACGCCCGGCAGGCCGGCAGCAGGCTCAGCGTCACCGCCGTCGCGCTGCTGACCGGCGGGATCGGGCTGCTCGTCCTCGGGCTGCAGCAGTCCAGCCAGTGGTCCTGGGGCTCGCCGGCGACGCTGCTCACGATCGCGGCCGGGGCGGCGGGCATCGCCGTGTTCGCGGTCACCCAGCTGCGCAGCGCCGACCCGCTGCTCGACCTGCGGCTGTTCGCCCGCCGGCCGTTCCTCGGCGACTCGCTGGTGATGGCGCTGGTGCAGTTCGGGCTGCTGGCCGCCGTCCTGTACGCATCGCTGTACCTGCAGGAGCTGCTGGGCTTCAGCCCGATCACCGCGGGCCTGGCGACCCTGCCGCTGGTGCTCGGCATCACGGCGGCCGCGCAGGCCGGCGGCCGCTGGTTCGACCGGTCCGGGGTCCGCGCGCCGGTGCTCACCGGCCTGTCGACCGCGCTCGCCGGGCTCGCGGCCTGGACGCTCGCGCTGCCGCAGCTGAGCTACGGCTGGCAGGTGCCGGGCATGCTCCTCACCGGCGTGGGGCTGGGCCTGACCATTTCGCCCACCAGCACCGACGGGCTCAACCGGGCCAGCCGCGCCGAGCGCGCCCAGGCGTCCGGCCTGATCCAGACCGCCCGGCAGGTCGGCGGCACGTTCGGCGTCGCCATCATCGGCACCATCATCGCGCAGATCCTGCGTAACGGCGGTGCCGTCCCCACCTCGCAGCACGCGGCCGGCGCGATCACGGCCGGCTTCGCCGTGGCGACGGCTTCGTTCGGTGCCGCCCTGCTCGCGGGCGCCCTGCTGCTGCCGCGCGGCCGGCAGGCGGCCGCGCCCGAGCCGGCGGCCGGCCTCGTGTCCAGCCCGGCCCGCTAGGGCCTCCCGGCCGTAACCGCACCCAGCCAGCACCAAAACCGAAGGAGACAGCAGACGATGACCAGGTTCATCAGGGACGACGACTTCGACGAGCAGCTCGCCCGGACCCTCGCGGTGGCGACCACCGGGTCCGCCGACCTCGGCGAGGCGCTCGCCACCGCGGACCGGATCGTCCCCGGCGACCTCGACTCCTGGTACACCGAATGGACGCGCACCGCCGACCGGGTGCGCGAGGAGGGCGACGCCAGCCGGGACGCCGGCCACCTGGCCAGCGCGACCGGCTGCTACCTGCGCGCGAGCGAGTACTACCGGCAGGCGTTCTTCTACGCCCGCGACGACCTGGACTCCGCCCGCCTGCGTGACGCCTACGCCGCGCACCGCGCGGCCTTCCGGGCGGCGATACCGGGCCTGGCCGTGGAGTGCGCCGTGGCCGCCATCCCCTACCAGGGCACCACCCTGAACGGCTACCTGCTCCGGCCCGCCGGCGCGCCCGCGGCCCGGCCGACGGTCATCGCGCCCGCCGGGTACGACTCCACCGCCGAGGCCGGCTACCCGTTCACCGCGGTGGCCGCGCTCGGGCGCGGCATGAACTGCCTCATCTTCGAGGGCCCGGGCCAGGGCGGCGTCCTGTACGAGCAGCGCCTGTACTTCCGGCCGGATTACGAGGCCGTCCTCACCCCGGTCGTGGACTGGCTGCTCACCCAGCCCGGGATCGACCCCGGCGCGCTGGTGCTGTTCGGGCGCAGCTTCGCCGGCTACCTGGCCGCCCGCGGCGCGACCGGCGAGCACCGCTTGGCCGCCCTGGTCTGCGACCCGGTCGAGTACGACTTCGCCGGGACCGTCCGCCAGCGGATGGGCGACGAGCTGTGGCGGCAGCTGCAGGACGACGACCCCGCCATCGACCCGGTTCTCGACCTCATGCTGTCCGACCCCCGGCAGCGCAACTCCTTCATGTCCCGGATGGTGACGCACGGCACCCCGGCGATGCGCGGCTACCTGCGCGAGCTGTCCACGTTCACCCTCGTCGGCCGGTCGGCGCGGATCACCTGCCCCACGCTGGCGCTGGAGGCCGAGGGCGACTTCGCCAACCTCGGCCAGCTGCAGGCCTTCACCGCCACCTTGACCTGCCCGGTCACCAGCCACAGCTTCACCGCCGCGGAGGGGGCGGGCGGCCACTGCGAGGGCCTCGGCCAGCGCCGCCTCGAGCGCGTCGTCTACGACTGGCTGGAGACCACCCTGGCCGGGGGCCGGCCACGGGGAACAGGGGCCTGAGATCTGGGTGCGCGCGCCGGCCTGACGGGTCAACGCGCGGCAAAAGCACCTGGTCAACGGCCACATCACGGGTATCATCGGGTGGTGATGGGTGGGGGATCGGGCGACGGCGCGCGGATGCGCCTGGCTGAGCTCGTCGCGGCGCTGTCGCTGGGCGTCGATCTCGGCTTCGGGCAGCCGATGGAGCACGTCCTCCGGCAGTGCCTGATCGCGCTGCGGCTGGCCGAGCGGGTCGGCCTCGGCGAGGGTGAGCGTGTCGTCGTCTACTACACCGCGCTGCTCGTGAACGTCGGCTGTCATTCGGACGCGCACGAGCAGGCCAAGTGGTTCGGCGACGACATCGCGCTCAAGGGTGCCAAGTACGAGCATGACCTGCACAGCCTCGGCTACGCGGCCACGACCACCCGCATGATCGGATCGGGCAACCCGCCCCTGCACCGCTTCCGGGTGGGCCTGGAGTTCGCGCTCGCCGGGCACCGCGAAGTCGCCGGGATGATCGCCCGGCACTCGGCGATCGCCCGGTTGCTGGCCGAGCAGCTCGGGCTGCCGGACGCCGTGCAGCAGGCGGTCGGCGCGTCGTACGAGCAGTGGGACGGCCATGGCTGGCCGGGGGAGCTCAGGGGTGACGCGGTGCCGATCGCCGCCCGGCTGACGCAGCTGGCCGAGTACACCGAGGTGGCCCACCGCATCGGCGGCGCCGAGGCGGCCGCGCTGCTGGCCCGCAAGCGCGCCGGTGCGCAGTTCGACCCGGCGCTCGCGGCGCTGCTGTGCGCGCACCTGGAGGCGATCCTGGGCGGCCTGGAATCGGCGCGGACCTGGGATGCGGTGATCGGGGCCGAGCCCGCGCTCGGCGTCCAGCTGTCGGGGGAGCAGTTCGACGCCGCGCTGGCCGCGGTGGCCGACTTCGTCGACCTCAAGTCGCCGTACACGCTCGGCCACGCCCGCGGCGTCGCCGGCCTCGCCGCCGCCGCCGGGGCGCAGCTGGAGCTCCCGGGCGGTGAGCTGACGACGCTGCGGCGGGCCGGGCTGGTCCACGGGCTGGGGCGGCTGGGCGTGTCGAACTCGATCTGGGACAAGCGCGGGCCGCTCGGCGCGGGTGAATGGGAGCGCGTGCGCATGCAGCCCTACCTGACCGAGCGGATGCTGCACCAGTCCCCGTCGCTGGCGCCGCTGGGCGTCGTCGCCGTGCAGTACCGCGAGCGTCTCGACGGCTCCGGTTACCCGCACGGCCTGTCGGGTGCGGCGATCACCCGGCCTGCCCGCATCCTCGGCGCCGCCGACGCCTATCAGGCGATGACCGAGCCGCGCCCGCACCGGCCGGCGCTCTCCGCGGAGGAAGCCGCGGCGGAGCTGCGCGGCGCGGTCAAGGCCGGGCGGCTGGACCGGGATGCGGCCGAGGCCGTGCTCGCCGCCGCGGGACACCGGGCCGCCCGCCGCCGGGAGGGGCCCGCCGGGCTCACCGCCCGCGAGGTGGACGTGCTCCGGCTGCTGGCCCGGGGCATGTCGAGCCGGGAGATCGCCTCGCAACTGGTGATCTCACCGAAGACCGCCCGCAACCACATCGAGCACATCTACGTCAAGATCGGCGCCTCCAGCCGCGCGACCGCCAGCCTGTTCGCCATGCAGCACGGCCTGCTCACCGACGAGTACCCCGCCACCGCCTTACGGTGACAAACATGGGGCAACTGCCCCATGCGGCCCGGCGAGCTGCCTCGTTACCTTCGGATCAGTGGACCGAAGGATGACGAATCGAGGCAGCCATGAGCCTGCGGAGCACGCTGTTCGCCCTCACCTACGACCGTCAGATGGCCAGGGTCGAAAAGGCCACCCTGCGGGCCCTCCGGGCGAGCCTGCTCGCCACGGCCAGCGGCGACGTGCTGGAGATCGGCGGGGGGACCGGGGCCAACCTGCCCTGCTACCGGCCTGGGGCCGGGTCGCTGACGATCACCGAGCCGGAGACGGCCATGCTGCGCCGCCTGGAGCGGCGCGCCCGTGAGCAGGTGCCGCGGGCCACGATCCTGCGGGCGCCCGCCGAGGACCTCCCGTTCGAGGACGGCACCTTCGACACCGTCGTGTCCACCATGGTGCTGTGCGGGGTCAGCGACCAGCCGCGGGCGCTGCGCCAGCTCCGCCGGGTGCTGCGGCCCGGCGGGCAGCTGCTGTTCATCGAGCACGTCCGCTCCGGCGATCCCCGGCTCGCCCGCCACCAGGACCGCATGAACTGGATGTGCCAGCTCGTGATGCGCTGCGACTGCAACCGGCCGACGCTCTCTTCCATCGAGGGGGCGGGATTCGCCGTCACCCACGTCGAGCACCTCACCATGCCGAAGGCCCCGTCGTTCGTGAGCCCGCTCATCACCGGCAGCGCGACGGCGGCCGCCGTCGCCGCCCGCCGGGACGCACAGCTCGCCCGCCAGGACCTGGCCTAGTGGGCTGTCCACTAACGTCCACCTGGTCAGCGGACACGATCACGCCTGGCCGATGCCCTGCGGCGACCCGGTGAAGGTATGTGGTCACCGCAGTAGCCACCGCCGGAAAGACCAGCAATCCGCCGAACGAGGAGGCGACCCATGCCGATGCAGGAGATGACCGCCGTCATCACCCGGTTCCAGGCCGCCACCGACGCGCTGGCCGTGCCGGGTGCGCGGCTCGGAATGAGCGAGGGCGCGGCCGAGCTGCTGCGCGGCGCGGACTGCCTGGACGCGCACCCGCTGACCAGGACGTGGCCGGTCCCGTTCGGCTTCGTGACCGGCCGTAAGGCCTGACCACACTCGTCTCTCACCGGAAAGGAACCACCATGGACGAGATTCACGGGCGCGCCTCGCTGCGGGTCGGCGCCACGCCGGATGCGGTGTTCGGCCTGATCACCGACGTCGGCCGGCTGCCCGAATGGAACATCGCGATCGAGAGGGTGCTCGAGCGGCCACCGGAGCTGGCCGAAGGCGTCGAGTGGACGATCAGGATGCACCCGCCCCGCACGCCCGCCTGGACGAGCATCTCCCGGGTCGAGGAGCTCGACCGCGACCGCCGCCGTTTCGCCTACGAGACGCGCAACGGCGACGGCAACCCCTCGTACACCAAGTGGGCCTGGGAGGTCACCGGCGCCGGCGGCGGCGCCCAGGTCACGGTGACGTGGGACGTCTACCTCAAGACCGCCGACCGCCGGTATTTCGGCGGCCCGATGCGCAAGCGCCAGCTGGCGCGCGAGGTCCCGAACTCGCTCGCCGCGATGGCCGGGGCCCTCGTCACGGCCGGGCCGAGGTGACCGCCCGGTCAGCCGTCCCCGTGGCTGTGGACCACCACCACCGGGCATTGCGCGGCGTTCACGCAGTGCAGGCTCACCGAGCCGAGGTGCTTGGCCAGATACCCCTCGTGTCCCCGCCTGCCCACCACCAGCACGTCGGCGCGGCCGGACTCCTCGATCAGCACCTCAACCGGGTGCCCGTAGACGACCTCGCCGTGGACATCGGCGGACCCATCCGCGCCCGCCTTGGCGATCGCCTCCCGGAGCATGGCCACCTCGCGGCCCTCGACCTCCTTTTCGACGGGCTCCGGGGTGCGGCCCACCGGCGGCTGAGCCGCAGCCGTGGGGTAATGCCAGGCCAGCACGGCCCGGACCGGCGTCCCTGTCGCTGCGCCGTACCGGACGGCCCAGCGCAGCGCCGCCACTGACTGGTCCGAACCGTCCACGCCCACCACCACGGGCGGCCGCACGTCGCCTTCGCTCGCCATGTCAGCTGCCTCCTCATAGAGCGCCTCGCCCTCAAGGGTGACGCAGAGAAACAATCTTCCCGCAGGCCGGCCGCGACCGCCAGGCCAGGGTCAGCCCGCCGGTCAGCCGCGGGCGCTTGAGCACGCCCAGCGGCACCGTCACCACCACGTGCGAGCCTTCCTCGGACGTGCCGTCGGCGCAGCGCACGCGCACCCCACCGGCGGAGAGCACGACCTCGGCCACCTCGGCGCCGAGCCGCAGGTCGGCGCCGGTGGCCATCGCGTCCACCAGGCGCCGGTAGCCGCCGGCCGGCACGTCGCCGAAGTAGTTCCCCTCGTACTCGATCTCGTTCCACATCCAGCGCCCTGGCGACCGTCAGCCCGGCGATCCCGGCGCCGACCACCAGCACGCGCTCAGCCGTCCCGGCCAGCCCTCCGGGGACTTCCGCCCGCCCGTCGTCGAAACTCCCCGTGCTCACCCCGGGCACCCCCGTGTCGGCGGACTGCCACGTTACCAAGGGACACGCCGCGCCCCGGGGTGGATCGGCTACGCGCCGGGGGGCAGGACGTCGATGTCAAACTCGTTGCCTTCCGGGTCCGCCATGCACCGCCAGCGGAACCCCTCGAGCTCGCGCGTCGTCCCCGGCTCGAGCCACCGGCCGCCCAGCTTCTCCACCTCCGCCGTGGCCTCGTCGAGGTCGTCCACGACCAGGTCCAGGTGCAGCCGGTTCTTCCCGGCCTTGGTGTCGGGCACGCGCTGGAAGCCGACCGTGAGGCCGTCCCCGGACGGCGACAGCACCAGGAACTCACCGTCGCCGATCGTGGTGTCGACGCTCACCGCGAGCAGGCCGCACCAGAACGGGGCAAGCCGCTCCGGGTCCGCGGCGTCGATCACCAGGTACCCCACCTTCGCAGGCATGCAGTCCCCTCCCCTCGCTGGCGGCGGCCGGCGCCGCTGCCACGCTCAGCGGTAGCGTAGTGCCGCGCCGGCCCGGCGGCGGGGCTGGCTCACCACTCCCGGGCCGGCCCGGTCTGGGTGGTGGCTTCCCGTGCCAGGCATTCCTGGGCAGCGGGATCCGGCACCGCGGGAACGAGGGCCGCCGGTCCCTGGGCGGCAAGATCCGGCAGCGCGCGATCCTGGGCTGCGTGCTCCGGGGCCGCGGGTCCCGCCTCGGCCCTGGCCCGCGGGTGCCCTGGCGCCGGCCCCCCTCTCCCGGGGCCGGGACGCGGCGGCCGGTACCCAGCAGCGGGAGGCTGCTCATGGCGATGCCCGCCAGGATGGCCGCGCCGCCGGCGAGCTGCACCGGGCCGGCCGGGTCGCCGAACACGACGACGCCCGCCACAGCGCCGACGAGCGGCTCCAGGTTGAGGAAGGCCCCGGCCACCTCGGCGGACACCCGTCCCTGCGCGTAGGCGAACAGCGTGAACGGCAGCAGCGTCCCGCCCACCGTCAGGCCGGTGACGGCCAGCACGGCGCCCGGGCCGGCCGGGAGCGCGGGCACGCCTTCCGCGGCCACCGAGAACGGCAGCACCGCGAGCGCCGCCCCCAGGAACTGCACCGCGGTCACCGCGACCGGGTCGCGGCCCCGCAGCCGCCGGGCCTGCGCCACCGTGAACGCCGCCGACAGCAGGAGCGACGCCAGCACCAGGCCATCGCCGGCGGCCGTCGCGCCGCCCCCGCCCCCGCCGGCGACCAGGCCCACGCCGGCCAGCGACAGCGCGAAGCCCGCCCAGGCCACTGGGCGCGCCACCGTCCGGTGCCAGAGCGCCGCGATGATGGCCACCAGCACCGGGGTGGCGCCGACCAGCAGCGCCGCGTGGCTGACGCTGGTGCGGGTGATGCCGGCGTTCTGCACCACGACCGACCCGCCGTACCCGATCGCGCCCGAGGCCAGCACGGACGGCGTGCAGGCGGCGCGCACCCGGGCGCGGGGGGCGGCGGCGAGCAGGATCGCCGCGGCCAGGCCGAAACGCACGAAGGTGAGCCAGCCGGGCGCCAGCCAGCCCAGGGCCAGCTTGGACAGCGGCACGGTCGTGCCCCACAGCAGCCCGGCGGCGGTGAGCGCGGCGACGGCGCGGCGGCGGTTGGTCTTCATGTCACCATACTCGCCGGTAGCAGGAACAGAATTTGATGGCCGGACGCTAAAACGAGATAACATATTGTTATATGGCGATTGATCTTGATGAAATTGACGTAAGGCTGCTCACTGCGCTGCAGGAGGACGCCGACTGCACCAACGTCGAGCTCGCCCGCCTGGTCGGCCTGTCCCCCGCGGCGACGCTGCACCGGGTCCGCTGGCTGAAGGAGTCGGGCGTCATCCGGGTCATCAGCGCCCAGCTCGACCCGGCCGCGGCCGGGTTTCCCCTGCAGGTGTACGTGACCGCCACCCTGAGCCGCCATGACCCGCGCTCGAGCCGCATCTTCGACGACGAGATCCGGGCGCTGCCGCAGATCATCGCGGCGGACAACGTCGCCGGCGAGACCGACTACCTGCTCACCGTCGTCGCCCGCGACGTCGCCG
>Ga0335077_10003277_pt1 | contig 19496 bp, 17 predicted proteins | sample Lox_Sample_31_FD_207151 | JGI IMG/M metagenome (GOLD analysis project Ga0335077, IMG submission 207151) | Soil microbial communities from Loxahatchee National Wildlife Refuge, Florida, United States - Lox_Sample_3.1 | ecosystem: Environmental > Terrestrial > Soil > Wetlands | place: USA...
TCCGCATGGCGAATTAGCTCCAGCCAGGGAGCGGCCGGGAGGCTCTTGCCTCCGGCGTTGCAGAACTCCTCATATGCCGACCAAGCGGCTTCCCCATGGTGAGCCTTGAGGTAAGTCTGAATGAGTTGAGACGTGGCGCGGAAATATCCCGCAGTGTCGTTTCGCCGCCACTGCACTTGTTGGAGCATGATGAGCGCATCCGTCGAGGCCGGTGTTTCGGCGACATGCTTTTCGAGAATGGTCACCGCATCGTCGAGTTTTCCCTGGTCGAGGGCGTCCTGCGCACGGACAACCTCGGGATCACCGGACCAGGCAATCTGCGATTCAATTTCCGCGCTGGCCTTTTGTTCGAGACCCGTTTGGTGTATGACTTAGGCGCCCAGCATGCCGAAGAGAAAGCCACCCACGTGGGCCCAGTGCGCGACGGCGGAACCCTGCCCGAGTGCCGCGCCATAGAAAAATTCCAGCAGAGCCCAGAGTGGCAAGAGGTAGTAGACCGGCGCTTTGAACCGGATCGGATAGAAGAAAGCGAACGTAGCCATTTCGACTTTCATCTTGGGGAAACGCACCAGAAAAGCGCCCATCAGCGCGGCCACCGCGCCCGAAGCGCCCACCAGCGGCGCAAAACTTCCCGGGGAGCACCAGGCGTAGAACTGCAGCGAGGCGGCTCCCGCAAGCAGGTAAAACACGCTGTAGATGAGGCGCCCCCAGTTGTCTTCCAAGATGAAGCCTGCCAGCCAAAGAAACCACAGGTTGCCGATGAGGTGCAGCCAGCCGCCATGAAGGAAATTCGCGGTCAGATAGGAAATGGCCCGCGGGCGCGCGGGAACGAAGCCAAAGTTATCGAGGATGGAAGTCTGTTGCAGATCGTCAAATTGCCGGCAGAGCGCGTCCATCTGCTGCTGGAGTTCGTCCGGATCTTCCTGGAGGCGCATTTGCGAATCCCAGGAATCTTGCGAGCGCCGGTTGGGGGAACCGAGTTGATTCCAGGCGTTACCCAACTGCCCTTTCACGGTGTCGATGAACAGGGCGGCCTGTGGCGAGGGCTTGAGCTCGGGATGCGTTCCGGCAAGCAGAAGGAGGTGCAGGCGCACCTCGGCGCGTTGAGGCTGCTGGGCCTCGATGGTCCAATGGGTGAGCAGGAAGGCAAGGATGTTGAGTCCGAGAAGCGCGAAGGTGATCACCGGCCAACGGCGGCCGCGCATGTTTTCGTGACGCAGAGGAATTAGCACCGAATTCTCCCGGATAAAGGCACTCGCGGAATTTGGACCGAGAACGAGAATAGATTACCGCGAGGTACGTAGCCGGGGAGTTACCCTGAAGTACAGGTAGATCGAAAGCGTCAGGATGCCGGAATGGACACCTGGGCCAGCCGGGATGAGCTGACGTGATTTGCGCGAAGAGGCGGGGCGGTTTGACAGTGCCAAGGAAGGCAGACTATCGTTCGAAGTCCGCAAGATATGAGGAACGGGGCATGAAGATACTGGTGATTGGTGGCGGAGGGCGCGAGCACGCGCTGGTGTGGAAGCTTCGGCAGAGCAAGGGCGTCGAGAAGATCTGGTGTGCGCCGGGAAATGGCGGCATTGCGGAGGAGGCGGAGTGCGCCGACGTGGAGGCAGGCGACGTCGAGGGACTGGTGAGGTTGGCGGAAAGAATTGGGCCGGATTTGACCGTCGTTGGGCCGGAGTTACCACTGGTGAACGGCGTGGTGGACGCCTTCCGCGAGCGGAAGCGGGCGGTTGTGGGCCCGGAGAAGAAGGCCGCGCAACTGGAAGGGAGCAAGATTTTTGCGAAAGAGTTTTTGCAGCGGCACGGGATTCCGACGGCCGGACTCTATGGAGCGCACGACTCGGCGGGAGCGGCCTACGGCGCGCTGTGCGCGGTGGATTGGCCGGTGGTGATCAAGGCGGACGGCTTGTGCGCCGGAAAAGGCGTGCTGGTAGCGCCGAATCCGGATGAGGCCACGGATTTCATCGAACGCGTGATGGAAAAGAATGAACTGGGCGAGGGCGGGAAGCGCGTGATGCTGGAGGAGGCGCTGGAGGGCGAGGAGCTTTCGTTCATTCTGCTGACGGACGGCGAGCGGTACGCGCCGCTAGCGCCGACGCGTGACCACAAGCGGGTGTTCGACAACAATGAAGGCCCGAACACGGGCGGGATGGGCGCTTTTTCGGCGGACGATCTGTTGCCGGAGAGTTTACAGCGGACGATTGAGGAAACCATTGTTGCGCCAACGATGAGAGGCTTGGCGGCGGACGGGATCCGTTACCAGGGATTTTTGTACATCGGATTGATGCTGACGAAAACCGGCCCGAAGGTGCTGGAGTTTAACTGCCGCTTGGGTGACCCAGAAACGCAGGCGATTTTGGCGCGGGTGGAGTTTGACTTGGCCGAAGTGCTGGCGGACACGGCGGCTGGAAATCTGAGGCCGGAGAAGATGAAATGGAAAGCGGGAGCGAGCGCCTGCGTGGTGCTGGCCTCCGGAGGATATCCCGGGAAATTTGAAACCGGCAAAGAAATCCATGGATTGGCGGAAGCGGGACGCGTGTCCGAGGTGAAGGTGCTGCACGCGGGAACGAAACGAGTAGGCGATAAGATTGTGACGAACGGCGGGCGCGTCCTGGGAGTGACGGCGACCGGGAAGGATTTGCGGGAAGCGCTGGACCGGGCTTACGCCGCGGTGGGAAAGATTCAATTTGGCGGTATGCATTACCGCAAAGACATCGGAAAATGGCCAGCGCAGAGTTCCGCCACTGGAGATTGAATCATGGCAAAAGTAACGCATTTGTTCCGTGCCCCGAAGAAGCGGGCGCCGATGGAAGAGTTGTCCCAAGCGGTCGCCGTGGAGGATGCAGGATTTGAGGGATGCGCGCACGCGCGCCCGATGGGAAAACGCCAGGTGTTGGTGATGGACGAGGAGACGCTACGAATATTCGCACTGGCCCCCGGAATCGTGCGCGAGAATGTGACCACCGAGGGGCTGGATGTGAACGGGCTCGCGGTGGGGCAGAAACTACGGCTCGGCGAAGTGGAATTGCAGGTGAGTCTGGTGTGCGATCCTTGCGAACAGATTGAGGCGCTGCGCCCCGGATTGCAGTCGGAAATGCAAGGGAGACGCGGGATGCTGTGCAAGGTGACGCGCGGGGGAGTCGTTCGGGTTGGGGATGAGATCGCGCTGGTGGACGCCGCAGCCGGAGCATAGCAACACGAAACAGGACTGGGAGAAAGGAAGCGCGGGGCAACGATTCCGGCGGGACTCTCAGGGTTTAGGTTTGCGCATCAGCGTGGGAGCCTCAGGTGGACGGTTTTTGTCCTGGGTCGTTTCCTCCTTCACGCGAGGTTCGGTGGGCGGCACGACCCATTCGAAGCCGCCGCGTTCACTCAATACGCCCATGATAAAGGGAGAATCACCCGCAATCAGGGGCAGAGCATCGCGCAGGAAATCGGTGGAGGCGGCAGGATCGGCTTTCTGGGCTTCGCCGCGCTGAATTTGCTCGACAACCTTATTGAGGTGCGCGTCCGATGAGCGCAGGCGCGCGATCGCGGGATCCCCCTTTTGAATCAAACCGAGAAGCGGAATGCCGGGCAGGTCGGCTGGAAAACGCACTTCCATGAGCGTTTTCGGATGGGACTTCTCCGGCGGGTAGAGCTGCGTAAAACGCGGCCGCAGCAGGTGCGTCTGCCAAAAATCGGCCTGGTTGGGGATGGCTTCCTGTTCGACGCGATAGTCAATCTGCCAGACTTCCGGACCATAATCCTGCGGGGCGTAGCCGATCAGAATAATCTGGAAGAGGGGCTCGTCGGGTTTCAGGTCGATCTTGTGGTGAAGTTGAGCTACAAGGGGCCGAAGCTTTTCAAGAAACACCACGCCGACCTGCTCGAGGTCTTGATCCGCGTCCGCGGAATTGTAGAAGCGGCGATCCGGAGCGCTGAAGTGCGGGATATCGAGGTCCAGTCGGATCGGCTTGGGTTGCGCCGGGACTTGCCATTCGGAGGCGCCCAGGAAAATGCCGATGTGGCGATTGTCCAGGGCAGCCACTCGCGGGGGGACGGACTTGGCTTCCAGCGGATGATCGATGGAGGCGAAGAGGATGGCGTCGTTGGCCACCTGGATAATCGTGCGGCCCCCGGCGAGGTTCGCGACGATTTCATCCTCCTGGGCACGGATGGGGCGCGCGGCCGCGAGAACGGCCAGCAAGCCCAAGGAGGCGGAAGCAAGCACTGCCTTCACAAACGAAGAGTAGCACAGTGCACGGCGCGGGGGACGGAGCGCGGGTTTCCGTGAGCAGAAGGATTGGCTAAAATAAAGAGTCGAACATTGAGGAGCGAACGGAACTATGGGTCTGAAAAGCTGGAAGAAATTGAAGCACGACGGGCAAACATTGGAGCAGATCCTGAAGGCACACGAGCTGTTCTGGGCCAGCAAGGAAGGCGGGGCGCGAGCCGATCTGACGGGTGCGAACCTCTCTGGCGCGGACATGCAGGGGCTGAACCTGGCGGGTGCCGTCCTGAAGAATGCGAATCTGGAGGGAACCGACCTGCGCGGGGCGCGGTTACCGGGAGCGGATCTGTCTGGCGCCAACTTGCGCAAGGCGGATTTGCGGAAATCGGACCTGACCGAGGCAGCGCTGCCCGGAGCAAATCTGGCGGAGGCGCAAGCCAGCGGGGTGGAGTTCTTCCGGTGCGATCTGACCAACGCGAATTTTCAGAAGGCGCTGCTGCGGAACGCGAATTTCCGGGATGCGCACGTGGATGGGGCGAAGTTCGCCCGCGCGGATATGGGGATTGCGATCCTGCGGGAGACGGATTTGCGCAATGTGGATTTGTCCGAAGTGGATTTAAGCACGACGCTGATGCCGCCGGGATGGGCGAAGAAGCAAGGCGCATAAGCAGCGTAGGCCTGTGCCGGTATGAGGCGCGGTGACCACCATCTATCCCGGCCGTCAGGGATAGCAAATTGATGGGGCGCATGTTAGCCTCACGCGAAGCCCCGAATTGAAGGAAAACCTTGGCAACGACCTCCCCACAACTCGATCTTGCTGACGTGCGCGAGCGCGTCCTGGGCATCCTGCGCGGCCTGCTGGAAGAGTTGGGGAGCCATGGCGCGGTGGCGGAGCTTTCGACCCGTTCGAATCTGGACCGCGACCTGGGATTGGGCAGCCTGGAGCGCGTGGAACTGTTGACACGGCTGGAGGCGGCGTTCGAGGTGCGGCTGCCGGACACGCTGGCGGCGGAAGCGAGCACTCCGGAAGAATTGATCAACGCGATTCTGGCCGCGCCGGGAATGCCGGTGAGTGATGAGGACTTCTCGGGGCTGCGGGCGGCCGGGACGGCAAAAGCGGCGGCACGGGAAGCGGCGGAGTCGATCGTCGAAAAGGCGGAGACGCTGGTGGAAGCGATCCGGTACCGGGGCGTTCACGACGCGCAGCGCACGCATTTGTTCATCACAGAAGACAACGAGCGCGGCGAACACCACTACACGATGACATTTGGAGAGTTGTACGCGGCGGCGCAGAAGTGCGCGGAGGAGTTGGCGCGGCGCGGCGTGCCGGCTGGCGGACGTGTGTCCCTGATGCTGCCGACGTCACGGCAGTTCTTCCTATGCTTCGCGGGAATTCTACTGGCGGGCGCCGTGCCCGTGCCGATCTACCCGCCATTTCGCGCGGACCGGATTGAGGAGTATGCGGAACGCCAGTCTGCGATTCTGAATAATGCCGGCGTCTGCCTGCTCTTGACGTTTCGCAGAGCGGAAGCGGTGGCGAAGCTGCTGAAGCCACGTGTGAAATCGCTATTGGGCGTGGTAGACGCGGAGAAGTTGCTGGAAGCGGCGGAAAAAGCGCCGCCGCCGGCGCCGGGCGCATTGCCGGCGTTCATCAGCGGCAGCCGCGTGCGGAAAGGGAGCGATATCGCCCTGCTGCAATACACGTCCGGATCGACGGGCGATCCGAAGGGCGTAACGCTGACGAACGCGAATCTGCTGGCGAACATGCGGGTGATTGCGAAGGGCGTGGACCTTGGCCCGAGCAGCGTGGGGATCAGCTGGCTGCCCTTGTATCACGACATGGGGCTGATCGGAGCGTGGCTGACTTTGCTGCTGCACGGCGTGCCGCTGGTGGTGATGTCTCCTCTGGCGTTTTTGACGCGGCCGGAGCGCTGGCTGCAGGCCATGAGCAAACACCGCGGAACGATCACGGCGGCGCCGAATTTTGCCTACGAATTGTGCGTGCGGAAGATTCCGGACAAGGCGATGGAGGGCGTGGACCTGAGCTCCATGCGCGTGGTGATGAACGGCGCGGAGCCGGTGAATCCGGAAACGCTGGAGCGGTTTGCAAATCGCTTTGCGAAATATGGCTTCCGAAAGGAAGCGATGCTGCCGGTCTACGGCCTGGCAGAGGCGTCATTGGGCGTGACTTTTCCACCGCTGGATCGCGTGCCGCGCGTCGAACGCGTGCAACGCGAAGCGTTCACCGCGCAAGGGCGAGCGGTTACCGCGGCGGCGGACGACGAGGCGGCGATCGCGTTTGTTTCGGTGGGGAAGAGCTTCCCGGGTCATGAAGTCAAAATCGTGGATGAACACGGCAATGCGCTTCCCGAACGCACCGAAGGGTTTTTGTGGTTCCGCGGGCCGTCGGCAACGAGCGGCTATTTCGAGAATGCGGAAGCGACGGCAAACCTGATGCCGCAGGGGCCGGTAGCGAGCGATGGCGGATATCCCTGGCTGAATTCCGGGGACCGCGCGTTTCAGGCGGAGGGCGAGATTTTCATTACCGGCCGCGTGAAGGACATCATCATCAAGGGCGGGCGGAATTTGTATCCCCATGAAGTCGAAGAGTTGGCGTCGCGCGCGGAAGGAACTCGCAAAGGCTGCGTGGTGGCATTTGGCTTGAAGGACGCCAGCACCGGCACGGAAAAGCTGGTGATTGTGGCCGAATCGCGGGAGCAGGATAAGGCGCGGCGCGCGGCCATCGTGGCGGCGATCAACGACGAAGTGTCCCGGGGCCTGGGGTTGCCACCGGATCGTGTGGAGCTGATTCCACCGGGAAGCATTCCGAAGACTTCGAGCGGGAAATTGCGGCGGGACGGCACGAAACAGCTGTATGCCGCGGGAACTCTGGGAGCCGGGCGGCCGCCGGCTTGGGTGCAAATCGCGAAGCTGGGGACGGGGACGTTTTTGCGAGATGTGGCGCGCACCGCTGGGCACGGGATTCGCACCGCACTCGAAAAGATTTACGGCGTCTATTTCATCATCGTGTTCTTTTTATGGATCGTGCCGTCGTGGCTGATTGTGAGGCAGATCAAAGAAGAGAAACGCGCGGGACGCTTTACCTCCGCGGCGCTCAAAGTGCTGTTTGCGCTGACGGGGATTCGCTTGAGAGTCGTGGGTAAGGAGTACATGGACACGCCCGGAGCCAAGGTCTACGCGTCGAACCACGCGAGTTATTTCGACGTTTTGCCGGTGATGATGGGATTGGGCGTGCCTTACCGGTTTGTGGCCAAGGGCGAAGTGAATCAGATGCCGTTTATCGGAACGTTTCTGAACCAGATGGGGCACCTGTCGTTCGATCGCTTCGATACCGGAGCGCGATTGAAGCAGGTGGATGAGATTGAAGCTTGTTTGCGGAATGGGGACTCCGTGTTCGTATTCCCGGAGGGAACGTTTACGCCGGAAGACGGCGTGCGGCCATTTCAATTGGGGGCGTTTCGCGGAGCGGTGGCCACCGGCGCACCGGTAATTCCCGTCTCTCTGAAGGGAACGCGGAGATTCATGCGCGATGGGACCATTCTGCCGCGGCCGACGAGTGTGACCATTACATTGTCGCCGCCGATTTACCCGGTGCGGGAGTTTCCCGCGAACGATCCGAATCATTTGCAGGAGATGGTGCGCCTGCGAGACCTGGCCCGAGAGGCCATTGCGAAGCACTCCGGTGAGCCGGCGCTGTAGCGTGGCCCGTGGCGGGCAATCCCCGCTCCTGAAGTAATCGGAAGGGGGAAGGGGCTGGGCGTATGCCTGGCCCCTTTCTTTTGTCAGTGGCTCAGGGTGTAGATGACGGTGATGTGCGTGTCCACCTCGATAGGACGCCCGCTGAGGATGGTGGGGCGATAGCGCCACTGCCGGACGGCGGAGACCGCCGACTGGATGAAAAAGGGATCGCCGGATACGACCTCGAGCGACTGAATCGAACCATCGGTGGCGATGATGGCATGGAGTTCGACGCGGCCCTCGCGGTGAATCTGGACGGCAAGCGGGGGATAGATGGGCTCGATGCGGGTGACAAGCTGGGCCATCTGCTGGAGTTCGCTGACTTGGTAACGCTGCTTCACTGGCGGCGGGTTGTCCGGTGGCGGCGGAACGGGGCGTGAAGTATTCGGCGGATTCAGGCCGCCCGGAACCGCTTCCCCTGAAGGCGCGCCGGGGATCAGATTGTCATCGGGGCCGCCTTCGTCCCGGGATTGCCCGGAGAGGGTTGTGGCAATCGTCGGAGGGATACTTCGCGGCTGGCAAATGTGGCATGGGGGCGGCGCGTGGCGGCCGGACTCGGAAGCGGCGGTATGGGGGTGGACACCGGCGGGCGCGTAGGGTGGAATGGGCGTAAAGTTCGGCGGCGAAATGCGCTCGCCTTTGCTGAGCAAGGGGAAGAGCACGAGCGCGGCGAGCGCCAGTGTTTGCAGGGCGATCGAAACGGCTACGGCGCGGCGCTTGATGCGGCGGGCGCGCTTTTCGGATTGCGGGTCGCCTTCGACCAGGCAACTTTGCAGTGAGCCGAAACCTGGTTCGGGCGCACGGGGATCTTCGAGCGTCATCACACACCTCCAAGAAAATTTCCTGCGAGTTGTGGGACGTGAATTGCGGCGCCAGCCTCCGGAGGTTGCGCCGGAGGCCGGCGTCGCGCTCGCAGGGATGTGAGGTGCGCGCGTCCTCTGTGTTGTTGGACACCGCGAACTGTGACAAGTGCCCGAGAGAAAGTGAGCGGGAATGAGTTATGAGTCAGCAGCAGCCGGAAGGGCGCGGGCAGGCTTGTTCGCAGATTTTCCTGCGATCCGCGGCAGGCAAGCAGAACGCGCGGGAGCCGGCCGGAACCGGGGCCGAATCAGCGGTTCCCAAGTGACGTGTTTCTGGCCATTTGGAACATTCGGAATGTACGAATGGGTAGATTAAAGTTTGGTTACATCCAAACGGTTGTTTGATGCATCGAATGGTTCGGACGTGGATCCCAGGAGGACCGATGGAAAGGCGAATACCAGAGGTAGTGGGTGTACGCCGCACGGGCTGGGCGGCTTTGGACCGCGATCCGCAGCAGGACGTAGTGGAATTTACTTGTCCTCATTGCGGCGCGAAAAGCCAGAAGAAGGCGCGGCGCGAGCGGACGGAATACCGGTTCACGGATGGATTTTTGCAAGACCTGCAGGGAGAGGGCGTACAGTGCCACTTCTGCAAGCAGTCGTTGCGCGTGGTGCCGGTGGTGATGCTGCACGATCAGGATGAGACCAAGCGGTTTGAAGCGATTTTCTTGGAAGAGCCAGTGGTGCACGCGGAATAATCGCAAGTTATAAGAGGCTGAGGAAAAGGGCGCCGGCGTTTGCGGCGCCCTTTTTATATTGTTTCCACCTCTTGCGCCGCCACCCGAAGCCGGGCGCAAGCAGCCTCTGGCGGTCACGGCCATGCGTGACAGAAGAGGAGCCGCACACGCCATTGTCGTGTGCGGGGCGCTCCTCAAACAGTTTTGGTGTTAGCGCCAGTCGTAGCCGGGATGGTGTTCGCGATACTCGTGGCGCAGGTGGTCCAGGCGAGCGTAAGCCTCCTGGCGTTCGTGAGCCCAGTGGCGCGCTTGCGAGCTATACGGACCGTAGCGCTCACAAGCTTCGTTGTAGCGCATCTGCGTATAAGAGACGCGGCGGTTGCAATCGTCCCAACCGTTGGCCTTTGCAGCGGGCGCTCCGGCGGCGAGTAAGATGCCCAGAGCGGCAGTGGCCAAGGCAGTTTTCCCGAGAATCGATCGGAAGTTGGACAGGAGAAGTTTCATGGAAGAGCCTCCAGGAGCTTAGCCCGGGCTGGAGTTCGGGGGTGCGTCCTGAGGAATCAAACACCTGTTTGGTGAATTGGTTGTGCAGAAAAAAGCCGGGGTATTCCGACAAAAAGGGCACCCTTGCGGGTGCCCCATCACTGTCTGAGAGGGGTGGCCACCGGAAGGCGGCCGCTACAGACTAGTGACGATCGTGATCGTGTTCGTCCCAATCGCGCTGATCGTGCCAGCGGTGAGCGTCCTCATCCCACCAGCGGTGATAGTGATCCCAGCAATACGCGCGGGCGTCGGCAAGCTCGTGGCGCCAGTGCTCCGCCTGCGAGCTTTCCCAGCCGTGCTTTGCGGCCTCTTCGTGGAGCTTGCGGTCCGCCTTGATGATGCGCTTCTGGCAGTCGTCGTCCGCGTGGATGGCGGTCACGCCCGCAAAGAGAAATGCGACGGACATTGCCAGGCACACAAAAACAGTGCGGAGCGAAGGCAATTTTGCTTTCATGTTTTCTCCCCAATCGATGTTCGTACGAATAACAGAGCGAAAAGGGTGCAAGACATACGCCACTCGCCTCGCATTGAAATCAAGGGAGTTAGGGATGGTTCTGGGAGGTAGATTTTTCAGTAGGCCTGCAGAAATGGGTCGACGCTCATGTGATATTTTTCCAGGCCGCCGCGGATTTTTTCGAAGGCTTCGTCGACGCTGTCGGCGTATTCCAGATTGTCAAAATCTTTCTGACTGATGGTGCCCCAGCGGACCATGTTTTTCAGCTTCAGAACTTCATCCCAATATTTGCGGCCGTAGATGATGATCAGCGTGTGCTTGGGCATTTTTCCGGTCTGCGAAAGGGTCATCATTTCCCACAATTCGTCGAGCGTGCCGAACCCGCCGGGAAAAACAATCAGGGCCTTGGCGATTTGCGCAAACCATAATTTGCGCATGAAGAAATAATGGAAATTGAAACTGAGCTCGGGGCTGATGTACGGATTCGAGAACTGCTCGTGTGGGAGTTCGATGGAGAGGCCAATGGACTTGCCGCCGGCTTCGTAGGCGCCGCGGTTGGCGGCTTCCATAATGCCGGGGCCGCCGCCGGAACAGATGACAAAGCGGCGGGGACGCGGCCCGAGGGAGAGCGCCCATGTGGTGATTCTGTGAGACAGTTGGCGCGCCTCTTCATAATACTTGGACATCTCCAGGGCGCTCTTCGCTTCGCGCAATTGGTGGCGATGCTTTTTGAGGCGCGCCTCGCCCCAGCCGGACGTTTTCGATTGCTTGAGACGCGTGTAACGGGCGGAGGCGGTTTCATGGGACTCGATGCGCGCGGAACCGAACATGACGATGGTGTCGCCAATTCCTTCCGTTTTCAGTTGCACCAGGGGATGAATATATTCGGCGATAATGCGTATAGGGCGCGCGGGAGTGCTGGCCAGGAATTTCGGATCTTCATGGGGGGCTTTTGGGGCGTGCTGGGGCTTCAGGCGCTTTCCGTCGGACATGGGACTTGTCTCCAATCAAGGTGCTTTTTGATTGTAGGCAGGGCGGCGGACGCCGGCAACGTGTTTAGAGCGGTGAGCGTCGAATTGAATACGATTTCGGGCAGCGAAAGGGACTCGTATTGAAAAACTTCGCCTCGTGTTTGGGGATGGCATTCCTGCTGGCCTCGCTTGCGGCCGTCCGCGCCGGAGCACAGCTGCCGGAAGGACCGATGACGCCACAACCCGGCCTGCCGGTCCAAAAGGAAGCTCCGATCAAGGTGCGCACGGTGCTGGTGAACACGCCGGTGACGGTGCGCAACCAAAAAGGAGAGATGGTGCACAACCTCGAGGAGTCCGATTTCCGGATTACCGACAACGGCGTGCCGCAGAAGATTACCCATTTCAATCTCGGAGGCGATCCGATTTCGCTGGTGGTGGTGGTGGAGCGAAGTTCGCGAATCGCTTCCGCGCTCCCAAAGATTCGCAAAGCGGGAATCCTGGTTTCGCAGACGGTGGCGGGACCCACGGGCGAAGCGGCGGTGGTGGCGTATGACGATCAGGTTTCCACGCTGCTGGATTTCACCGACAGCGGGGACGAGCTGGAAAAGGCGATCTCGACGATGGAGCAGGGATCCTGGGGAACACGGTTATTCGACGCCATGGACCGGGCGGTGAACCTGTTGAGCCGGCGGCCGGAAGTCTCCGAGACGGATCTGGGGCACCGGCGAGTGATGCTGGTGATCGGGGAGGCGCACGACTCGGGCAGCGAGGAAAAGCTGGGAGAGGTGCTGCGGCGCGCGCAACTGGCAAACGTGGCGATCTACGCCGTGGGCATTTCGAGCACGAAGGCGGATTTGAACCGAAAGCCCGATCCGCAACCGCCGCCCCGAGCGACGCCGGAAGGCACATTCGGAGAACCACCGCCGCCCGGAACGGTGCAGACGCCGACGACGGAAATGCAGGCGCAGCAATCGGGCAACCTGGTGACCGCGGCGGTGGCCATGGCCGTCTGGGCGGTGATGCACACGAAGGATCAGGTGACCGCCCATCAATTGGAGATCGCCACGGCGGGCACCGGCGGCCTGCACGTCTCCACGTGGAAAGACCGCAATGTGGAAAAGGCCCTGGATGAAATTGGCGGCGAGCTGCACTCGCAGTACACCATCACGTACACGCCCAGCGGCCAGGTGACCGACGGGTACCACGAGATCAGCGTTACGGTGAACGGCGAGAAAGAGAAGGGATTGAAAGTGCGGGCGCGGCCGGGATATTACCTTGGGACCGGGGAGAATTGAGGAAGAGGGCCGAGGAAGCACGGCCACTTGCAGCGGAATGAAGAGTCACGAAGGTCAGTTCGCGATTCGGTTGGCAACGCAAGAGGATATTCCGGCGTTGCGGGGGTTGATTGATGTGTCCGTGCGGGTGCTGCAGCGGGAGGATTATTCGCCGGACCAGTTGGAGGCGGCGCTGGGCACGGCGTACGGCGTGGATACGCAGCTGATTGCAGACCGGACGTATTACGTCGTGGAGCCGACGCGCGACGCGAGTGAGCGCGTGATGGCGGCCTGCGGCGGATGGAGCATGCGGAAAACGCTTTACGGCAGCGATCACGGACCTTACCGGGATAACGCGATGCTGGATCCGGCGCGGGATGCGGCGAAAATCCGGGCGTTTTTTGTCCATCCGGATTGGACGCGGTGCGGGTTGGCGACGCTGATTCTGAAGACGTGCGAGGACGTGGCCTACGCGCGAGGGTTCCGGCGATTTGAGATGGGGGCGACGCTGACGGGCGTGCCGATGTATGCGGCACGGGGATACGCGGAGATCGAAAGAATTGAGGTGCCGCTGCCGAATGGGTTGACGTTGCCCGTGGTGCGCATGGGGAAGACGGTGCAGTTGCAAGTGGTTTCGCAAGGATACCTGAAGTAAATCACGCAAAAGTCAAAAGTGCCCGCTTCCGAAAGCGGCCGCTACATTCCTACGCGACTTGGTGCCAGAAAGCAGCTTCGCGGGAGGCGAGGAGCGAGTCCTTGCGGGCGTTCCAGCGGAGGAAATGCGGTGTGCGCGTGTGGGCGGTGTGATGATCGCGGGTCTCCCACACTTCGTGGAAGAGGAACGTGCCGGGCTGATCGGCGCAGCGATGCAGATCGTATCGCAAGCAGCCTTCTTCCTTGCGCGAAGGAGTGACCAGGGCGCGGAGCTCGGCCTCGAGGAGCAGGTGCTGGCCCTCTTTGGCGCGCATGACCACGACCAGGGTCACGGCGTTTTTGGGAAGTTTCGCGACCGAGGCGCCGCGAGGGCGGCGGCGAGCCGCGCGTTTGGTGGACCGGCGGGGCTTGGATTTGGGCATGACCGCCGGGATTGTACTCCAAATGCGCCGAAGGGCAAGCTGGTTTTCCTTGTAGCGCAGGTCGGGCGCCTTTTGCCCGCCCTGCGGCCTTTCTATCGCAAATGAGCCGGCCAAAGCAAAGTATCCGGGCCGAGGGGCATCTCAACATGATCCGGGCGTAAGGCACCAGCGCTGGTGGAAGTATCAAATGGAAAAGCGCTGGACCACCTCCAATCCTCTGGCCTGTCTACGAGCCCGGCCGTCACCGGATTTTGATGGATGTACTCCACCTTGGACCAGTAATCGCGCACGCGGCGGCAGATGAAATCGAAAAAGCGGCTTTGCCAGATAGGGCCGGCGCAACCACGGGATTTGTGAAGAGAGCGAGCCGTTCTCTTCTTGAGATCCTGCAGCACTATGCTGAGGGTCGTTTCGCGTGGATACATCATGAGGTGAACGTGGTCAGGCATAACGACGTAGGCGAGAAGCAAGAAATCGCGGGAGGAACGGACCACTTGCATATCGTTTAGGACTTGATCGCATTCAGAAGAAGAAAACGGAGCAGTTCCTTCGGCCAGATTTGTGGTGACGAAGAAATAGCGGTGGGACTGCTCGATGCGGCGGAGCCGGGACATAATTTATAAGTACTATACACTGTGGGTAAATACAAAGAAAAGAGAAAAACCGCAGGGCGAGCGAAAAACGCTCGACCTGCGCTACAGAGCCGGCAGAAAAATCAGGCAGACGGGGCTGGGGATGTTGTCGGTTTTGGAGACTTGGATAAGGTCTCCTTGGGGGGCATCGACTTTGAAAACAACAATCGAATTGGAGTGTTGGTTTTCTGCAAGGACGAACCAACCCGTGGGGTCGACCGTGAAGTGACGGGGTTCCTTGCCGCCGGTCGGAAAAATGCCAACGGAGGTCAATGTACCTTTGAGATCGTCAATGCGGTAAATGGCGATGGAGTCGTGGCCGCGATTAGAAGCGTAAAGCCCTCGGCCGGATGGATGAAGGCCGATTTCGGCGACGTCGTTACGGCCCTGGAAATCCTTGGGAAGCGTGGAAACCACCTGGGGATCCTTCAGCGACCCCTTACGAGGGTCGTACGTGAAGGTGGTAACCGTGGAATTCAGCTCGCTGGCAACGAAGACAAATTTGCCATCGAAGGAGAACACCGCGTGGCGCGGACCAGCGCCCGGAACAAGTTTCGCAAGAAGCGGCTTGTTCGGAGTCAGCGTTCCTTTCGCAGAGTTGAATCGATAACTGAGGATGGCGTCGAGGCCAAGGTCGGCGACAAGCACGAAGCGATTATCAGGAGAGGCTTGGATCCAGTGGGCGTGGGGGCCTTCCTGACGTTCTTTGTCGGGGCCGAGGGTGCCGGCGTCTTTGACGACGGAAGTCGGTGCGCCGAGTTTGCCGTCAGGGAGGATGGGGAAGACGGCGACGGTGCCGGAAGTGTAGTTGGCGACCAAGAGGTATTTACCGGTTTTGTCGAAGGAGAGATGGCAGGGGTCCTCGCCTTCGGCGGGAAGTTTATTGAGAAGAGTGAGCTTTGCGGTTTGCGCGTCGATGGAGAAAGCGCTGACGGTGCTTTGCTTGCCGGCTTCGTTGGCGGCGTAGACCCATTTACCGTTGGGATGGAGGGCTAACCAGGAGGGATTCGGCGTTTCGGCGGCGATTCCCTTCGGCGTAAGTTTGCCGGTTTCCGCGTCGAATTCGAAAGTGTAAATGCCTTTGCTGCCGGTTTTGCCGGTATAGGTGCCGACGAGAACGGTGTAGGTGCGGGCTGGAGCAGGATCACCGAATGAGGAAAGCGTAAGAGGAGTCAGAAGAAATAATGCGAGAAGAAGGCGGCGCGTGATTTTCATGGGGGAATAGTGTAGCGCAACGCCGAGCTTCCGGCGGCGGGGCTCGAACGGTGAAGAAAGAGCGGGATGCCTCGGAAGGCGGCGCTGGGCCGAGCTAGATGGCACGAATTAGCTCTGTCGACGTGGGCCTGCCGACCTAAAGGTCGGCCAGAACACAAAGCTGGGAGGCGGCATGGAGCCGCCCCAACGGGTTATTTCTTTTCTTCGGCGGTTTCTTCTTCCTGGATGACGGCGGCGGCGGCGACGGAATCGTCGTCGTCGAGGCGGAGCAAGCGCACGCCCTGCGTGGAGCGGCCCGCTTCGCGGATTTCGTTGGCGTGGACGCGAATGACCTTGCCGTGCTCGGTGATGATCATGACGTCGGACTCTTCGGTGACTTGCAACGTGGCGACGACCGAGCCGTTGCGGTCGGTGGTCTTCATGTTGACGACACCCTTGCCGCCGCGCGAAGTGATGCGGTACTCGGCGAGGGCGGTGCGTTTGCCGTAGCCTTTTTCGGCCACGGTAAGCATCAGCGTGGTGAGGGAGTCCTTGATGTCCTCGTTTTCCAGTTCTTCAAGGTTCTGGGTGGTCTTCTTGCGTTCCTTGGCGATGATTTCGAAGTCGGGCTGGACGGCGTCCATGCTGACGACGTAATCGTCCTTGGCGAGGTCCATGCCATTCACGCCGCCGGCGTTGCGGCCCATGGGGCGCACTTCGGTTTCGCGGAAGAGGATGGCCTGGCCTTCGTGGCTGGCGAGGAAGATCATCTGCTTGCTGTCGGTAAGCTTGGCGCCGATGAGTTCGTCATTGGCCTCGAGATTGATGGCGATGATCCCCGTGGACCGCGGGTTGGAGAATTCGGTGAGCGCGGACTTTTTCACTGTGCCGTTTTTGGTGGCCATGAAAACGAAGCGGCCTTCTTCTTCGAGATTCGTGGCAGCGACCAGCGCGGTGAGCTTTTCGTCTTCCTGGAATTTCACCAGGCTGGAGATCGCTTTACCGCGGGTGGCAGCCGCAGCTTCCGGCAGTTCGTAGACTTTCAGCCAGTATACGCGGCCCTTGGAGGTGAACAGCAGGATATAGCTGTGCGCCGAGGCGACGAAGAGGTGCTCGACGAAGTCCTCTTCCTTCGTTTTGGCGCCGATGCGGCCTTTGCCGCCGCGCGACTGGTGGCGATAGGTTTCGACCGGCGTGCGCTTGATGTAGCCGGCATGGCTCACGGTGATGAGCATGTCGGTATCGGCGATGAGGTCTTCGAGCTTGATCTCGTCCACCTTGTCCACAATCTGCGTGCGGCGGTCGTCGCCGTAGGCCTTGTGGACCTCGCGCAGCTCGCCGGTGATGACCTGCTTGAGTTTTCTTTCGCTCGCGAGGATTTCGCGCAACTCCGCGATCAGGTCGCGGATGGACTTGAGTTCCTTGAGAATCTCATCGATGGAAAGTTGCGTCAGGCGGTGCAACTGGAGTTCGAGGATGGCATCGATTTGCGTGTAGCTGAGAGTGAGGGAGTTACCACGGCCCACGGCTTCGATTTCGGCAGCACCGACAAAACGATACTTGCGGCCGTCCAGCTTGACGCCTTCGATCTTCTTAGACTTGCCGTTTTCCGTGATGGTGACGTCCTGCTCGCTGAAATACTTGAACAGGTTTTCCTTGGCTTCGGCGCGGCTTCCGCTGCCACGAATGACGCGGATCACATTATCAAGGTGGTCGAGGGCAATCTGGTAGCCGACCAAAATGTGCTCACGCTCTTCCGCTTTGCGAAGCTCGAAAATGGTCCGGCGGCGAACCACTTCCATGCGGTGTTCAATGAAGAGCTTGATCAGGGGAATGAGGCCGAGTTCGCGGGGCTGCCCGCCGACGATCGAGAGCAGGATCATGCCGAAGGACTCCTGCATCTGCGTGTGCTTGAAAAGATTGTTGAGGATGAGCTGGGATTCCTCGCCGCGCTTCAGTTCGACGACGATGCGCATGCCCTCGCGGGAGGACTCATCGCGGACGTCGGCGATGCCCTCGATCTTTTTTGTCTGCACAAGTTCAGCAATGCGTTCGATCAGCTTGGACTTGTTGACCTGGTAGGGGATTTCGGTGATGACGATATTTTCGCGATCCTTGGTGGCTTCTTCGATCGCGGCTTTGGCCCGCATGATAAAGCTGCCGCGGCCGGTGCGGTAGGCCGCTTCGATGCCTTCTCTCCCCGCGATGTAGGCGCCGGTGGGAAAGTCCGGACCGGGAACGATCTTCATGATCTCTTTCAGGCTGGCGTCGGGCTTTTCGATCAGAAGAATGGCGGCATCCACGATTTCGCGGAGATTGTGGGGCGGGATATTGGTGGCCATGCCGACGGCGATGCCGCTGGCGCCATTGACGAGAAGATTGGGAATGCGCGAGGGGAGAACGACGGGCTCTTCGCGGGTCTGGTCGAAGTTAGGGATGAAGTCGACGGTTTCTTTTTCGAGGTCGGCGAGAATGTCTTCGGTGATTTTAGCCAGGCGCGCTTCGGTGTACCGCATGGCCGCCGGGGGATCTCCGTCGACCGAGCCGAAGTTGCCCTGTCCGTCAATCAGCGGATACCGCATATTGAAATCCTGGGCGACGCGAACGAGAGCGGGGTAGATTACGGCTTCACCATGCGGATGATAGTTGCCCGAAGTGTCGCCGCAGATCTTCGCGCATTTGCGGTAGCCGCGATTGGAGGCGAGGCCGAGATCATTCATGGCGACGAGGATGCGGCGCTGCACGGGCTTGAGTCCGTCACGGACGTCGGGAAGCGCGCGGGCGATGATGACGCTCATCGCGTAGTCGAGGTACGACTTGCGCATTTCGGCTTCGATGTCGATGGGAAGGAGTATGGATGTGTTCTGTTCGTCGGCCATGTGTCCTCTTGATGGTTACGTCGTTCGATTCCTTTTTGCGGCACTTTCGAGCACGTAGGCTTTCACGGAGTCGAAAGCATCGGCCGCGTTGGTGAAACGGCGCGGCGCAAAAAATTCTTCTAAGTGACGCAAGAAGGCGTCGCGGTCGGTCTCGCTGGCAAAACGGACTGCTACGCCCTTCTCGTTATCCGGACTGGCGGTTGGCCTGGCGCGAAATTCGCTCACGCTCAAGCCGCGCAAACCCGGCAAAGTTGTCCAGCCCAACTGGTAGAACATCTGCTCGTTCGCGATCCTCATCGGCCGATCGAAAGCCCGGCGGCGCCTAGATATCCAGGTTGACGACTTCGAGAGCGTTGTCTTCGATAAACTTGCGGCGCGCTTCGACATTTTCGCCCATAAGCGTGGTGAAGATGTCTTCGGCGGCGACGGCATCCTCGAGTTTCACCTGGAGCAACGTCCGGGTTTCCGCGTTCATGGTGGTTTCCCACAACTGCTCGGCGTTCATTTCACCCAGGCCCTTGAATCGCGTGATCGTGAAGTCCTTTTTGGCGTCTTCCATGACGTAATTGAGGACATCGGTGGCTTTTTCCCTGACGACCTTGGTGCCATTGCGCGCAACGGTAAACGGCGGATGATTAAATTCCTCGATCTGCCTGGCCAGCGCGCGGAGGCGCTTGTACTCAGCAGTGGAAGCAACGGCCCAATTGATTTTCTGGTTGTGGGGAAGCCCAAACTGGAGTTCGTAGAGACTGTGTTCTTCGTCGAAGACGATCTTGCCCTCAAGCTTGAGTTTGGACTTATCGATTTCCTTGAGGAGCTTTTCGAGAGCCTTCTTGTCCTCGAAGTCCGTTTTTTTCTCCAAGCCGCTTTCGGCGAGGAGTTCGACAAGGCCCGGCTCCCGCAGGCGGCGACCGAGTTTAGCCGCGGCGGCTTCGTATTCCTGAACATTCAAGAG
>Ga0335077_10003279_pt1 | contig 19494 bp, 13 predicted proteins | sample Lox_Sample_31_FD_207151 | JGI IMG/M metagenome (GOLD analysis project Ga0335077, IMG submission 207151) | Soil microbial communities from Loxahatchee National Wildlife Refuge, Florida, United States - Lox_Sample_3.1 | ecosystem: Environmental > Terrestrial > Soil > Wetlands | place: USA...
TGTCACGAAATCAAAATCTGAGAACCCGCATGGGCTTTTTGTGCGTGTCGACACCTGGATAAACAGAGTGGAAGCATTCATCTACGGAACAAAATCATCCGCTGACGACGACAATTACCAGGTTACCCAGGCTAAAATTGCGATTGCTAAGGGAGGTTGGATAGGACTTGGGCCGGGAAACAGTCAGCAGCGGAACTTCTTACCTCATCCTTATTCTGATTTTATCTATGCAATAATTATTGAAGAATACGGACTTGTAGGCGGAGCGCTTATTATTTTCATTTACCTGGTTTTTTTATTTCGAAGCATAAGAATTTTCAGGAAATGTCCCTATGCCTTTGGAGCCTTCCTGGCGCTGGGACTCAGTTTTACATTGGTGATCCAGGCGATCGCAAACATGGCGGTAACTGTGAACCTGTTCCCGGTAACCGGAGTGACACTGCCGTTGGTTAGTATGGGGGGAAGTTCATTTTTGTTTACCTGCCTCGCCATTGGAATCATATTAAGTGTGGCAAGAAATGTGGAGCAGGAACCGGCTGTTGCTAAATCGGAACAAGAAGAAAAATAAAACGGGAGCGTGATGAATGGGAAAAAGGACAGGATAATCATAGCAGGAGGTGGAACGGGAGGACATATTTTTCCTGCCATCGCAATTGCCAATGCATTGAAAAGAAATGAACCAGAGATAGAAATATTATTTATAGGGGCGAGAGGGAAAATGGAAATGGAAAAAGTTCCACAGGCCGGTTACCCGATCGAAGGATTGGATATTGCGGGTTTCAACAGAAGTTCTTTGATAAAAAATATTTTTCTGCCATTCAAATTGATCAGAAGTTTTTTTCAGGTGAGAAGGATTATCAATTCTTTTCAACCAGACGCAGTGGTTGGCGTTGGCGGGTATTCCAGCTTTCCGGTGTTGCGATACGCCCAGGCGAAAGGGATTCCCAATTTTATTCACGAATCCAATTCGTTTGCAGGCAAGTCGAATATCCTGATCGGGAAAAAAGCGACGAAAATTTTTGTGGCCTCTTCCGGAATGGAAAAATTTTTTCCTGCCAATAAAATTATGGTCACTGGAAATCCTGTGCGGGACAATATTTTGAAAAGTAAAATAACCAGGGAAGAAGGTCTGCAGTTTTTTGGATTGGGTCGTGAAAAGAGAACAGTGTTCGTAACAGGCGGAAGCCTTGGTGCCAAAACAATCAATGAATCGATTGATGCGGGTATTGGAGAAATCGAGAAGAACAACCTGCAGTTGATCTGGCAAACGGGGAAACTGTACGCGGCAAAAGCTGCGGCAAGTGTAATCGGGAAAAAGAATATCTGGGCAAATGATTTTATCAGCAATATGGAGTATGCTTTCAGCGCTGCAGACATTGTGGTATCCAGGTCAGGTGCGATGTCCATTGCTGAGCTCTGTGTGGTAGGAAAGCCGGTCATATTTGTTCCTTTTCCTTTTGCTGCAGAAGATCATCAAACAGTTAATGCACAGAACCTGGTAATTAAAAAGGCAGGAATTATGGTGAAGGACAGTGAAGCAAAAGACAAATTGATTCAAAATATAATTGATTTGTCAAAAAATGAAGCGAGGCAGAAGGAGTTGAGTGAAAATATCAGAAAACTTGCTGTGACCAATGCAGATGAGGTTATAGCAAAAGAAATCCTCAGATTCATTCATGGTTGACCTGAAAAACATACAAAAGATATATTTCATCGGTATCGGTGGAATCGGGATGAGTGCACTGGCAAGATATTTCAGGTTTCATGGAAAAGAAGTGAGCGGCTATGATAAAACTGAAACGGAGCTGACTAAAAAATTAATTGCGGAAGGGATTCCGGTCCATTATACCGAGAACCTGGATTTGGTTCCGAAAGACGCTGGTCTGGTAGTTTATACACCGGCAATTCCGAATGATCATAAGGAGTTGCTTTATTACCAGCAGCACAATTATCCGGTGTTGAAGAGAAGTGATGTGTTGGGTGCGATCACCTCCAGTTCTTTTAATATTTGTGTCGCAGGCACACATGGCAAAACCACCGTCAGTACCATGATCGCGCATTTGCTGCGCGACAGCGGTTATGGATGCAATGCTTTTTTGGGAGGTATTTCCGTGAATTATAACAGTAATTTCTGGAGCAATGAGCGGAATACCTGTGTGATTGAAGCGGACGAGTACGATCGCAGCTTTTTAAAGCTCAGCCCGGATATCGCCGTAATTACGGCGATGGATGCAGACCATCTTGACATTTACGGTACTGCTGAAGCGGTGGAAGAAGCTTTCATTGCTTTTTCAAAAAGAGTAAAGCCGAATGGTTTATTGCTGAGCAAGTTTGGACTGCAAAGAAGCGAAGACCTGAAAGCGGTGCGACATATCCTGTATAGTTTTGATAATGATCACGCAGATATATATGCGAAGAATATCAGGATAGCAGGTGGCTGGTATGCGTTTGATGTCTGGTCCAAAGATTGGGAATTGGCGGGCCTGACATTAAGTATGGGCGGGATGCATAATATAGAAAATGCAGTTGTGGCAATTGCCGTGGCTCACCAATTGAATATTGGGGATGAAAAGATAAAAAAGGCAATAGCCTCTTTCCGCGGAGTGAAACGAAGGTTTGAATATGTTCTTTCTCATACTTCTGTAGGCCCGGTGTTTATCGATGATTATGCGCACCATCCTGCAGAATTGAAAGCCCTGATAACAGGAGCGAAAAATCTGTTCCCGGGAAAAAAATGCACAGTCATTTTTCAACCGCATTTATATACGAGGACAAGGGATTTTGCAGATGGATTTGCCGAAAGCCTGGACCTGGCAGATGAAGTGATTTTGTTGCCGGTTTACCCGGCCAGAGAATTGCCGATTGAAGGAGTAACAAGTAAAATGATTGCAGATAAAATGAAACATGCAACAGTGCATACCATGAGCAAAGAAGAATTGTTGGATTGGTTGACTCATTTGCAACCCAAAAATGTAGCCAACAGATTATTGATTACGGCGGGAGCTGGAGATATCGATGCGATGGTTGGACAAATAAAAAAGATCATTGAAAAAACGAACTAACCCATATTGTGCATAGGACTCATCACCTGTGTACTTTGTACCCGTCTGACGGTTAAAGAGACCGTTGGGCGGGACAAGAGGGGGAGAGAGTTCAAAGGTTCAAGGTTTAAAGTTCAAAGTTGATTTCGCAGCACCTTGAACTTGGAACATTGAACATTAAACTTTAAACATCGAACAGCTAAATGAGCATCACCGATAACATAAAAAAAATATTTTTTATCGCGATATGGTGCATTGTCGGCATCGGGGCACTGGGTTTGCTGATCGCAGCCATTAATATGAAGAACAGTAAAACATGCAAGAGTTATAAAATTGAAATTAACGGTTCAGGAGCGCAATTGTATGTGGATCAGAGACAGGTGTTGGACGTACTGACGGCAAACGGAACCGAAAAAATTGCGGGCAAGACCCTGGCATCTTTTGATTTGCGCAAAATGGAAGAAAAACTAAAGAAGAATTCCTGGATCAAGGACGCCCAGTTATTTTTTGGGAGTAATGAGGTATTGCGTGTGAACATAACCGAAAGGCAACCTATTGGCAGGATTTTTTCTACAAACGGAAATACTTTTTATATCGACAGTAGTGGCGTTGAACTTCCATTACCGGCAAAATCTTCGCTCAGGCTCCCCGTGTTCACCAATTTTCCCTGTGAAAAAATAAAACTGCATGGTTCTGATAGTGCATTGTGCGACCAGGTTCGAAAACTGGGCTGGTATATTTTGAATGATCCATTTTGGATGGCAGATATCGAACAGGTAAATATCAAACCCGATAGAACATTTGAAATGGTTCCCATCATCGGCAATCATGTTATTGAATTCGGAGATGGGGCTGACTACGAAAATAAGTTTCACCGCCTATTTGTTTTTTACAAACAAGTGTCGGCTAAAACAGGATTCGACAAATATTCAAGAATAAATGTCGCATACGCAGGTCAGGTCATCGGAACAAAAAGAGGAAGCAATATTTCCAGATACGATTCGCTACAAGCGCTTAAAAATATTTTGGAGTTGATCCGTTCTGCGCGGCAGTTGCAGTCCGATACTGTTGTACAGAATACAAAACCATTAGAGCATAATACTATTACAGAACAATCACTGACAAATTATGATTTGATCAGCGATGATGATGACAGCGTGCCCAAGAAAAATAAGAAACCGGTAAAAAAATAATTATTCAATTATAATCATCTTGTTTAAACAACTATCTAAATAAACTAAACTATGAACCAGGAACAACCCATTATCGTTGGATTAGATATCGGCACTACAAAGATTGCTGCTATTGCCGGCCGTAAAAATGAATTTGGAAAGCTTGACATTCTTGGCTTCGGCCGGGCCAATTCAAACGGAGTCAAACACGGACAGGTACTGAATATCGATGAAACTATCAAGGCTATCCGGATGGCGCTTGATAATTGTTATGCGTCGAACCCAAACCTGACCATCACTGAAGTATATGTCGGCATTGCGGGTCATCACATTAAAAGTCTTCAGACCCGTGGCGATATTGTTCGCCAGAATACGGAAGAAGAAATCACCCAGCGTGAAATCGATCAATTGGTAGCCGACCAATATAAAACGTATATCCCTGCAGGTGACCAGATCATTGATGTGATCCCGCAGGAATTTGCGGTTGACAATTTTCAAAATATCATCAGCCCGATCGGGTATGGAGGAGTTAAGGTCGGCGCAAACTTTCATATTATTACAGGCGACAGGAATGCGATCAAAAATATTAATCGGGCAGTAGAAAAAAGCGGCCTTCGTACTAAGGACCTGGTTTTACAACCTCTGGCTTCCGCAGCCGCTGTGATGGGACAGGAAGATCTCGAAGCCGGTGTGGCCATCGTTGATATTGGCGGTGGTACAACTGACCTGGCAGTATTTTACGAGGGAGTTTTGAAACATACTGCCGTGATTCCTTTCGGAGGAGAAAATATTACTAACGATATCAAAACAGGTCTCGGTGTTTTGAAGACACAGGCTGAGCAGATGAAAATTCAATTTGGATCAGCATTGTCCAATGAGGCAAAGGGAAATGCTTTTATTACCATACCAGGTTTGCGTGGCATGCCGGCAAAAGAAATCAGCGTGAAAAATCTTGCCAATATCATTCAGGCAAGAATGAGTGAAATTATGGATTTCGTGACCTACCATCTAAAACAGGTTGGTTTAGATAATAAAATGCTGAATGGAGGAATTGTGCTCACCGGCGGTGGCGCCCAATTGAAGCACCTGATTCAACTGACTGAATATATAACGGGGTCGAATGCACGAATCGGATACCCCACAGAACATTTAGCTGCGGGTCATATAGAAGAGCTGGCTAAGCCAACCTATTCAACCTGTCTTGGTCTGATTCTGAAAGGATACAGTGATTATGAACATAACCGCAAACAGTTTGAACAGAATTATGCAAAAATGGAAGTGCCGGAAAATCTTAAGAAAATGCCTGATGAAGTAGAAACAATGGTTACGTCCGACATGATGCAGGAAGAAAAAGTCAGAAACAGGAAGGGCCTAAAAGATTTCTGGGGAAAATTCAAGGATGGAATCATCGATTTATTCAAGGAAGAAGAGGATCATGCATTATAAATCAGTAGACAGTAGACGGATGACAGCTTACTGTCAACTGTCTACTAAAAAAACACTAACCCAATAATTTAACATTTATGATTCAGTTTGATCTGCCCAAAGAAAGGTCATCCATCATCAAAGTAATCGGTGTGGGTGGCGGAGGAAGCAATGCAGTAAATTACATGTTCGCCCAGAGTATCGAGGGAGTGAATTTTGTTATCTGTAATACCGATGCCCAGGCGCTCGCTCAAAGCAATGTGCCGAATAAAATTCAATTGGGGCCGCACCTTACTCAGGGACTTGGAGCCGGCGCTAATCCCGATATTGGCCGACAGGCAACGGAAGAAAGTCTTGCAGAAATTAAAAGCATTCTGGAAGTAAATACCAAAATGGTTTTCATCACTGTGGGAATGGGCGGCGGTACCGGCACGGGCGGAGCTCCCATCATTTCCAAAATATGCAGGGACCTCGGCATTCTTACAGTGGGGATTGTGACAACGCCTTTTTCTTATGAGGGAAAGAAAAGACAAATGCAGGCAGAAGAGGGAATTAAAATGTTGAAACAATATGTAGACACTTTGCTTGTAATCAGCAATGACAAACTTCGCCATCAGTTCGGCAACCTGAAGATGAAAGAAGCTTTTGCCAAAGCGGATAACGTATTGGCAACAGCAGCAAAATGTATTACCGATGTAATCAATAGCACGGGCCAGATCAATGTTGATTTTGCCGATGTCTGTACGGTTATGCGTAACGGTGGCGTTGCTATTCTCGGCAGTTCTGCTGTTGAAGGAGAAAACCGCGCCCAGCAGGCCATTTCCGAAGCTTTGAACTCTCCGCTTTTAAATGACAATGATATCCGCGGGGCCAAATGGATTCTGATCAACATCAATTCATCTGAAGGTGATCATGAATTTACCATGGATGAAGTTGAGATCATCCAGAATCATTTGATCAGCCAGACAGGCGAAAATACCGATGTCATTCTCGGGCTGGGTTACGACAATGCACTGGGTCCGAAAATAGGCATTACCATAATAGCTACTGGTTTCGAATACAAGGATCCCTTTTCCAAAAAAGAAAATCGTATATCCGCTCCTGTGAAAGAAGATAAAATCACGATGACCTTGCAAATGCCCGACCAGCAACAGCGGCCTGTGCCTGCCACTGAACCAACAAAGAAAGAAGCAGTTGAAGAGCCTGCAGTAATGCTCTCAAACGAAAGACAACCTAAACTGGTGGAGAAGGAAAACAAAACGGACTCAACTCCGATCCTTTTTTTTACCGACAATGAGATAAGTGGAAACACTGTTGAAAAGTCGGTGGAAAAAAATATGAAAGAGGAAAAAGAGGAGTGGGTACTTTCGCATCATCCTCTCTCTACGAAAGAAGAAAAAAATCAGGTAAAGAATACCGAAAAAAATTCTCCGGGGTCTGCAGAATCCGGAGGATACCTTGCAAGGCCAGCCAATATTTATGCAGAAGAACCATCGTTGGAAAAAGAATCCCTACCTGAACACTTCCCTGTGAAGGATCAAATCTTGAATACGGGGGCAAACCATCCGGCGAAGGAAGATGAACCTTCTCCTGACATGCGGCTTGTATTCAGAGATGACATTCCAGCGGCGGATGAGCCTAGGGCCCATCAAACTCAACATGTTTTCATGGCAGATCAATTTGCTGAGGAGCCTGCGATGCAGGACGAAGCAGAAGAACTTAAACGCCGGGCAGCAGAACGAATAAACAAGTTGCGCAACCTGTCATTCAACATCAATGCTGCCGATCCGAACAATGAGTTTGAAACTGTGCCGGCATACATCCGCCGTAATCTGGAATTGTATAATACAATCTCCAACGTGGAGAATTTCTACAGCAATTACGAAGTCAAGACCGACGAAAAAAGCAATACAGCAATCAGCACGCTCAATAGTTTCCTTGACGGGAAAAAACCGGATTAAAAAGTTTGCCTGGCAAACAATCTAATCCTTATGCTTACATAGTTTGTTTTTAGTTGTTTATTCTCCCCCTGGTTTTCCGGGGGGATTTTTTAAAACCTTGTACGGCTTTCTTTCCATACATCTTCAAAAAAATCACAGGTTTATTTTAATTTTATTTTACAAAAAGAATTAATCGGCTAACGGCCAAGGAACATCAGCCATCGATATATGCCTACAGTCCTCATCACCGGCGGAACCGGTTTAATTGGAACTGCATTGAGTCTTTATCTTTTGAAGAAAGGTTATGAAGTCATTATTCTTACCCGTAATCCCAAAACTGCACGCAGGAAAATTCCTGGGGACATTCAAATAAATAATTTGTCCTTTGCGTCCTGGAATATCCGCAAGCAAACAATTGACAGCGATTCGATCAGCAGAGCAGATTATATTATTCACCTTGCCGGCGCAGGCGTGGCAGACAGACGCTGGACGAAAAGAAGAAAAAGGATAATTGTTGAAAGCCGGACAAAAAGCAGCGAATTCATGGTAAAAGCATTGCATGACATTCCAAATAAAGTGAAGGCTGTGATCAGCGCCTCAGCCATTGGATGGTATAGCCCGACTCCTGTCTCGGCTGAATCAAGAGGGAAAAGAACAGAATACGATCCTCCGGATCCTGGTTTTCTTGGCGATACCTGCCGTTTATGGGAACAAAGCATTAGCCCCATAACGGAAATGAATATTCGATTGGTGAAATTAAGGATAGGAATTGTGCTGAGCAATGCAGGAGGTGTCTTACGTTCGTTTATGAAACCTGTGCGCTTTGGCATCGCCCCCATTGCTGGCAGTGGCGTTCAAATGATCAGCTGGATTCATATCGACGATTTGTGCCGGATATTTTTTGAAGCGATGACAAATGAAAGCTGGCAAGGCGTTTATAATGCAGTTGCACCAAATCCAGTCAGCAACAAAACGCTGATCACGGAACTGGCGAAAAAAAGAAAAGGAAAATTTTTCTTACCGCTTCATATCCCTTCAGTCCTCCTGAAAATTATTGTAGGCAGGATGAGCATTGAAATATTAAAGAGTACAGATGTCAGCGCTGAAAAAATAAAAAGTACAGGCTTCCAGTTCTTATATCCAACGATTAATGCGGCATTTCTGGAACTGATCCGAAAAAAATAGGAAACGCTGACCTATTCTGAGTCAGCGTTTCGCCAGGTTTCACGATCAACAACTTAATCTTTTTTCTCATTATTCAATTTGGATGAAGGCATTTTTTGTTTAGCTCCCGGAGCCTGTGTATATAAAGCGGGTGTTACTTTGGACGGGTCACCCTGGTATACCCAGGTGATATGCGAAATATATTTATCAAAAACTTTGTTGACATCGGCAACTGAAAGTTTTTTGATGTCATCAGTAAAAGTCAGCGCCCGGCGCCAGTTATTGTGTAATATTTCATTTGATGCCAGCGATGATGCCTGGGCGCTGTTTGTTTCCTGCTTGTTATAGAACGAAGTCAGGTAAGTGGTTTTCATGTTCTTCACTTCTTCATCGGTAAAACCTTCTTTTTTTGTTTTGGTAATCAGTTTGTCTATTACTCCAATGAATTTGTCGGGTTGGGTAGTCGAGACATCAATATTAAAGGATGGGGAAAGTCCGCCGTCCAAAAAAGTATAGGGTGCATAGGAAAGACCATTATTCGTACGCACTTCGAGAAACTGTCGGTCATAGAATATCCGGGTTGCCAGTGCAAAAGCATTGTAGTCGGGAGTGCCGGGGAGAGGAGCGCTGGTAACTCCCTGGATATAATTTGTGGCAAGGTCCTTTTTCTCAGACTTAAAAGTATTTTGTGAAGGTGAATAAGTTTCTTTTTGCAATGTATAAGGATTTCCCTGCGGAATTGCCGAAAGCATAGATTGCATTTTTTGTTCCAGTTCCGGTCGGTCGATTTCTCCCACTACAACAATCAGTAATCGCGAACGTGTCAGAATGGACATATAATAAGCCCTGGATTCATCAGCAGTCAGTTTTTGAACCGATGCTTCTGTGCCCTCGGGAGATTTAGCATAATTTTTTCCAGAAAAAGCTACTTCCCTGGCCATTTTATTTATCGAGTAATCCGGTTCCGAGGCTTGTGCCTTTAAATTATTAATTGCATCCTGCCTGATGCGGTCAAATTCTTTTGGATCGAACCTTGGTGTGGTCAAGGCATCCACATACAATGGCCAGACCACATCTAAATCACTTTTGATGCAATTCATTGTAAATGTCGCATAGTCCATATCAGTACCTCCATATACCTGTGCGCTGACTTTGTCGAGTTTATTTTTGAAACTGTTCTTATCGTCTTTTACCGTGCCGCATTCAGTCAGCGCATTCATGGCGAGGCTTTCGATACCGGCTTTATCTGCGGAATAGTTCTGAACTCCGCCCTTAATGATGGTTTGTATTTCTATGATTTCATTGCCGCTCGGCTGAACAATAACTTTCACTCCTTCGATCGTCATTTCATAGGGATCTTTGGTTTGAGAGAAAGTCGATGAAAAAATGAGTGAGCCCGCAGCCGAAAACAGGAGATATTTTATGGACGAATAAATTTGTCGCATAACAAATATTTTGAAGTTATAAACTGGGTTTGAAATTTTCTGATGCTTTGGAAGCCTTATTCATTTCCGGATTGATGATCATGCCGGCAACATAAGGCTTTCCTGCAATATAGGTGTTGATATACCGCTGGATGTCTGCCCTTGTTACTTTCATGCAGTTATTGATATAATCCGTATAATAGTCGAGTGAAGTGCTGCACCATTGATAAGTGAGCTGGCTGGGCAGGGAAGAAGGTTTTTCTCTGTTCCGGATATCATTCCTGCGCATGATCTGCTTGGCATCTTCCAGTTGTTCATCAGTATAGTAATCGCTCTGGCCCCACATTTTTATCTGATTGAGGATTTCATCATTACATTCTTTGAGCTTGTTCGGATTGGGGATCACAAAAATATTGATCGGTCCAACGTATTTGGTTGTCTGGTAACTCACGCCAGCGTAAGTAGCAAGTCCTTTATCCACGAGGGCCTGTTGCCATTTGGATGCATTCATTCCTAAAATGGTTGAAAACACATCGGCAGCGACCGTGGCGGCGGAATCATGGCGGTAATCGGGGCCCTGCCACCAATACATTTCATAAGGGGTTTGCGCAATGGAAGATTCTTTTACAAAATATTGTGTTGCCTGCAACGGAGCGAACTCCGGTATAGGGTATTTCTGCTGCGGATCAAATCCGCTGTTAGGCCAGTCGCCAAAAATATTTTTAGCCAGCGCAAAAGCATTATCATGCCTGATGTTCCCGCAAATGACGAGAATTGAATTATTCGGGTGATAATATTTTCCTTTAATGATCATCATTTTTTCCGGAGTAGCAGTATTAATAACTTCATGAATGCCGATCGGATTCTTTCGCGTGATCAGGTCGCCCCATAATTTTTTCTGGCATTCGTACCAGAGCTGAAAACCCGGATCGCTCTCTGCCCGCTGAAATTCTCCATCCACGACCGGCCTTTCTTTTTGCATGTCTTCAGTTCTGTAAATGGGGAAGCGAATGGCGGCATTCATGAATTTCAACCCGGCTTCCAGGCTGTCTTTATCAAACGTAAAAAAATAATTTACTCTTTCGACATTGGTTGTGCCGTTCCATATTGCCCCCAGTTCCTGTGTTCTTTTCAGGAATTTTTCCTGGTCGGGGTAATCCCTGTTTGCTTTAAAGAACATATGTTCAAATAAATGCGAGAGGCCGCTGTATTCAGGCCCTTCTGTGTAAGCTCCGTTTTTTACTGCAATTTCAATCGTAGCCAGTGGGACCTTGTTGTTCTCGATGACGACGACTTCAAGCCCGTTATCTAATTTTTCCCAATAATAAGCCTCAGGCAAACGAGGCTGGGTATACGCAGAAATTGCAAGAAGGGAAATACTCAAAACAGAAATACCCTTTTTTAATTGAAGAACCATAGTCTGTAAAAATTAAAAAGGTGATAAGGAATACATGAATATAATTATAAAGTTTAGTATGGTATTAAGAAATTTTATTTGAATAGATAGAATAATGACAGGCGGGGGCTTTAACTTATTTGACACGGGAAGCAGGCGGACACGATGATGGGTGCTGGTTATAGGTCCCTTCTATTGTTAAGCCAAAAGCAAAACCCCCAGGTGAGTATAATTAACAGTAATGTATAACCGACATGATATTTTACTGCATCCAGGCTTGCCCGGTAAGCAGCCTCATCGATTCGTCCAACAAAGGCCGGTTTGGGGAGTAGTTTTTGAGAAATTTCAAGGGGTAAGAATTCGCCAAGGCTGCTATTGAATTTATATTTGATCAGATTCACTGCAATCGGTTCAACAATGATAAAATAGAAACAAAAAATGGCTAGGGCTATAAATGATTTTCTTACCAATAGGCCAACAAGAAAGGCAAGGGATAGCTGAGAGAAAGTTTGTAAAGCAAACAAACCAATATAGTAAACCAGGCTCCACCTGCCGGCAACAGCGTCAGTTGTATTAGTTAGACCAATGATGAGTGCTACCACCGAATACAGGATGGTAACCAATATGGACATAAGTACAACAGTAATCAATTTTCCTGTCATGAAATTGCGTCGACTCCATCCGTCAATGATATTTTGCCTGTTCGTTTTATACGTGAATTCATTTGCGATAAGCATAATGACTACTATAGCGGGAATAAAAACAAATATTGAAGAAAAATAGGCAACCGTGCGCCACGATTCAGGGAATGAAAAAGGGTTTCCAATAAGCGCCCTGACTACTCTTCCCGGTGTACTTTTTTGCTCAGTGATACTCACGTATATGGCATGGAACATATAATTGATGCCGGGATAAGTCAATGCGGTAATTCCCATTACCCACCAGAAAGCAGGATATTTTTTTATTTTCAGCCATTCGGTTTTTGCAATCTGCAACATGATTGGGGTCGATTTTTCAGTTATTGGTAAGTTCAAAGAATTTTGCTTCAAGTCTTTTTTTCTTAATGACCAGATGGTTTAAAATAATACCCTTGCTAAAGCAAAAATTATTGATCTCATCCAGTCGGGACGTGCCTTTTGGAAAACTAAGCTGCAGGTTGTTTTCTTCGCGAATTATTTTCGTTGCCTGCGGATAATTATTGATCACGGATACAAGCGCTGAGATATCTGCAGCGCTGATCTCCACAATGTCTTCATCTGTCAAAACTTCATCTACGTTGCCCGAAGTAACCAGGCTGCCTTTTTTCAGAATGGCTACATGCGTACAAATTTTTTCTACTTCATCAAGCAGGTGACTGGCCATGATGATAGTATGTCCTTCTTTTCTTAAATTAATTATGAGTTGCCTGATCTCGGCAATACCTACAGGATCCAACCCGTTTGTCGGTTCGTCGAAAACCAAAACTTTGGGATCACCTAAAAGCGCGCCGGCAATTGCGAGGCGCTGTTTCATCCCGAGGCTGTAAGTACTGAATCGACTGTTCCTTCTTTCGTTCAGGTTAACCTTTTCCAATACCGAAAGAATTCCTTCTTCACTGCCCCTTCCGCTGATACTGTTTGTAATTCTTAAGTTATTTACTGCAGAAAGATAGTGGTAGAAGTTGGGAGTTTCGAGCAACGATCCGATTTTTTTTCTTTGCGCCGGAGAAGAGGGTTTACCAAACCATAAGAAATTTCCTTTATCGGCTTTGAGCACATCAAGAATGATACTGAGCAACGTCGTCTTACCACTACCGTTGGGTCCGAGTATGCCAAATACTGAACCGGAAGGTACTACGAAGGACACTTCGTTCAATGCACGGATCTTTCCATAATTCTTGGTGATATTTTGTAACTCTAAAACAATGTCCAATGTTAAATTTTTTGATGATGAGTGATTTGAGATTTGTTCCTGCAATGAATTAATGATTAACAAAAATCGATAATATTAAATTGACATTGCGCTGGATCATAGCCTTGGATTTAAATCCAAAGCTATGATCCCACAGGGTTTTTACAGATGAGTAAGATAGGAAAAATGAATAAAGAAGAAAAACAACTTACACAGGAAGTCCGATGCTTATGCAGGCGGTACATGTTTTTCGTGGTACAAACTTGAAAAATCACCCAGGATTGTCTGGTGATGCCGGTTGAAAGACAGATGAGGCAACCTGAGTTTGTCTACATCTTCTTGAAGAACTTTACGCGTAAAAGGATTCAGGGTTCCTCCGGGTTGTAAGGGGAGCGCATGAATATCATATTGATACTCGGGATCGCAGATGGTTCCGCGGGGGTACATAATACCAGGCTGGCCCTGTCCGCGGATATCCAGGTTATCCGGGTGGTCCAGCCCCAGCGTGTGCCCATATTCGTGAGCGGCAGTTGTCGAATTGTTCAACAGATTATCGAGTTTGAAATACCCTGTATTGCATTTCAGTCCGTCGACAAAAGAAATATGCTTCATCGAAAATTCTTCAACCCTGAAAAAATTAAAACGGGGGTTATCATTATGCCATACCGTTTCGGGTTTTAGATCGGGGACATGAATTCCTTCGATAATAAATCGTACTTCATACCAATCTCTTTTGATATCCACCTTAGCTTTTGGTTCATTCCAATGATTGGCGATATCTTCCGCAATCTGAACAGATAAATTCGCGTTCGCGGCATCGCCATAAAAATAAAAAACAGAATAAATGAAAAGTAGATGCGATGATGTATCAATTTCAGCTACTCCCATGATGATAATTTCCGATAAGCAGGTCGGTATTATTTTTTTTCTACAGTGCTGTCTCCTTTCACATACTTATCCAGGAAAGCAAGCGACCTCTTAGCAGTGGTATTTTGATTTTCCTTTTTCAAAAATCCATGCCCTTCGTCGGGATAAACAACATATTCCACCGGTACGCCATTTTTCTTTACGCCTGCAACGATCTCGTCACTTTCAACCGGCAATACGCGCACATCATTGCTGCCCTGGAACACAATCAACGGTTTTTTTATTTTTTCATAGTTGTAGAGGGGCGAAGCTTTTTTGAGCATGACGGAATCAGGCCCGTTTGGATCGCCCATTTCATCATACAATGCCTTACGAAACGACTCCCAATAAGGCGGAATATTGCGTAGTGTGCGCAACCAGTTAGCTACACCAAACAAATCAACACCTGCTGCAAATTCATCAGGATGAAATGCCAAAGCAGTCAATACCATGCAACCTCCATAACTGCCGCCTTCGATGGCAATTTTATTGCTGTCAATATAATTTTGTGCAGCAAGCCATTTTTTTCCATATACACAGTCCATCAGATCTCCTTCCGCGTGTTTTTTATCATCGAGTTTGTAAAATGTTTTCCCATAACCACTGCTTCCGCGGTTATTTACTGCAAGCACGGCATATCCGTGATTAACGAGGAATTGAATCTGGTTGGAAAATCCGACACGACTTTGTCCACCAGGTCCTCCATGTACCCAGACGATGGCTGGTACTTTATTATTTTCGCCTGCCTGAAGTGGTTTATAATAAATGGCCGGGATGTCCATTCCATCGAAAGACTTGAAGCGGATAACTTCTGCCGTGACCAGGTCATCGGGGTTGATCGCTTTATTAAGTGTTTGGGTCAACTGTTTTAATTCTTTGCTTTCGAAATTGTACACAAAAAGATTATTGGGATTCCTGCTACTGCCGGCAGTGATCAACATATTTTTTTCCGATGGAGAAAAGCGCACAGACTGGATATCTGCATCGGCAATCGTAGGAAATTCCAATTGCTGCCCGGACGCATGATCAAAAAGTAAAACCTTATTCTTACCATCATCATTGATTGTGATGGTATGGTATTTTTCATTTTCACTCAGGGTCATGTCTACAACATCCCAATTTGCAGTAAAAATGGTATGCGACGATCCGGTCAGTATATTATATTTTACGAGATAAGTAAATTCATTCCCGTCATTGCTGGCATAATAAAGAATACTGTCATTCTTTTCAAAAGCCTGGGGAAACCATATCGCTTCGTTGTCGTTGCTGATTCTTTTGGTCGTATTTGTTTTTCGGTCTATAATATATAAGTCGTTCTTGTTGGTGGTGATGGATTTTACAGCTCCCAGGTAACGCCCGGTTTTTGATATGCTGATATTATCATAACCTGAATCATTCTTGTAGAAAAGGCTTTCTTTCCAATTTGTGGTATCCATCTTCCAGATGTCAAAATAATGGGGATCTCTTTTGTTACTTGAGATATACAATTCTTTTTTGTCGAGTGTCCATCCGGCAAAATGATTCGTGCTTTTTGGCCATGGTGTGATATCTTTTGCAGCGGTGTCACCCGGATGCTGCAAATAAATATGGTCATTTTCGTTTCCACCCTGGTCGGCAGAGTAAAGAAAGTTGCCGGTTCCCGGAATGTAGTCTATCGCAAAGAAAGATTCTTTTGAAGAGTTGGTCAACGGTTTAGAACTCGTATCGGCAATATTCAATTCATAGACATTATAAATTCCCGTTCCATTATGGTAGGTGAGAATCCTGGTTTCCGCAGTATTAAATGCTACGCCGCCTAAACTTAAATTATCTTGCAGTTGTTCGATGCTATATGCAGTCGGCTGTTTTATTTTCTGATCTGATTTGCAGGAAAAAAAAGAAATGGCAATGATTGCGGGAAGCAAAATTTTCTGAAGCATAAGTTTAAGGTTTAAATCGAGTGAGTGCATAAGATGGAATATTTAATTTCAAACGGGAATAAAAAAAATGTTTCATGTTAAAACCGGCACCTAGTTCCTGACCGGCTTGCCACCTTTCAATACGCTCTGGATTCGCTCCAGTGTTTTCTTCTCGCCGCAAAGCGATAAGAATGCTTCTCTTTCCAGGTCGAGAATATACTGCTCGCTGACTAAAGAAGGCTCACTCAAATCACCACCACACATTACATAAGCCAGTTTTTTTGCCACAACCACATCATAATCGGTTGCATAATTTGCACGCCACATACCATTGATGCCTGCATATAATGCACCGAGCCCCGATCGCCCCAATACCTTAACATCTTTTCTTTGCACGGGCATGACATACCCATCATCGAATAATTCGATCACTGCCTGCTTGGCATCAGCAATCCTTCTTCCCGAATTGATACTTATTATATCTCTTTCCTTTTTCAGAATGCCCAGCTCGAAAGCTTCATAGGCAGAAGTAGAAACCTTTGCGGTAGCGATGGTAATAAAGCGATTCTTGAGGGTGATGTTCTCCGGCTCATCTTCGTGCATTTCATCAGCAGCTCTGAGCGCAAATTCCTTTGTTCCACCGCCTCCGGGTATTAACCCCACACCAAGTTCAATTAAGCCGATATAGGATTCTGCGGCAGGCACTATTTTATCCGCATGCAAACTGAGTTCGCATGCGCCTCCCAGTGATAATCCATGGGGAGCAACGACAACAGGTATTGCTGAAAATCTTGCCCTCATCGTCGCATTCTGGAAAAGACGAATAGCCAAATCCAAATCGTCGTATTCCTGCTCGATGGCCAGCATGAAAATCATGCCCACATTGGCGCCGGCAGAAAAATTCTGGCCTTCATTGGCAATGACCAATCCTTTATATTTCTCTTCTGCCACACCAATTGATTTCATGATGCCTTCAATCACTTCTCCATTAAGAGTGCCGAGTTTGGTGTTCCATTCCATGCCTAACACATCATCTCCCAAATGATAAAGATTGCATGAGTTGTTTTTCCAGACTGTCTGGTTTGAAAAATTCTTCATGACAATAAAGGCCGTATCCTGCCCGCTGGAAGGAGAAGAATAGGATTTGCTTCCGGGTGAATAACAGAGCCTCTTTCCCTTTTCAATTTTATAGAAGGATTGAATTCCTTTCGCAAGCATATCATCAACCCAGGCAGGAACAGCATATCCTGCTTCCCGCATTTTCGCAACTGTATCTTTCACTCCGAGCACATCCCAGCTTTCAAATGCACCAATTTCCCATCCGAACCCGGCCATCATAGCATCATCCACACGGAAAAGTTCATCACTGATTTCAGGGATTCGGTGAGCTATATACGAAAACAGGCCGAAATGGAAATGCCGGTAAAACTCTCCTGCCTTGTCTGTGCCCTGCACCAACAATTTCAGTCTGGTCCTTAAATCATCGACGGATTTGGCAGCTTCCACCGAGGCAAACCTGGGTTTGCTTCTCGGCTTATATTCGAAAGTATTCAGGTCGAGTGTATAAATTTCTGATTCTCCTTTTGCTCCTTTTTTCTTTGAAAAAAATCCCTGTCCTGTTTTATCTCCCAACCAATTATTCGAAACCATTTTTTCCAGCCAGGCCGGGATAATAAAACTGTTCCTGGCCTCATCTTTTGGACAGTTGTCATAAACACCTTTAGCAACTTTTACCAATGTATCTATGCCCACCACATCTGCAGTGCGGAAGGTAGCCGACTTGGGTCTTCCGATAATAGGCCCGGTCAATGCATCTACTTCATCAATCGTCAGTTTCATTTTTTCTACCAGTCCGAAAATAGCCATGATGCCAAATACACCAATACGGTTAGCAATAAACGCCGGCGTATCCTTGCACAGTACTGTCGTTTTCCCGAGATAGAGATCCCCATAGTGCATAAGGAAATTGAAGACTTCGGGATCTGTGTCAGGAGTCGGAATGATTTCCAGCAGGCGCAGGTAGCGGGGAGGATTGAAAAAATGCGAACCGCAAAAATGTTTTTTGAAATCATCGCTTCTGCCTTCAGTCATCAGATGAATGGGAATACCCGAAGTATTTGACGTAATAAGCGTTCCCGGCTTTCTGTATTTCTCCACTTCAGTGAGAACAGATTGTTTGATGTCCAGTCTTTCCACTACCACTTCAATCACCCAATCATATCCGGCAATATCTTTCATGTTATCTGAAAAATTCCCCGTAATGATTTTTTTTATCGTATCCTTTGTATAAACCGGGGAAGGATTCGATTTGATTGCAGCAGCCAATGCATCATTGACAATACGATTTTTTACAGCAGGATGATCCAGGGAAAGATTTTTAGCTTTTTCTGCATCCGTCAGTGCGTTTGGAACAATATCCATCAGCAGGACCTGTATTCCGGCTCCTGCAAAATGACAGGCGATACGTGATCCCATCACACCACTTCCTAGAACGGCTACTTTCTTAATGATTCGGTTCATAATTGAAAATTTCACGAATTACACGAATTGCACGGATTAAGTGGATCATATGGATTGGCAATAAGAATTATGATTTTATCCGCATAAATCCGTGTCTATCCAATCTTGCAGATATTATTTCTAACGGGTACTCTTGTTAAAAATATCGTTATTATTGAGATCAAATCGGTGTAATCCATGTAATCTACTTAATCCGCGCAATTCGTGCAATTCGTGTTTAGGATACCGAGGCTCCGGCCGGTGTATTTTCATCAGGGTTTACAAAAACAAGTTTTCCATCTTTCCCCTCTGCCATTAAAATCATTCCATTGCTTTCGATGCCTTTCATTTTTCTTGGAGCAAGATTGGCTACAACGACCACCTGCCTGCCGATGATTTCTTCGGGTTTGAAATGGAGAGCGATACCTGATACTACGGTTCTTTTCTCAAAACCAAGATCTATCTCAAGCTTCAGCAGTTTGTCCGCCTTTTCCACTTTTTCTGCAGAGAGGATAATTCCTGTTTTCAGATCCAGCTTGGCAAAATCATCGTATTGGATTTCCGTTTTGAGCGATGTTTTTTTTTCTTCGTTTTGCGTTGTACCAACAGATCCAGCTCTCAGTTTTTCTACCTGTGCATTAATTTCCGCATCCTCAATCTTCCTGAACAATAATTCCGGGGCTCTCAGCGAATAGCCGACACTTAGCAATTTGAGTTTACCTGCATTTTCCCAGTCAAG
>Ga0335077_10003280_pt1 | contig 19493 bp, 16 predicted proteins | sample Lox_Sample_31_FD_207151 | JGI IMG/M metagenome (GOLD analysis project Ga0335077, IMG submission 207151) | Soil microbial communities from Loxahatchee National Wildlife Refuge, Florida, United States - Lox_Sample_3.1 | ecosystem: Environmental > Terrestrial > Soil > Wetlands | place: USA...
CACTGGACGCTTCATTAACTGGCTGTTTCTAAACAACGGATTTCACACCGCGCATCATTTGCGCCCGGCAATGCACTGGAGCCGGTTGCCAAAATTTCATTTCGAGCAAGTTGCACCAAACATGCGACACGAGCTAAATCACCGCTCCCTGGCTGTCTGCATCTGGAAACAATTTTTCAGTTTTGGTGAAAATCAAAAATCATGAGCGTCGCCTCGACAACCGAAACTGCTAAATCGCGCACCCCTTCCGAAACGATTGATTTTTCCTGCCGATTTATGCCGGAGGAATTGACCACCTTCCATTTCACGCCCGCTTACGCGACCTTAAACGACGCTCAACGACTGCGATACAACCAACTGAATGCGCTGTATTTCAATGAGCAAACCATGTTCTTTGAAAAGACATTGGCGCGAAATGTTCTCGGCTATTTCTTGGCGCAACCATTGCCCAGAGAATTGAAAGCCGGACTGCAACAGTTTTTATCCGAGGAGGAACAGCACACCGCAATGTTTCAACGGCTCAACCAGCAATGTGCGCCGGAAATTTACGCCGAGCGGGATTTTTATTTCATTCAGGTGCCGCCCATCGCCGCCAAAATGCTTGATGGGCTTTCAAAGCGTCCACAGTGGTTCCCGTTTTTGCTCTGGCTTATGCACCTGCAAGAGGAACGGGCCTTATTTTTCGGACGGGCGTTTTTGAGTTCAACGGAATCGCTTGAACCTCATTTTGTCGCAGTGCAACGGAAACACTTGGCCGACGAAACCGGGCACGTCCGGTGGGACGAGGCGTTGCTGGATTGGGTTTGGCCAAAGACCAACCCTCTGCTTCGACGTATCAATGTCCGGTTATTCGCGTGGATGATTAGGGAGTATTTCACCACGCCAAAACGCACGGCTCTGCGCATCGTTGCGGATTTGGTCAAAGAATTTCCGGTGTTGCAACCTCAATACCCCGAATTTTGCCGTCAGCTTCGTGAATTGGGAAATGATCCGGCCTACCGCCGGTCATTGTATTGCCCGGAGAATGTGCCGATGACGTTCAAGAGATTTGATGCGTGGCCGGAATTCCATTTAATCGTCCACGCCATGCCAGGCTACGTTCCGCAAAGCGCGTAAATAGCATGACGAACCGAATTGCATAAACTTTTCGCAGATATTACATGGAACCAGCGCACTCAACTATTTTGAAACCCGGTGAAATCAGCCGGGCGCGAGATTTTGCGACCGCGCTCTCTCCACAGAAGCGGCTGATGATGTTGCTCATCAACTATTGGCCACTGTTGCATTTGATCTCCATTGGAATTGTTGTTGCTCTGCCGTGGACATACTGGCGTTGGCGGATTCTGGCGGGACTTGCGTTGCTTTATCTGCTTCCGCCATTGGCCGCCAGACTGTTGCGTTTCGCCTCTCCAATCCGAGAAGGACGGATTCCTGTTGGAAGCCGCACTTATTTTATCTGGTGGACAATGTTCAATCTTCAGGTCGTTTTCTGTCGGTTGCCGATGTTGGAGGAAATTTTGCGAATGGTGCCGGGCCTTTATAGTTTTTGGCTTCGACTGTGGGGCGCGCAGATTGGGCGGTTAACGTATTGGGCGGCTGGGCTTCGCATCCTTGACCGTTCTTTCTTGCGGATTGGCGATGATGTTGTTTTTGGGGCAGCGGTGCGTTTGAATCCGCACGTCTTGGCAAAAAACGAGCATGGCCAGTTGGAATTGATTCTTGCCACTGTCTCTATTGGTGATCGTGCCATCGTGGGAGGCTACTCGCTGTTGACGGCGGGAACCGAGATTGCGCCGGATGAATCCACGAAAGCATTATTCGTTTCGCCTCCATTTGGCCGGTTCAAAGATGGCGTGCGCATTAAGAAAACTGACCTCGCGCCATGATTTGCGATCTCCATGTTCACATCGGGGGGCTTGGTTCCGGCAACAGCGGTAATTACGTTGCTCCAACATTTCGCCGCAGTTACGCATTCCGCTTGTTCAGCAAGCGGCTGGGATTGCCGTTGGAAGCCGATTCCCAATTGGGCGACGATAAGCATTTCGCCCAGCGCGTCGTAAATTGGCTGGATTCGAGCATGGTTGACCGCGCCGTGTTTCTGGCTTTTGACGCGGCGTATCGGGAAGACGGAAGCCGCGACGAACAGCACACGCTGTTTGTTACGGATAATGATTTCGTGGCAGATTTGGCGGCAGCAAATAGCAAGGTTCTCTTCGGTGCCAGCATCCATCCCTATCGGCACGATGCCGTGTCGGAATTGGAACGGCTGATTCGCCGGGGCGCGTGTCTGGTCAAATGGCTGCCCGGTGCGCACAACATCAAGCCGGACGATTCGCGCTGCTTTCCTTTCTACGAAGCAATGGCTCATCATCAGATTCCACTTCTCTGCCACACCGGAAGTGAACATACACTCAAAACTTTTCCTGATTCACTGAACGAACCCCGGCGGCTCGTGCCTGCCTTGGAGCGAGGTGTCACGGTTATTGCGGCGCATTGCGGTGCCCGGCTTTTTCTTCACGAGAAATCGTGTCTGCGGCAGTGGCTGGAAATGGCCTTGCGATATGAGCGATTTTACGGCGACATCAGCGCATTCGGCGTCATCACCCGAATTTGGTCGTTGCGACATTTGCTGAAGTCGCCGGACATCACCGCGAAACTGGTGTTTGGGTCTGACTTTCCCGTGTCTCCGATGCCATTAAGTTGTGTTGGCTGCATTAGCTTTAACCGCGCACTCGAACTGCGGCGTATGACAAATCCATTTAACCAAGCGGTTGAAACAATGAAAGCCGTCGGTGTTCCTGAAGCGGTGTTTGCCAGAGGAGGCCAACTTCTCCGAACCCCGCAAAATCAAAGAGTCGTTGCAGCGGCGGAAATGGGAGGCTTGCGATGAACACTTTGGCGATGCAATTGCCCTGGACAATGAAGAATGTCCCTCATGCCGTATTGGACATTCTGCGCGGATGCAACATCCGCTGCCGCGACTGCTATAATTTGCAACCGGATCACATCAAGCCGCTGACTGAAATTGAAACGCAACTGGATGAACTGTTACGCCTGCGACAATTGCATTCAGTCTCCATTGTCGGTGGGGAAATTACGCTGCATCCTGACTTGGCCGAGATTGTCCGTCGCGTTCGACAAAGAGGCTTGTTTGTCGAACTGTTCACCAACGGCGTAGCGTTGAATGAACAATTGCTGGCAGAATTGAAACGGGCGGGCGCGAATTTAATTTTCCTGCACATTGAGCCGGACCAGCGGCGCGCTGACCTGCCAATCAATTCAACCGCTGATGATTTGCGAAGACTGCGCGAATCCAAAGTGGCACTTGTCGCCGCACACGGCATCGAGGTCGGATTGGCGGTGACAATTTATCCCGACAAGCTGGCCGAGCTAGAGGAGGCAGTTCGCTTTGCCTTGGAGTCCCCGAATGTCAACTATTTGCTGGTGACGCTGTGGCGCGATGTCGGGCGGATGCCGCCGGTTCATGGCGATTTGGAAAAGGGGATGTTCACAGAATCAAACGAATTCGGGCGATTAAACATCAAAGATCAGTTTTCGCACCGGGATGTCAGCCAGTTGCTCGAATCAAAGTTTGCCTTGGCGCCATTCGGATATATCGGCTCCAATGTTGATGCGAACGAGCCGCGTTGGTTGTCATTCCTGACTGCTGCCGTGAATAAAAAGAATAAACTGATTATTCAGCGAAGCCTAAAACCAACGTGGATGGAGAGGGCGTTTCTTGATATTGCCCGCCGCGTCACCGGGCGTTATCCGTTTTATCAATCGCAAGGCACCGGACGATTTGCGTTGCACCTGCTGCTTAACGGGTTGGCCGGTAGTTGTTTTGTGAACAATCTAAAATTGCTGGCAAAATCCTGCCGTCCTGGAACCCGACTCGGTTTGAAACGGCTTTTGTTTCAATGGCCAGCCACGTTTGATGCCCAAGGCCGGGTGATTCATTGCGAATGTTGTCCAGATGCCGTGCTCAAGGATGGACATCTAATTCCGCTATGTATTTCCGACTTGATCGCCAACTCCGTCAGCACCGGGAAAAAGCCGCGAGAAATTCAACGACAACGGTAATCCGCCAGCAAAGCGAACATCAGGGGAGCATCCCCAATATCGCTCGTTGAATGGTCATGCAGGATTTTTTCTTCCACGCCGGCCCAAAATCCAGCCGATGATGCCTCCCACAACAATTCCGACCGAGCAGGCAATGCAAACCGCCCTTTTCCAAAACGACGTGACGCGATCCAACACAGGATTGTTCAGGAAATCCGTTCCCACATGAGCAATCGCAACTTTCCATTCACCGTTTTCCTTGACCACCGTTGCGCTCCACCGAACATTCATTTTAACAATCTCTCCCGACTTCATCGTGTAGGTGTCTATGGAGGTTCCATAACAAACACCAACATTGTCGCTTAAAAAACGAGTCAGGATATCCGCCTTGGGTTCCGTCTTGAGGCTGGTTATCAACGCTCCGTCGCCATGAAACATGCGGTCGAAAAATTCTTGCACCTGCGCGTCGTTGGTCAGCACATCCTGCGTGACCGTCGTAAAAGCGAAATTCGTTGCGAAACAGGAAGTCAGCGCCTTCATGTCCTGATTGTCCAACGCTGTCACCACTCTCTCTCGCAATGCCCTTAACGCCACATGATCCGCCTGATGATTGTCATCTGCTGGTTGTGCGTCAGCCAACGGGACAATTTGAATTGCAAATGCGAACAACAATAATCGAATCAAGTTCATTTTCATATAATTTGTCCTTCCGCAAGTGAACACCGAACACATATTTGCAAAATCAGCCGCATCATCCAATGCAAATTTTCTCGGTTGAACCAGAGCCTACCTCAACCCTTCAGGCACCCGTTTTTGGCTTTTCAATTATTCGATACGCAATCGAAGGAATGGTCAACATCAACACAATGCCAGCGACCGACAGCCAAACCAGTGCCATTGCTTTCGTGTCGCGATTGATCACAATGGTTTGAAATGCCAGAAGGCCGCTGGCCGCGTAAGTCAGGCCAATCAGGAAAAAGCAAAACGGGGCATAATGCGTCACGATTTCTTCCGGGCTGCGTCCCTGACTTGCCGGGCGATTGTAGATTTCCACCATGTCGTGACGCACGATGAGAATATCATGCACCCAAAGCACGAAGCCGTGCAATGCCGCCGTGCATAACAGAATGCGTGTTGCCGTGCCTGCCGAAAGCGACTCATGCGGAGTTCCAAGAAAGGCCACAAACAGCAACGGCGTCATGTTGGCGGAATACATGAAACCGTGATGTGCATAAAAATTACCCACCAACCACGGCCCTTTGAACCGCCATTTGTGCAGCAAATTGGTGGCGATTCCGGGAGCCACATATCCATAAATCAACGGGAGCAACGTCACATAGAATGCAAATGTCCAGCTTCCTGACCATGCCTCCCACACAAAAAACATTGCCACTGACACCGGCAGCGGCAGCACATAAACCCAAAATTGTGTGATGATCCGGCTCATGACTTTTTTATTTTCGGTGGAAACACAAGGCGTTTGACATAACGTAAACCGACTGCGGTTTTGACGCGCAGCGGCAAGTTTTGAAACATTTGTGGGCCAGCACCCTTCACATACGGCGGCGGTTGAGAATAATCCACATTCACTTCCACCAGACATGGCTCGTCAGACGCGATTGTTTCGCTCAACTTCCGTTCCATATCAGTCTCATTGGCAATGCGGACGAATTTTATGCCAAAACTTTTTGCCAGAATTTGCAAATCAAAATTTGGCAGGTCGGTGTATGGCGTTCGGACGTGCAAACGCTTCTGTGCCTCTTTAATCAATCCCCAAGCCCCATCCCGAAAGACTATGACGGCGATGTTGGTTTTCCATCGCACCGCGTTAAGACATTCAAAACCGCTCATCAGGAAACCGCCATCACCGACCAGACCGACGACCTGCTGTTGCGGGAAAGCCAGTTTTGCAGCAATCGCCGCAGGGATTGAAAATCCCATTGCCTGATAATCCGCAGGCGCAAGAAACGAACGCGGCGAATAGACCGGGAAATCATTCAGCGCCCAAAATTGATGTGCGCCTGAATCCGTGGTGACAATCGCATCACGGTCAAGTTGTCGCCTTAAAAGCCGCAGAAATTTTGACGGGCTGACCGAAGTGGTGGAAATTGCGGCGGTCAAGGTAGCGGATTCGGCGCGATTACGAGATTCGAGAATGAAATCTTGAAGTGTCTGATTTGGCCGTCGGCGATTTTTATTGAGACGAGCTAACAGTCCAATCAGCGCAATTTTTGCATCTGACACAATCGCCAGTGAAGTGGGGAAATTAGCGCCCAGCGACGCCGGGTTGATGTCTATGTGAATATGGTTTGGCGGTAGTTTGATGCCATAGCTGCCAGTGGCCGTTTCTCCGTATTTGCAACCGACGGCCAGCAGCGTGTCAATTTTACGAAATAGCCGCCACGCGGTTGCCGTGCCGCTGCGTCCGAAGCCATAGCCGACGCTGCATGGGTGGTTTTCGGCCAAGACGCCACGCCCGGAAATTGTTGTGGCAACCGGCGCTTGCAAAATTTCTGCCAATTCCCGCAATTCGCCTGTCGCGCCAATTGCTCCAGCACCGGCATAGATGCCAACAGACGGCGACCGTCGCAAGCGTTCCGCCGCTTCATCCAGTTGATGTTCGATGTTGAGCGCATCCATTACTGGTTCACTGTCGGCGGAAATCGTAAAAATTCCGCGTTCCATAAGCAGGGCAGGAGGTAATTCTACCACCGTCGGCCCAGGTTCGCCTTGTTGTGCAAGTTTCGCCGCCTGCAATATGGTGCCAACAACGTCTTCAAGCGTGTTCGGCTTGAAAAAGCCTTTCACCACCGGAGCCATCAAAACGTCCTGCGGCACCTGATGCAACTGAAATGATTTTCCTTTGATTCCACCGCCACCGACAAGAATCAGCACGGGCGATGAATCCAGTTTGGCCTCCGCAATTGCCGTCAAAGCATTGGTCAAACCCGGCCCTGCGGTCACTACCGCGACGCCGATTTTTCCGGTCACACGCGCATGTGCATCCGCCATGAACACAACTGCACTTTCGTTGGTTGGAGTGAAGGTCGGGAAAATGGCATCTGCCAGCGCGTCAAACAATTCGATGTTTTGGACACCGGGCAATCCAAAAACCCGTTCCACTCCTAGCTGTTTCAGCACTTCCACCACGGCAACAGCCACAGTTGTATTCAGAGATCGTGTCTTCATGGCCGAACCTCCGAATCAGTGTTTTTGGGGCGAGTAAGCAGCCAGCTTGTCGCGCCCAAAATGCCGCCCGCGAATAAATCCAAAACGACATGCTGTTTGACCAGCAGGGTCGAAATCAGCACGGCACCAGTCCACAACCAAACCGCCCCGACCAACCAGCGGCGAAAGGGCCAGACCCGAAAGACCTCGCAGGCGTATCCAGCGATGAACACACCGAATGCCGCGTGTAACGAGGGACAGGCATTTCGGGGCAAGTCATGGCTTGCTATCAAATCATAAAGAGGATGCTGGCCGGAAATTATTTCCGGTCGTGTTACGGAAGTCGGCCATATAAAAAATATGGTGAAACTCACGCCAATCAACAATGCCAGTCCTAAGCAACAGGACATGATTTGTCGGCGGGACACCATCAGCCACAAAACCAAAGGCATGGTAAAAAACTGCGAAAGATAAAAAAATGCCGCCCTTGGCTGGAACGGAATCAAACGGTCAACGGCAGTCACCGGCATTTCAATGACGGGAAAAATGCGCGCTTGCTCAATAGAAAAATACCCGAACCAAAACGCGGCAGTGATGATTCCGCCGAGCAACACCTTGATTTTCCATTCGGCAATCAAGCATTGCCAAATACCGGAGAAATTCATTGTTTGCCCTCCGATATTGCCGCCGGATTGTGCTGGTCGTGGGTGTTCCAAAACAACAACTCTCCATTGGGGAATTTCGGCAACGTATCGAGAAGTGCTGCAAACGCCTTGCCGCTGAAAACGGGTTCAAGTTGCAGTCCGTGTTGCCTGGCCACCGTCACCGCCTCTGCCACATTTAGCGGAACATCCCGGTATCCGCTGCCGAGGTTTTGACGATCAATGAAATCAAGTCGGCTCATGCAACGGTGGAAATGTCCGCTGTCAGCCCCCAAAACGGCGAGAGTTTTTTTGACAAGTCGTTCCAAGCGTTTTTGGTTGGCAATGATGCCATCCACTGTTTGCACGGCTACCACGCGAGTTGCCATGTCAGCCAACGTCAGCCCGATCAGTAATCCGGCGACCGAACCGCCCGTCGCAAAAGGGAGATAAATGCTTCGCGGTTCCGGCAACAGGCCCGCACTAATCTGTTCCCGTAATTCCAGCGCAGCTTGGACGTAACCCACGGTTGCGATGGGCGTCGAGGCTCCCAATGGCACGACATAACCGTGTTTGCGCCAGCCAATCCAGTGAGCCTGCAATACAGCCCCCAACATTGTCCGCTGTAAATAAACGCGCACAGGAATTTCACGCAAACGAGACAATTCGGGAACATTGAGCGGTTGATTCCGATGCGGAAACACCACGGTATGCACTTCAAGTCCCGCTTGGCTTCCCCAAATGCCACATGCTTGAACCGTGTGTGATTCTACATCGCCGTGGACGACCAGCACCTTCTTTCGGCGTCGTTGAACTTCGGCCAGCAAATACTCAAGTTTCCGAACTTTGTTGCCGCCATAAATATCTGAACATCGCCCGTCGTCCTTGATCCAAAATCGGTGCCCATCGTGAGACACAACTTGTTGAATCGGTGATGGAAAATTTCCGATTGGCCATCTTGGGAATTGATTTAATGCAGCATGAACATTGTCGGCGCTCTTGTCGCCAATGACTTTTTCGCTTCTGTTTGCGTTGTCGTCCATGTCATTGAATCATTAAGGTTATGTTTTCGTTTGTTTTTTGTCCATCTTCAGCGCGGTCTGGCCAACCGTGGGAACGAGCTTTGACCACGACCCATTAACCGCTTATCTTGTCGCAAGTGAAAACCTTCTCCTTTCTAGCGGCATTTTTTGCAACCGCTTTTTCTTCCACGGCTGCGTTAACGCTGGAAGATATTTCACCGCATTTTCCCATCAACGCGCAAATCGTTTGGCAAGCACCGACGAATCATTTGCCAAAAAGTTTTTGGATTTACAAAAGACTGCCGCCGCATCCGTTTTCGGCATTGGTCATTTCCAATGCAATGATTCTTGCCTCACTCCAAACCAACGGAATCCCCAAACCCTCGACAAATGACTTTTACATTTGGAGCGATGGCAATGCGTGCGGCATGAGATTTAGCGTTTTTTCGATAACGCCAGCCTCGGCAACAATTTCATTCTCACCTGGCCAAGACCATTCGACGAGCAATGTCCCTCATGACGATGTTCTTGTGAAACGTGCATGGGTTTATGCCAATCAATTCGGAGTGGATTCCAAGCAAGTTGAGTTGCAAGAAATGACAACGCAGTTTAATCAGGACGAAAACGGCAACGATTTGGCCGATCAAATTTGTGGCCGCGGAGTCTTTCTATCCCGCCTGTTGGATGGAATTTCTTTTTCCAATTACGGGGACAACGGCGGAAACGGTGGTTTTTGGATTGAATTCGGCAGCAACGGGAAAATTCGCGCCTTTTCACTGGTCTGGCCGGATTTGAGACGGGACGCGCTCCAACCCACTGCATCGCCCCAAGAAATCATCGCGTGCATACGGGCATTCAAAACCTTGATGCTGCCGAATCATCAAGAGACGGATTATTTCCAGCGACTTAAAAGCTTCGCCAATGTGAAGAAATTGACCGTCACTAAAATCACGCCCTACTACATGGAAGGTTTTTACGGAACAACGCCCACAAATATCACTCCGCCGCAAATCATCGCACCATTCGCCGAACTGAAAGCCGTCGCCGATTTTGGAAACAGCAATGCCACTGTCAAATTGCTTGCTCCAATCCTTTCGTCTGAAATAAGTCGGTTATCAAAAGCGTCCGTGCAGCCAGAGCAAATGCGTTGAAGAGGAAATTCACATACGTTGGCTCTTTGCCAGAAATTGGCATTCATCTTACCAGTGTCCAGCGGCAATATAGGATAGACACCATCCCCGACGCATTCGCTTCGGAAAAATGCAGCCGCAAAAGTGGGCGTTGAAATCTGTTGATTTGCGTTGACGGATTCAACGCATTTCAACGCATTCGTTCAACGCCGCTAAACGCTTTTCAATGTCAGCCGTCCACGTCACCGGAACCATCCCGCGAAGTCACAGCCAGGTCGAGCAACGCGAGTGCCGCCGCCGACCGAATGAAACCCGATTTGATGACGGACGCTATTCTCCTTGCCATGCAAGCTGGTTGACGTAACAGCGGAGCGGCCAAGCTGGTGGCTGCGATGCACACAGCAGTTGCGCCGGAAGGAACCGGCTCAAAATCCGTCAGACATCTTCCCTAAGCACAGCTTGGGGGCACGACCACAGCCGCAAATGTTGCGCAAAATTAGCGCAAAAATCGCGCGAAAGTTCAACGTAATTAAACATCGTTCAACACGGCTCAACTTTGGCCGTTTATGTCGCTGGAATCATTCACCAAACCACATCGAGGACAAACGCAAGGCAGCAAGCGAAAAGTAAAAATTAGTCAAGGCACGCGCTACCCCTTGTTAAAACACGGTTTTTGCGGCTCGCTAAAATCTCGCCGCCGGTTGCACGCAGTCCCGCAAGATGGAACGTGCAACGTCTGCCAAGACATCTTGCGAAGTGCTTCGCATGGAGCCAACCGTGTTGCTTTCAATGTAGCAAACTTTGCTGCTTCGGGATGTTGCCTCGCGTGATTACCGCCTTGTTGCTTCATCCGGTGCTAACCGCGGCGCTAACCGCGTTGCGAAATCAATCTAACCATTTGCTAACTCCGCGTGAATCGCCCTCCCATTGTATGGCTCGCTGTGCGTCGTCAAGGACACTACGAAAAACGGCTCAAACATGACTCGCCGTTTTGTCGTTCCTCCTTGACGATGCTCGCTTCGCCAAAGGCCGGATGGCGATTAAGGCTTCACGCGGGAAGTGTCACGGTCATGGGTTGAAATACCAATGAATCAAACCGGCAATTCGCCGGTCTCGATAAACGCGCACGAAATGCGTGAGCGACGGTCACGATTTTGGGGCGTCTTTTGCTTTCAGGAAAGCGTCGAGGTCTGCCTTTTCTTCGAGACTCATCATTCTCACGTTGGCAATGCGCGGTCCGCGCGACGTGTATGCAGGATTTTCTTTTGGCGGCTGAACATTGTTTGTGATGGGCGTTGCTGACGCGGACGTGGCCGGCGTGGGTTGTGGGGCCACGGCTGGCGCGCTTGGCGGCGTGGCCAGGACATTTGCCGCTGGCGTGGTTTTCGCCCGTTTCCGCCGTTTGCGCTTTTTGCCGCCGTCCAGGACAATGCGGCCGTATTCGGCCACACGCGCCCGGCTGGTCTGGACGCCATGTTGTATCAGCAAATCAGCAATGGCGGCGTAGGACACATTTTGCTTACGCAATTCCGCGATGGAATCATGGGCTGATTTCAAATTGGTGAACGGAATACGGCGCGGATTAGGCCGAAACTCCTGAACTGCTTTCCGCAATCCTTCGAGATCGGGCGTTGAATTACTTGGTGCGTTCATAATTTTTGAATGTCTTGGTTGAGATTCGAGTGAGCCGTCGTGCGAGGTGTCGCGCCGACCGTTGCGCGGTTGTGGCGCGGCAGTTGCGCGAGCGAATTGTGAGTTATCCCGCAAGTTTCCGGCGCGGACATCGCGCGTCCATGTGTGGCGCACTGCAAGCTGTCTTGCGAGTCGCCTTGCCGGGCATCCGGCGGCGTTGCCGTTGCCACTGTCCGGCTATTGCCGGGAAGTTGCGCGGACATGGCGCAGGAAAATCCGGCGGATGTCTTGCCGGACATTTCGCGGTCATCGCGTGGCCGTCTCGCGGGACTCCGCGCGTCCAGCGGCGAGATTTGAGCGGGCCGCAGAATCCTTCGGTTACGAAGGGGTAAGGCTTGCGATGTATAAAAATGATATTCTGCGGCATACGCTTGCACTGCTCTTTGTAAATTGTTGCACACGATTTTTCGCGCTTCGTGAAAGCGACCTTGCAATTTGCTGGTACAATTCGTGGTATGAATTTGAAGCGCGTTTACGCCTGCTTTTTGGCGGACACGCTGGCTACGGTGTGATCGTTGCGGCTGAAAAGTTGTCATAGTTCATCCATTGTTTCAGCATCGTCGTTCCATGTTTGTTCAACCGCGATGTCAACGATTGGCGGTTCTGGTTGCCTTGGCGGTTGTGCCATGAAGATGACGACAGGAACAATCGTGGTAGCACTGCCTTTCATCCATCTCCGCAGACCGCCGCTGAGAATCCAAGCGATGATTGCCAGCGCCAACCAGACAAACGCCAGGTAGAGATAAACGCCGTAGTTCTCAATCAATGCGTCCAGTGCATTGAAGATAGGCGGCAGCAATTTGAGCATTTCAAGATTCAAGTTCATGGTTCGTTCTCCGTTTTCAGTTCGTCAGTGTCGTATCCAAACCGCAGCCGTGGCAGTTGCCAGCCTCGCCAGCGCGCTTTTGGCCAAACGGCGATGGCATGAATGCGGCCAGCCCGAATCCCCGGCCTGCAAGCGCGTTAAATTCGATTTGAGCGTGTTCATGTTCAATGTCGGGTTAAAACTCATGGTGAAAATCATTCCACCGATTTGACGATGGCAAGGATTGCAGACCTGAGCGGGGCAGGAAGTTTTTCCCAAGCGGTGACTACTTGAGACAAATTGGAACTGGCGGGGACTGAAATTTGTGAGTCTATTTGTGAGTCACCATGCGAATTCCCTTGAAAAGCTGGCGGAGAGAGGGGGATTCGAACCCCCGATACCCTTTTGGGGTACTCACGCTCTCCAGGCGTGCGCTTTAAACCGCTCAGCCATCTCTCCAGAAAAACGAGGCGGACTGAAGTTTTATTTCACGACTTTGGCCCAAAGGCAAGTTCATTCGGCAGGACCATGCAAAAGGAATTGACAGGAACAGGAACCAAACGTATTTCTTTCAAACAAATGTTTGAATTATGAAACGCGCGGCAGCACACAATTGCTCTTCCATTCTGACATCCTTTGCTAAAATCAAGGTGCGGTACACAGCGGCCAGGTTGCACATTCGGGCGCTCCAACGATGACGCAGATGATGTGACGATTTGACGGCTTTCAAATCGTCGCGGACATTACAACCATTTTTACAACCAAACAGGCGGAAAAGGAAAATGAACACGACTTTGGTGAAACGGTGGAATTTTACACAAAAGCGGCGCGCTGCGTTGACTTGGGGAGCCGTGGCTTCGTTGGCGCTGCTGATGCTGGCCGGCTGTGGCCGAAATCAAACTGGCGCCGGCGCTTTCAATATGCCGCCCCCGGAAGTTGGGGTGGTGACGTTGAAAGCGCAACCGTTGCCGTTGACGGTGGAATTGCCCGGGCGGATTGACCCGGTCCAGATTGCCCAGGTCCGCGCACGGGTGGATGGCATTGTCTTACGCCAGGATTTTATTCAAGGCTCGGACGTCAAAGCCGGTCAAGTGCTTTACCAAATTGATCCGGCGCCTTACAAGGCTACGCTCGACAGCGCGGAAGCGACCCTGATGCAGGCGCAATTGCTGGTGCAACGTTACAAACCGCTGGTGGGCATCAATGCCGTGAGCAAGCAGAATTACGACAATGCCGTGGCGGCAGCGGCCCAGGCCAAAGCCGCGCAGGAAATCGCAGCGATCAATCTCGGTTATTGCACTGTCACCGCGCCGATTTCCGGGCGCATCGGGCCGGCGCTCGTCACCGAAGGCGCGCTGGTCAGCCAGGTAGCGGCAACCGAAATGGCGGTGATTCAGCAAATGGACCCGATTTATTTTGATTTGAGCGAATCGAGCACCGAAGCCTTGAAATTGCGCCAGGAAATGGAGGCCGGCCAATTGAAAAGCCTGGCCCCCGGCACGGCGAAGGTGACGTTGACACTGCCCGATGGCACGGTTTATCCGCATCCGGGCAAACTGTTGTTCTCGGACATCACCGTGGACCCAACCAGCGGCATGATTACGTTGCGGGCGGAATTTCCCAATCCGAACGAGTTGCTGCTGCCGGGCATGTTTGCCATGGGCCGGTTGGAACAGGCAGTCGCGCCGCAAACGCTGCTCGTGCCCCAGCCCGCTGTGATCATCGGTCCCGACGGCGCGGCGTCCGTGATGCTCGTAACGGCGACAAATTCCGTAATACCGCAGCCGATTCAGATCGGCTCTGCGGTCGGAAGCGATTGGGTGGTGAAAAGTGGGTTGAAGGCAGGCGACCGGGTGATTGTGGACGGATTGCAGAAGGTGCAGCCCGGAATGCCGGTGAAACCAGTGCCAGCCCGGGTCATTGAGGAGAATCCTTTCGCTCCGGCAACAGGGAAGTAAAAGGGATTGCGCCATGCCGAGATTTTTCATTGACCGCCCGATTTTTGCCTGGGTCATTGCCCTGTTCATCATGCTGGCAGGAGTGATGGCCATCTTCCACCTGCCCGTTGCGGAATATCCCAGCGTCGCGCCGCCGTCTATTTCCATTACCGCCACCTATGCCGGTGCGTCGGCAGAAACGGTGCAGGACACGGTGACAACCGTGATTGAGCAGCAGATGAACGGTTTGGACCACCTGCTCTACATGTCCTCGAGCAGCAGTTCCTCCGGGCAATCCCAAGTAACCCTGTATTTTGAACCCGGAACCGATCCCGACATCGCGCAGGTGCAGGTTCAAAACAAACTGCAACTGGCCCTCCCCAATCTGCCAGCCATCGTTCAGCAACAAGGCATCGTCGTCAATAAATCCACCCACAACTTTTTGATGTTTTTCGCCTTGTCGTCCACCAACAAGGCCGAAGATGCCATCGCTCTCGGTAATTACATTGCGTCCAGCGTATTGGACCCCATCAGCCGCGTAAACGGCGTCGGCGAAGCGGATTTGTTCGGCACCCAATACTCCATGCGCATCTGGCTCAATCCGCAAGAGCTGGAGGATTACGGCCTGACGGCCAGCGACATCATCGCCGCCGTGCAAGCTCAAAACGCGCAGGTACCCGTGGGTCAGCTCGGCATGCTGCCATCCGTTAAAGGCCAGGAACTCAACGTGACCTTGCAGGGCCAAACCACTCTGACCACGGCCAAACAATTCGGCGACATCCTGCTGCGGGTGAATCCAGACGGTTCGCGAGTATATTTGCATGATGTGGCAAAAGTTGAACTCGCTGGCGAAACCTACGCCTTCCAAGCTCGCGTAAATGGCCGCCCCGCCGCCGCCATCGGCATCCGCCTGGCGCCGGGTGCCAACGCCCTGGCGACGGCCGATGCCGTCCGCGCCAAAGTTCAGCAGCTGGGCCAATTCTTTCCGGCAGGTGTGACGGTGGATTTTCCATACGATTCGACGGAGTTCATCCGGGCCTCTATCCAGGAAGTCGTCAAGACGCTGATCGAGGCGGTCATCATGGTTTTCCTCATCATCTACTTTTTCCTTCAGAATCTTCGGACGGCGTTCATTCCCACCATCGTCGTACCGGTCGCCTTAATGGGCGCATTTGCCATGATGTACGTGTTGGGATTTTCCATCAATGTGCTGACGTTGTTCGGCCTGGTGCTGGCCATCGGCGTGTTGGTGGACGATGCCATTGTGGTGACCGAAAACGTCGAACGCATCATGAACGAGGAAGGATTGTCGCCACGCGACGCGACGCGCAAGGCGATGAAACAAATCACCGGTGCGCTGATTGCCATTTCGCTGGTCTTGACGGCGGTGTTCGTTCCAATGGCGTTTTTCGGCGGCTCGGTCGGCGCGATTTACAAACAATTCTCGCTCTCGTTGGTGGCGTGCATGGGCTTCTCCATCTTTCTGGCCATGTCGCTCACGCCGGCGTTGTGCGCGCATATGTTGCCGCCGGTGGAAAAGGGCCATCATTTTGAAAAGAGAGGATTCTGGGGCTGGTGGAACCGCAGTTTCGCCGCAACCACCCACCGGTACGAAGGCTGGGTAGGACGCACTCTGGGCCGAACGGGGCGCTACTTGTTGCTTTACCTGGGAATCGTGGCAGTCGTTGGCTGGCTCTTTGTGCATCTTCCGTCGGCGTTTTTGCCGTCCGAAGACCAGGGCTATTTCATCAATAGCATCACGCTGCCGGTCGGCGCGACCCAGCAACGCACCTTGGCTGTGCTCAAGCAGATGGAGCGTTATTATTTCAGCCAGTCGGAAGTGAAGGACGTCATTGACGTGGCCGGATTCAGCTTCAACGGCCAGGGCCAAAACGCCGCCGTGGCGTTTGTTCACCTGAAACCATGGGGCGAACGGCCCGGCGCGCAACATTCGGTGCAGGCCATCATTGGCCGCGCATTCATGTATTTTAGCGGGATCCCTGACGCTATCATTTACCCGATCAATCCGCCGCCGATTCCTGAGTTGGGCGTGCAGGCAGGATTCGACATGGAATTGGAAGACCAGGGCGGCCTCAGCCACGCGCAGCTGATGCAGGCGCGCGACGAACTGGTCGCGATGGCGGCGACGAATTCCACCATCACGCAACTGCGCTTGCAAGGCTTGGAGGATACCCCCGAGTTAAAAGTGGACGTGGACAAAACCAAAGCCTCCGCGCTGGGCGTTTCGTTGGCGGACCTGGACACGACGCTCACGACCTGCTTCGGGTCGCTCTACATCAACAACTTTGTCAACGGCAACCGCGTGCAGCGGGTGATCGCGCAATTGGACGCGCCCTACCGGATGCTTCCCCAGGACCTTGGGAAAGTTTTTGTGCGCGGCAGCAGCGGGAGCATGGTGCCGCTGGCCGAGTTGGTGACGACCCATTGGATTTATGGCTCGCCGGCTTTGCAGCATTACAACGGTTTTCCTGCGCTCGAAATGGTTGGCGCCGCGCCGCCGGGCAAAAGCATCGGTGAAGCGATGGACGCCATGGAAGCACTGGTCAAAAAATTGCCCAAGGGCATCGGTTATGAATGGACCGGCCAGTCGTACGAGGAAAGGTTGTCTGCCAAACAGGCACCGTTGCTGCTGGGGCTTTCGATCCTGGTCGTGTTTCTGGCCCTGTCGGCCCTTTACGAAAACTGGTCCATCCCACTGGCGGTCATTTTCGTCGTGCCGCTGGGTGTGCTCGGCGCATTGCTCGGCGCTCTACTGCGTGGCCTGCCCAACGATGTGTTTTTCAAAGTCGGCCTGCTGGTCATCATCGGTTTGTCCGCCAAGAACGCCATCTTGATCGTGGAATTCGCGAAAGACCTTCAAGCTCAGGGTCACGAACTGATTGAAGCGACACTTACCGCCGTCCGGCTCCGGCTGCGCCCAATCCTAATGACGTCGCTGGCATTCATCCTGGGCGTGACGCCGATGGCTATCAGCACCGGCGCCGGCGCGGTCAGCCGGCACGACATGGGAACGGGCGTGATTGGCGGCATGATTTCGGCAACTATTTTGGCGGTCTTCTTTGTGCCGGTGTTTTACGTGGTTATCCGCCGGACTTTCAAAGGCAAAATCTCGCCTTCGCCTGTGTCGTCCCAATCTGCCGGTCCGAACGATGCCGGCAACAATAATCAGATAAAGCCATGAGCAAATATCTTTCGTCCATCGTCGCTCTGTTCATTTTGGCTCTGGCTGGTTGCACGCTCGCGCCGAGATACCACCGTCCAACCGCAGCCATTTCTCCAGCCTGGCCCAAGGTACCGGGACACCGTGAAACCCCGACCGAAGCTGCGGCCGTTCCGGCAGCGGACATCGGCTGGCGCGAGTTTTTCCGCGACCCGCGTTTGCAACAACTCATTGAACTGGCGCTCACCAACAACCTCAACCTGCGTGAGGCCATGTTGAACGTCGAACAAACGCGCGCCCTTTACCGCGTTCAGCGGAATGAGTTGGTTCCCACGGTTGACATCAACGCCAATGGCACGCGCCAGCGCAGCCCCTTCGGATTCGGAGGCAAAGGCAATGGGTTCACCTACAGTCAATATAATGTGAACCTCGGAGTGGCCGCCTATGAACTGGACCTGTTCGGCAAGGTGCGCAGCCTGAAAAAGCAGGCGTTGGAAACTTACTTCGCGACCGAAGAAGCGCAGAAAAGTGCCCGAATCGCGTTGGTGGCCCAGGTCGCCGGGGCGTACCTGACCGAACGCGAAGCGACCGAACAACTCGCCGTGGCGCGGCAATCTTTGAAAGCGGCCCGACAAACTTACGAACTGACTAAACGCAGCTACGAAGCGGGCGTCCTTTCCCAACTCGATTTGAATGCCGCCGACATGCAGTTGCAGACGGCGCGTGTCACGGTGGCCGCTTACGAACAGCAACTGGCCCAGGCCCGGGACAATCTGGTGCTTCTGGTGGGCCGTCCGTTGCCGGATGACCTTCCCGCGCCCCGCCCGTTCAATCCACAGATTTGTTTGTCCGACATTCCGGCGGGACTGCCGTCCGATCTCATTGCGCGCCGTCCGGACATTCTGGAAGCCGAACATCAACTCAAGGCCGCCAACGCCAACATCGGCGCCGCCCGGGCCGCGTTCTTCCCCACCATTACGCTCACCGGCCAAGGAGGCACCGAAAGCACCACGCTGGAAGGTTTGTTCGCCCCCGGCTCACAAGCCTGGAGTTTTTCGCCGCAAATTGTCTGGCCCATTTTTGCCGCGGGTACCGCGTGGAACGAGTTGAAGGCCATTGAAGCCGCCGAACGTATTGAAGTTGCGAACTACCAGAACGCCATTCAAACCGCCTTCCGGGAAGTCGCCGATGACCTGGCAGCGCGGGCCACCGTCCAGACGCAACTCGCGGCCAACCGGGCATCGTTCAAGGCTGAAGAGCAAAATTACCGCCTGACCCAGGCGAGCTTCCAGAATGGCGTGGCCAGCTCCCTCGACGTGCTCGCCGCCCAGCAAGCTAGCGATAGCGCGCGGCAAAACCTAATCCAATCCCAATACTCGCGGCTGTTCAGTTTGATCAATCTTTACCAAGCCCTCGGCGGCGGCTGGAACGAACACACCGTTCAGCAATAATGGCGACGTAAAGCTCTCCGGGCTTCTGAATTACTGGTAGCGAATTTTTCTTTTGCAATCGCGACGGGTAGGAATCGCGTCGTAAGCCGTTTTGGTGACGACGAATCCTGCTTAAATCCGGATTTCAGTCGAGTTGGAATCAATTTGTGTTACATTGTGGACACCAATCATATTCATGAGACGAAGTATTACCCTTGTTTCCATCTGGCTGGCATCGGTTGGATTGGTTCACGCCGTCAATCCCGCGTTGCCAAACATTCCGACAAACGTCTTCAACATCACGGATTACGGGGCCATCGGCGACGGGGTTAAGGATAGCACGACCAATATTCAAAACACCATCAACGCGGCGAATGCGGCGGGCGGCGGCATCGTTGAAATTCCGGCGGGCACATTTTTGAGCG
>Ga0335077_10003281_pt1 | contig 19493 bp, 15 predicted proteins | sample Lox_Sample_31_FD_207151 | JGI IMG/M metagenome (GOLD analysis project Ga0335077, IMG submission 207151) | Soil microbial communities from Loxahatchee National Wildlife Refuge, Florida, United States - Lox_Sample_3.1 | ecosystem: Environmental > Terrestrial > Soil > Wetlands | place: USA...
CAGGTATCGTGGGCTGAGTTGTCGGTTGGAAAATCCGCCCGGCAGGCCCTTGCCCCATCGCGGAAAATCCCTTGACAGCGCGAAGCCGACAAGCTCCACTTTCCTCAATCAAAAGAGAATGCGAAGGTATATAAAAAGCAGGGCATGAACAACCGAGACGATTTCGCTGAAAAGACAAAGAAGGCCCTAGCCATGCGTGCAAGCTGGCATTGTTCCTTCACCGGATGCGGAAAGCCCACCGTCGGGCCGAGTGAGGAATCCTCGGAAGCGGTAACGATGATCGGCAAAGCCGCGCATATTTGCGGCGCTGCGCCGGGTCCGGGAAGCCGACGCTACGACCCTTCCATGACGGCAGAGGAGCGCACGAGCATCGACAACGCTATTTGGCTTTGCGCCGACCACGCTGACCTGATTGACCGGGACGAGATAACTTATTCGATCCAGGTGCTCCGGGCGATGAAACGTGAGCATCACGCGTCCTGCGCCAAGGGGGTTCGCCTTGGAAAAAGCCATGATTTGGGTGCCGGGCTTCTAGCTATTGGTCCCGACATCATTTGCACAGGCGATATCCAGAACGTCTCAGCGGCTAGTTGGACGCTACACCTGAAGCACTTCGTAGCGGGCGACGTTCATGACTTGGTTTCTTTCATCGACGGGTTCGCAACGGCGGAGCAGGACGACCGATACTTACTCTCAAACGAACTCGGGGATGGACGGGTACTCTTACAGGCACCGAGCCTGACCAAGCAAAATGACGGGTACACTCTCCTCTGTCCCGTTGCGCCGAGCTACCCTCGCGTTGATGTGCAGGATCTCGGAAGCGATATGGCCCTTCATCCGAAGACCGGCGACTTATACCTCGACGATAAAGGAAACATTGCTCGGGTATCTGGACTGGAGTATCTGCCGCAAAAAGTTCAGTCCTTACTCTCGGTACAGCGGGGCGAAAGTATCTTCAATCCCACTTTCGGAATCCGGTTTTTCGAGTATTTCGAATCGTTCAAAGGATCGCCCTGGCTTGCACTGCTCTTGACCCTCGATGTTGTCCGGCAAGCAGCTATCCCCTATACGGATAGCCTTTTGAACAGGCAATATATCCCGCTTCGATGTGTCACCCGTGTCCACAGCTTTGAGCTACTGTCGGAAACTCCGGAGGACAATAGGTTGCCCGTGCGGGTCAACTTAGAAATTCAGGGCCTTGGGCCATGGCAGCGCGATTTATCAATTTACCTGCCTACGAAAGAGCAAATGGACAAACGTGCCCAGCAGCTTGCCGAGAGAGCCTCCGTACGCTCAGGTTGATTCGTATATGAAGGCTGGGTGGGCGCTAGATGAAGCCTCTGGGTGCGCTTGCCCTTCCCCGCCAGCGATCAACATTGAATCGCCCTGCGCAGCGAGGAATTACACAACGAACCCGCGATCTCCCACGTGACCGACACGTACTCGGCTTTGGGACACTTCTCAATTCGGATGATTGCGGGGGTACTCGGAACTACCTGCGGCGCAATAGCTTTTCGTCCCGAAGGCCTGCAACCATCCGAATTGGTTAGCCCTGCCGTTCAAGATAGAGCTGATTCGGCTTGCAGCGTTCTCCGTCGATTTGACGGGCGTCAAGTGGACTGGCAAGAACTTGACCGAAATCCGGGAGTGTGGCTTCCTGAAATTATGTCACTTCCTGACTCCCTCCCGTGGATGGAGAGCGTTGCCGCGAAAATGGTCAGGGCAAAGGAACACCTCGATACCCTCCATGCCGAAGCTGGCGTGTTCTTCGAAAGCACCAAGCGGAATTTCATTCTGAAGTCGAACGGACAGGAGGCGTGGATCGTCCACTACATTGAGGGTTCCATCCCGCCGATTCGCCTCGGCGTCCTCTTGGGCGAGTGCGTCTTCAACATCCGGTCGGCGCTCGATAACCTTGTTTGCGGCCTGATACGGACCGCAGATTCACACGCACCGTGCAAAGGTACCCAATTCCCCATTTGTTCCGCCGAGGAGCAGTGGGAAAAGAATTGGCAGAAGTACCTCAAGGGTGTTGAGCCAGCGGCGCAGAAAATGATCCGTGACCTTCAGCCGTGCTTCCGCATGTCCGCCGTGCCAGAGAATGACCCGTTGAGCATCTTGAATGTCCTCTGTAACAGCGACAAGCACCGCGCGGTGACTCTCACGCTGGCGTACAGTCACGACCTCACGGTCAGGGTGCATGCGAATGACGGGAAGGTCCATGTCTGGAGGGCGACGGAGCCGCTTTGTGCCGGGGATGTCCACACGATACCAATCAATCTTGACCCCGCGAGCATCCAGCCGAGCGCCCGCGTTGAAGCGAGCGGCACAGACATCTTGATAATCCGGGAAATTGGCCCGTGGGGACAGCGTCCGGTTTGGTCCGTCCTCACCGACTTATATGAATACACCAGGGATCGCGTGGTGATTCGGCTGAAGCCGTTCTTCGTCGCTTCGAATTCAAGCTCCCCATAGACGGGCGTAGAATGCTTAAAAGCGGGTCTCTCGCAAGTTCTGCCGCTGGCTCTTGTTACGCGTTCTTCGCGTTCGTTATGTGCTGAGTTAGTTCCTGTAATTGAGGCGTCGCACGCGGTAGCCGCTCAAGAAACTTTCTTGCCTCGTTCGGCGTGACGATATAGTCCATGGTCTCCCTGATCCACTCTATAGCCTGCTTCATCATCACGTCAGGAGACAGTTTACGTTTCCTCAAGCGGCGTTCCTCCTGGCGCTGTTCCCTGTCTAGCTGCTTTGAAATTTTGTTAAACAGAGCATCTTCCTTGACAATCGCCTTAACCATTGGACTCTGAATGAAGGCACGCTTCTGAACAAAATCGCCGGATCTCCAGTCACCGAGGTCAGCCTCTTCTATAACAATTCGAGACGTTAGCCAGAAGCACAATTCGGTTTCGTCCCTGAAACGAACATGGATGTACAAGTCGTGATCCTCGCCCTTGCCAATCTCGACCCGCTTCACCACCTTTCCTTTAAGACCGGGAAACTCCCGACCGCTGTCGATTTGCACCACCTGTTTCTTACCAGTTTTCCGATTAGCTTTCATATCGTCGTCTTCTATCAGCACCCATGCCTTTAGGTGCAAGAATTCCTAAATTGGTCGGGACACCGACCAGTGGAGTGGCCCTCAAAAGATCAGATTGAAGGAACTGGCCCGGCGCTCTTGGGAGTGTCGGGCCTGTTTCGCGTTTACGGTGGTAGGCTATTCACGCCCAGCTATGCCCATCGCTCCCAATCCGCGCCGTATTCGCTTCTACCTTAAGAATCTTGAAGACGCGCTTAATTCGTGGGAAATGATGCCTGCCACTCATTCCGCCCGGAACGCAGTGCTCTTGGCGCTGCTGTCGAAGGCCCTCTACGTGAGCAGAGCAATTTGCACGCTCGTAGAGAAGGGATTTCCGGCAGAAGCGTTCGCGATGTCGAGGACGATTTTCGATATTTTCTTTACCGTCCGGTATATCGGAAACAAAGATACGGAAGCGCGGGCAGAACAATTCGTGAAGTTTCACGCCAAAATCCGCGAACACTGGGCAACGAGCATCATTCCGAAGTTCTATCCGAACATACGGCCCGACCAGATTAAGCTTTCCCCCGATGTAATTGAAGCGGCGAAGCAGTTCAAGCACAAAGGGCATTGGACCGGAGAAGGAGGCCAGGCGAAGCTGATGGCACTAGAAGCCGACCCGGACGAACTAGACGCTACCGGGAATCCAGTCAAAGACGCGTTCGACTATGAGGCTCTTTACTATTGGACAAGCCAGTACGTCCATGTTTCAGTTGACGCTCTGGACGCCCACGCGACGGAAGCGGAGCAGGTCTTTAGGGTTCACAGCCGAAAGTGGGTTGACGAAAATCGTGGAAACGATGCGCTGTTCAACGTCGTGCTGGTTCTCTGCAAGATATTTGCGCGTGCGTGCAGGGCGATGAACGAAGAGCAGCCAGAAATTGTAGGAAAACTCTTCGCGGAGATTTCCAATTTCGTGCGGCAGACTCAAGCACAGCCCTCCAAACCACGAAAGACCCGCACCAAATCGAAGCGTTCAAGAGGCCGTTTGCGCCGACGTGCAGCTAAGAAGCGGTAGTCAAGGGAACAATTCCAAAGGGTTATGATGTCTGCGCAACACTACAACCCAAGGCACGACCTGTTCGGGAAACCGGATAGGTCGCTTTTCGTGTTTCGCCACGGGCTAGACTGTGCCCATTATTTATGGAGAAAAACACCAAACTCTCACTGGTGGCGTTGGGCGCAGCCGCTGTCGTTGCATGGATTCTTTCTAGAAGACGAAGGAGAAAGATGTCTAAGCTTCCCGTTTCCGTTGGCGACGCAGCAGCCCAGCAACGCTTCATAGCTGCGCACAAAGCATTCTTGTTGGAGTTTCCCGACCTGCAACGCGCGTTGGAAACAGTGTTTACAGTAGCGCAGAGAAAAATTAGCGAGAGTGCCCCTGCAATCGGCGCTCCGCGAACTGATGAGGATGACGCCAAAGCAACTGTCTATTCACTGGAACGCGCCGCCTATGACGACTTCGCGGAATTGCTCAATCTCGCGGGCAACGGCATGGGTTTAGGCGCTACGAAAGTCGTGAGGAGTATCTACGAGCGTTTTGTTACGGCGATGTATATAGCCAAGAACCCACCTGAAGCCAAAATATTTATAGATCACGGCAAAATCGAAAGAGGCAAGCTCATCAACAGATGGAAGGAAGTAGCGCCTGAACGTTTGGCAGAAGATTTCACCGAAGAAGAACTTGCGCAAATACAGAGAGACTTCAAGGATGCCAAGGCGCGGCAGAAGGAAGAGCGTTGCAGCAAATGCGACCAGCCTAAGACTCAGAACGAATGGACCCGAATCGATTTATCTCGAATGGCAAAAGAAGTAGATGAATCAGCATATAAAGCTTACGCGAGTTGCTATTTGCATCCAACGTATCTGACACACGCGACTGCAACGGGGCTGGATGCTCGGGTTCGGATCACCGATGGCGGACCAGAATACAAAGTGCTCTCCGAACCGGAAGCTCACAAAGCTTTGCAGAAAGGACACTATTTGATTCTAGGCGTACTCAGCCATCTCAACACGTATTTGAAACTCGGACAGGATGCAGAAGTAGCAAAGCGTTTTGCGGCATTCAACGCCCTTTGGTCGGAAGATGCTGATTAAAGATAGGCAGCTGGGTGCATAGCCGCGAGGTCGTGACATTAGATATGAACACACTGAATGAGTTAGTCTCAGAAGCGATCAGCGATTTTGGGAATGTTACAGCTCTGGCTCGCGCACCGTTCACGACCGATGCGATACACGTCGAGATCATGCCGAAACCGCACCAGGCACCAACCACTCTCCCGATTGGTCGAATGGCTGTCTATGCGTTTTTCCTGAATGGGCAGGCACTCAAAGTTGGCAAGGTCGGTCCCAACAGTGCCGCGCGATACACGTCTCAGCACTACAATGCGGCAGGCGCAAAGAGCTGTCTCGCCAAATCGATTTTGGCTAACGCGCCAAAAGTCGGCGCTGTAGGTGTCGATGCCGCTTTTGTCGGGGATTGGATCAAAACAAACACAGACCGCGTGAACTTGCTGCTATCAACAACTCTAGGTCTCCCGGTGTTGTCCCTTTTGGAGTCCTTTCTGCACGTTCGCTGGAAGCCCCTCTTTGAGGGGCGCTCGGACAGCGACTAAAGCAGCGGCCCACACTTCAATCCAAATCTGAACGAGGTCGGGGCGTCTTTACAATATGTCGGGAGTTGTGTATAATTCCCGACGTTTAGTAAAAGCTCTTATGTCCAATGACCGAATCGCCGACGTGGTGAGGCTCGTCAAAAGAGCGGGAATCCTACGTCCCAGAGACCTCAAGGGGCACGGCATCCCTCGGGTGTACCTCCGCATGGCCGTTGATGGGGGAGCGATCATGCGCGTAGGTCCCGGACTGTATGCCGCTCGCGGTGCGCGGCCAAGCGAGCATCACAGTCTTGCGCAAGCCTCGAAACGTGTTCCTCACGGCATCGTCTGTCTTCTTTCCGCCCTTCGATTTCACGACCTCACAACGCAGTCGCCCTTCCAAGTGTGGCTCGCAATCAGTGACAAAGCCCGGCTTCCGAAGATCGACAACCCTCCGCTGCGCATCGTCCGTTTTTCACAAAAAACACTCGCATACGGAGTTCAGGAACATCGCATTGAAGGAGTTCTTGTCCGCATTTTCTCACCCGCAAAGACAGTCGCCGATTGCTTCCGATACCGAAACAAGATCGGGCTCGACGTTGCGCTTGAAGCCCTTCGCGAATGCAGGCGCAAGCGCCGCGCGAGTTCGGATGACATCTGGCGCGCCGCCAAAGTGTGTCGCGTGGCGAACGTAATGCGCCCCTATCTGGAGTCGCTTTCGTGACCCGAGAGAAACCCAGAAATCTCGCCGCCTCGGTCCGCCAACGATTGTTTAATCTCGCTCAAGAGAGACGCGAGGACTTCGGCTTGGTTCTGACCAAGTATGGTCTGGAACGTTTTCTCTATCGTCTGGCACAATCACAATATCGGGATCAATTCATCCTGAAAGGCGCGCTACTCTTTGAGCTTTGGACGCATCGCCCCTATCGCCCAACCCGCGACCTGGACCTCGAAGGGCAGGGCGACAACAGTATTGCTCGAATCAAACGCCTGTTTTCCGAAATCATGACCCAAGCGGTTGATGACGACGGCCTCGTTTTCGACCTGAAATCTCTTCGCGTAGCGAGGATCAAAGAGGAGCAAGAATACGAAGGCCTTCGCGTCAATCTTGTGGCTCGCCTAGAGCGAGCAAGAATTCACATGCAAGTCGATGTCGGATTCGGCGACGTGATCGTGCCTCCACCAAAAGAGATTCAATACCCGGCTCTGCTGAATTTCCCAAGACCCCACCTACGAGCATACCCACGTGAAGCTGTGGTTGCAGAAAAGCTCGAAGCTCTCGTGAAATTGGGCATGGCCAACACGAGGATGAAGGACTTCTACGACCTGTGGAAGCTCTCGCACGATTTCGATTTTGACGGCGCTCTATTGACCGATGCAATCAAGTCAACATTCAAACGAAGAGGAACTGACGTGCCATCAGACATACCCCTGGCCCTAACGGACGAGTTCTCGCGCGACTCGCAAAAAGCCAAACAATGGCAGGCGTTCCTCAAAAAGAGCGGTCTTGACCACGACCAAGCAGCCCTTCATACGGTGGCCGCCGACCTCACAAGATTCCTCATTTCCCCGCTACGAGCGGTACATGATTTCCAGAAATTCCGACTGATTTGGCCCAAAGGCGGCCCGTGGTCTCCCGCGAACACACCGGGCATAACCATGCGTCATGAAGGCATTCGGCCACTCTAGCGGGCGACGGTTGGCAAGACCCTATCCATCAAAGTCTGCTTTGCAGAATTGTCCGAATAATTTATCGCTCACGAATCTTGAGAACCCTTTGTCGTAACATGCCCACCTTGTCTTCTTAGACTTCAACGTCGGCACGGCGGAAACGAACCTCCTGCTGATCGCACGAGCGTCCCCTCTACTCACAATTGCCCAATGGCTATCGCTAGGAGTATTTCGGAGAAGACCCATCACATCTTCGTCACGCCCGCTGAAACCGATTACTAAGAAATGTTGGCAACTCTGAACGAATGTTCTCGCTCGCATCGCATGGCTCTCGGGACACACAAAGTTTTTCGGCTTATCAGTTGGCACGACGACTTGCGGATAGAGATACCCGCGTGGCACTCCCCCAGGAATATAGAAGTCGCCCGAGTGCCTGTTCCACATCACCAACCTAAGCTCTGGGGAAAACACAGGCATCTCTTGGAGCTGGGATGGAAAGAACCAACCTGAACTGTCGCTTGGACAGTTTTCCAAAATTCTGGCCCAATTCACTGAGCCGTGTAGCTTCACATACCGCCATTTCTTTGCTGAGGGCACGTAGGAATCAAGATTCAAGAATTGCTGATGTTCGTAGTTCTCTAATGCATCTTCAAGGAAAAGATCGTAGTTCAGGTTTATGAACATGACCTCTTCGAAGCTCGATTCCAGAATTCGCCGCACGAGCGTGTCGAATTTCGAGCTGCCCTGCATATAGTCCAAACTGATGGACCAAAACAGTTCTCGAAGATATACAGGAAGCAGGAGCGGCCAGAACTTCTGATGGCGTGCCGCTGATTCCAATAGTGTCCGAAATATCTGTTCAAAATTGCCATTCTCGGAGAGCTGGGTCCGAAGTTCGTCTAACCGTGCCGTTATCGCTGGATAGCGATTGAGAATCCCATCGAACCTTCGCGCAAAGATGTCTTTCGCCAACGGTGGACGGTAGTCATCGTTTACTTGGGCTGCGGTGTTCTTGTCGCCACAATCGTGCGAAGCACCGGCTCCCAAAATGATCGTAAGCTGCTTTCCAGTTGCCGTCGGCATATTGATCCCCGATAGCACTCCCCGACCCCAACAACCTCTTTAGCTGAATTTCATGTTGTCGAGAGCGTCGAACATCACACTCCGTGCGTTAAATTTCTCTGATTCTGCGATCAATGCGATGAATGATGTCCACGCACAGCGCATAAACTCCTCAATGAGTTCTGATTCGTTGATTGTCTCCCCGTGATGCAAGAAGGAGGAGCGAAGCCTATAAACCTCTTCCACGACTTGCGCGACTCGTCTTCTCTCTTCGGCTGTCTTTCGGGTGAGAAAAGCGAGGCGTTCGCCAATGTTTTTTTGAACGGGTTCGGTCGCATTTTTCAAGAGCATCGATTCTAGTGCGGCGAAGATGTAGACGAGACGCTCTGTTACTACAGTACTTAGGGAGCTTTTCGAGTAAAGCAGCAGTGCATTCAACAAGCAGGTATCGTAATCGGACTTTTTCTCCTTCTCCCAAAGCGCTCCGACCTTGTCGAGTCCGCTGCCTTTCAGAAACTGAATATGGCCTCTGTCCAAAACCCACGGAGCTGCTCCTTGGTCTAATAATCCTCGTTGGCGCCCCCGTATGCGTCCGCTCTCTAACACCAGTGCCGTTGTGGTTTGAATGTCTTCCTGCCCGAGCAGGGTCGCGTATGATCGGGTACCAAGCGTTCCATGAGCTGGATGGAAGAAGTTCAGCAGCCCTATCGCGCTTTCCGCGCGCTCCAGCGCAAGTTGATAACCCCGGTCAGGTTCTGCATAGATTGTGAAGGTTGCGGCCAAAGTGCCTTGCATTTGCTTCCGGTCTGCTCTAAATTTTTCGTCAATCCGCGGGTCACTTTCTGTAACGATAGACCGGAAGTGCTGTTCCCATTCTTCTAGCATCGTCGGTGTTATCGTTCGGAAAGAGCACGAGCCAACCCCAAAGTCCTCTTCTGCATGTACCTTGTAGATCGGGACCCAAATCTCCAGCTCTCTCAGCAGTTGCGAACACTCGTCTATGACGTATTCACAAAGGGAGCTGGTCGTCTCCTGACGATATTTCTTGCCGACCCATTCAAACGCGGCCTTGAGCACACACTTCTGACTCACCGTGTCCCGGAACGATTGTGTTCTCTGAATCTTGTCGGCCACACTCTTCAACTTCTGAAAGCCTTCTCCTACAAGGCCAACTTGCTGTCCGTTGTGTCTGAATAACCTCCCTACCTCGTTTCCACCTCCGTCGACGATGCCAACTTCGATTTCGCCGATAACGTCACGCTCTGGAATATTCCCTGACACAAATACGTTCGGCTGAAAGCCTTTCGCCACGTCTTTGTTCCGTGATACCGGGCAGACTTCGGCAATCAGCAACTCCGACTCCGCGTTGAAAGACACTACCGCGTCAGGATGTAGTTGTAGGTGTTTTGATTGCGTCATTCTTCTCACAATATCACGGTAAGAGTGTCCGAATCAGAGTTGTCCAAACCTCGGGGGTTTCTCTGGGACGCGATAAAGCCCAGTGAACCCGTTGCCATCCGGCCTGGGCCGCCAACGCGCCCGCTTAGTGCCTTCACGTTGTTTACCCTTTGCTTGGTGCCTACTGTTCTCCCCGCTCCGAGATTGCCACGTCCCGGCGTTTGATTCATCCGCCTCCGGTCTCCACTAGCACTTTTCTCGCCAGCAAAACTCGCTGTCACTCACGCGTGCGGCTCGTTCCGACCTGGACGCGCCAATCTCTCCGCTTCTATCCCCTGTTTCGCGTCCTTGCTCCCCCGGCTGTGGGTGAGGGGAGCAAGGACTCCCCGAAACAGGAGGACCGGAAAAATGAAAGTCGAACAAGCAAAACAGATCGCAGGCAACGCAATCGAGCAACTTCGGCAGGCCCTCCAAGCGGGCCACAGTGAGCGGCTCAAGGAATATCTCGCAGCGATGGCGCGCTTCCGGCGCTATTCGTGGCACAACGTAATGCTCATCGCCTCGCAGAAGCCGAACGCGACGCACGTAGCAGGTTTTCACGCTTGGCACAAGCTGGGCCGCTTCGTGAAGAAGGGCGAGAAGGGCATTCTGATTCTTGCCCCGATCATTCGGAAGAAAGTCGAGAACAGAGGCGCGGCGGAGGCGGACGAATCCTCGACGGCTGTTGGATTCCGCGCGGCCCACGTGTTCGATATCACGCAAACGGACGGCCAGCCCCTGCCGGAGATCGGCAGCGTCAACGGCGACCCGCGCGAGTATCGCGAGCGGCTTGCGAAATTCGTTGCCGACCAGAGCATCGCACTCGAATACTCGGACGAGATCGCGCCGGCACTTGGTACTTCGGCAGGCGGCAAGATCACGTTGCTGCCCGGCCAGTCTGCGGCTGAGGAATTTGCCACGCTGTCTCACGAACTCGCGCACGAGCTTATGCATCGAGACGAGCGCCGCAGTAGCACGACAAAGCGTATCCGCGAGACCGAAGCCGAGGCCGTAGCATTCGTCGTGTGCAGCTCAATCCGCCTCGAAACCGGCTCTGCCGCGCAAGACTACATCGGCTTGTATGGCGGCGACGCGAAGCTCCTCGGCGAAAGCCTCGAATATATCCAGCGAACTGCAACACAAATTCTCAATGCTATCGGCGCGGACGGAATATCCGTGCCGCCCGCCTAATCGTAGCGGATCGCTTGGTATATCGGCTAAAATCACGAAGCGACCTGGGACACATTACGAACGCCAACGGACACAATGACACTCTTTGACCCTGATGCTGAAAGCATTGGTTTGCGCGCAATGCAATACGCCGAACCAATTTTCAATTATTACAACCGAAGCACGCGCGCGAGTGTGATTCGGATCAGAGAACTTCTCGAAGATTGGTTTGCGGCGTACCCCAACGAGGCAAGCGAGGACCTCCGTCAGAGATTCCGCTCACCGATTGCTGGACAACATCGGGGAGCGTTTTTTGAACTTTACCTACATCGCCTGGTGACACGAGTGGGTTACGTCGTCGAGATTCACCCGGAAATTGAAGATGAAGATACGCATCCCGATTTCGAGCTCCTCAAAAACGGAATGAGGCAGTTTTATCTTGAAGCGACAATCACGGCTGATTCGAAGGAGAAAATTGCGCAACAGCAGAGAGCCGATCAGGTTTATGACGCTTTGAATCGGCTGCGCTCGCCGGATTTTTTTCTCACCATTCGGGTACGCGGCGCGCCTGCAACTCCGCCTCCGGGCGCTCGTTTGCGCTCTCGACTTGAGCGTTGGCTCGAAGGTATGAACTGGGACGAAATCGCGCAACTTTGCGAACGGGGTGGCTTCGATGCCCTGCCTACATTTCCATGGGAACACGATGGCTGGAGTTTGCTAATTCAGCCCTGGCCAAAGGCACCCGAGCAGCGAGGTTCGCAAGACATCCGGCCTGTCGCACTCACGATGCCGACGACGGTTCGCCAGCTTACATTAAACGAGGACATAAGGAACGCAGTTGAGGTTAAGAACAAATATGGAGAACTTGAAGTTCCTCTTGTTGTAGCTATCAACGTAACAGACGAATTTCGCCCCGACAAAACTGACGTGATGAATGGGCTTCTCGGCCAGGAAACCGTAATCTTCGGTCCTGGCCCCGCAAGACCAGGTCCCCGAAATCCTGACGGCGCGTGGTATGGACCAAGAGGCGCGCGCAACACAACCGTAAGCGCTGTTCTCGTCTTTCCTGGACTCACTGCGTGGAATATGGGACAGACGATTCCCTGGCTCGTTCATAATCCGTGGGCGCGCGTTGGACTGCCCAGCGATGCGCTCCCTTTTCCCCAATACGTCGCAAATCATGAAGATCACACGATGGTCGACAAACCGGGTGTACCGCCCTATTCCTTCCTTCATCTTCAGCAACCGTGGCCCCCTGAAGACTAAGCCGCCGCAATAGCGTCGGTTGGCCTCAAACCTCAGCCTATTTAACTGACGCGGTACATTTTTCTTTTCTGCGGCGCTGTTCCGCGGGCATGTCTTCGGGGCAATTCCTGTGCCTGGCAGCGCAGATTCTATTCGCAAACTGAATCGCGGCGGGAAAGAAGCAGGAGGCACTCCCTCCCGGCTCCGACGCGCCGCACGACTCGCAGCCCGCCGTTGCGCAGGATACCCCGTTCTAGCAGCCTACGCATGACCGGGGCCTCGTACAGCGTCGAGGCCCCGGATTTCGTTCTTGCTGGAAATCAAACCGGGCGCAGAAGACAATGAATTGACCTTACTTGGAGAACTGCATGACTACGGTCAAAAGGCTGGAACAATTTCTCGAACGTGACCCGACGAATGAGTTTTTTTCGGCCCTCACGCTCGAACATCTGTATGAATTCGTTTCGCAATATTGCGCCCTACACGAGGGCGTGCCGGAGGATATTCGCGACTACGTCCACGTGATTGTAACTCTCTATCTCTACGGCTGGCTTTACTACCCCTTCTACACTTTGGCGTCCGAGCGCAGCTTCTTTGCTGTCGAAATGGCGCTCAGGAAGCGCCTTCCACCCCAGCAATTGGACAAGAAAGGCCGAGACCGAAGGAGCCTTGGAGATTTGCTACGGGAAGCCAAAGACGCCGGACTGTTGCGCGACGAGGGGTTTCCGAGCTTGGAAAATCGGCGCGCGAATGCGGAGGAGCTAAACCAACACATGGCGGAAATTCTCGGTCGAGAGCCGGAGCCTCAGCCGGAAGTTCCTTATGTGGACGTACTGATTGGGACCTCCCCTTGGCTTAGGAACCACTTTGCCCACCCAAACATGCAAACCATACTGACGCCGGGCCAAGCTCTTGATGGCCTGATTCTGGCAGCCGAGATCATCAATCAACTTTGGCCTATTCCGCGTGCGGAGTCGTCCGACGGGAGCGATTCCGCACCAGCGCGTACATAACCGAGACCCCATGAGACCGAACATGAGCAATCCCATAGTTAGGAAAATCAGGCGGACTCGCCACAACTCATAGCTATTCGTATCCTTCTCGGAATACAATCTGCGGCGAGTACCTGAGGGGTAAAGGCCAGATGGCGCGAGGAAAAGGGAAAAACGGCGGCAACGCACACTCGAAGAAGCGGGCGATTGACCGTTACGAACATACCGACAAAAAGCGCATCAATAATCCGCCAGTTGGTTTGGTGACGCCGGAAACTGATCCTCTGCTCCCAACGCACAAGGTTTACGACTATATCCGGCCAGTTCCGACTGTGAAGCCCGGCAAGGATTTGGACTACGACCCGCATCTTGACCCGCAACTCGTTTGGGCCGGGAAGAAGGAGCACATCTCATTCGAAGTGCCCACCGTTTCGCTGCACGTCCACGAAACGATTGACCCCCGCACGATCATCGAGGCCGTCCGCAAGCGCAACGGAAACGGCCAGCCCGTGCAACCGTCGCTTTTCGAGCGCCCGGAAGAGAGGATGCCGCTCCGCGACGCCATTGAGTTCTATCGCCACGCGCACGGCTGGTCGAATCGGCTGATTGCTGGCGATTCTCTCCTGGTAATGAACTCACTCCTCGAAAAGGAGGGAATGGCCGGGCAAGTACAGACGGTCTATATCGACCCGCCCTATGGCATCAAGTACGGCTCGAACTTCCAACCGTTTGTGAATAAGCGCGATGTCAGAGACGGCAAAGACGAAGACCTAACGCAAGAACCAGAGATGATTCAAGCCTTCCGCGATACGTGGGAACTTGGCATCCATTCCTACCTGACCTACTTGCGCGACCGATTATTGCTCGCCCGCGAACTTCTCCACGAATCCGGCTCCTGCTTTGTGCAGATTGGTGAGGAAAACGTCCACCATGTCCGCGAGACGCTTGACGAAGTTTTTGGGAAGAACCACTTTGTTTCGCTCATAACCGTTAGGAAGACAGCGACGCCCAGCAATCTACTCGATAGTGCTTTTTTCTACATCGTCTGGTATGCCAAAGAGATTTCGCGAGTAAAGTACCGTCCTCTATTTGCCGACCGACTGTGCGACGAATGGGCGCGCGGTACGCCAGGTGGCTCGTGGGGTGCCGAGATTGACGGCAAACGAAGGGCTCTCACACCTGCGGAAAAACGAAATACAAATATTCTGCCAAAGGGCGCAGATGTCTATTGCTTATCGAAATTGAATTCTGCGGGAGCTGCATCAACCGAGCAGGTTTTTGAGTTTGCCGGCCAGAAATTCACACCTGGGCCAGGAGCACATTGGAAGACCACTACTGAAGGCCTCCGCAAGCTCGTCGTAGCCCATAGGATCGAATTGCGTGAGCGGCCTTGGTTCGTTCGTTTCTACAGAGATTTTCCATTGCAGCGGATTTCAAACCTTTTCGAGGACACAGCCGGAAAGTCATCTGAGGCGATCTACGTGGTTCAAACGCAACCGGATGTAATCGCGCGCTGTATTCTGATGACGACTGATCCCGGCGATCTCGTTCTCGATCCGACTTGCGGTTCGGGCACAACAGCTTATGTCGCTGAACGGTGGGGACGAAGATGGATTACGTGTGACACGTCGCGCGTTGCAACAACGCTCGCCAAACAGCGCCTCATGGCCGCTGAGTTCGATTACTACGAGCTTGCTCACCCCGAAGAAGGTATCGGCAGCGGCTTCCGCTACAAAACCGTACCGCACGTCACGCTTAAATCCATTGCCAACAATCCTGAAATCCGCGAAGGAATAACGCGCGAACAGATTGATGCAGCCATCGCTCGGTACGCCGATCAAGAAACCCTCTACGACCAGCCGTACACAGATAGGAGCCGCGTCCGTGTGACTGGCCCCTTCACGGTCGAAGCGGTGCCCGCTCCAACCGTGCGCTCGCTCGAAGATATCGAAGATGACGCGACCGCAATTCGGACTCCATCCAGGAAAGCGCAGCAATCAATAGGCGATTTTCGCGATGCCCCGACGCCGCTGCTTGACGCATCCGTTGCCCGCAAGGGGGCGACGCTGCGCCACACTGAATGGCGCGATGAACTTCTCAAGACTGGACTACGGGGCAAAGGTGGGCATCACATTGATTTTTCGCGCGTCGAGCCGCTGGCCGGGACGCGCTGGTTGCACGCGGATGCGGAAACGAAAGGCACAAAGCCGGAGCGGGTCGTATTTTCCTTTGGCCCTGAATACAGTTTGCTGGAACAGCGGCAGGTTGAGTTGGCATGGGAGGAGGCGCGTACACTGAATCCTAAGCCCGCGATTCTTGTGTTCGCAGCATTTGAGTTTGATCCCGAAGCTGCCAAAGACATTGACAGCATGACAAAAGAAAAAGCCGGAATGACGTTCCTGACAGCGCAAATGAACGCCGATTTGCTCACCGAAGATTTGAAAAAGAAGCGCGCTTCGAATCAAAGCTTTTGGCTTGTGGGACGGCCTGACATCGAATTGCGGGAGATCGCAAAGGGAGACCACAAAGGCCAATACGAAGTCGAAGTGCGCGGCTTCGATTACTACGACACGCGGAGCGGCACTATTGAATCCGGCAACCCCTCCAAGATCGCCATGTGGCTGCTCGACACAGATTACGATGGCCGGAGCCTCTATCCTCGCCAGGTTTTCTTCCCGATGGCCGATGACGATGAAGGATGGGCCAAACTCGCGCGGAACCTTAAAGCGGAGATCGACTTGGAACTCATCGAGAAATATCGTGGGACCACCTCGCTGCCGTTCGAAGTAGGACCGCACAAGCGCGTCGCTGTGAAGGTGATTGACGACCGAGGAATCGAGAGTTTGAAAGTGGTGTCTCTTGGCTGAGACGGATTCAACCAATACTTTCGTGATCAACGAAAGACTTCGTCCGTATGACAGATATTGTTCTTGGTGTGCGGCCAAAATCCCGGCTGAAACGACAGCGATTGAGGTGCGACTGTCGAGCAAGCCACACAAGCATCCCAAGTTCTGCCGTGAAGATTGCTGGCGCAGTTGGGAATCCTTTTACTGGCAGCGAGTCGCTCTGGGGCGGATGGGACTTACCAAAAATAATTTCTTACGCGAGCAGCGAGCACTCAAACGCCAAAAACAAGCTCTAGGATATGGATGGTAAGGTGACCGCGCAAACCCAAGTCGGCTCTGCGACGATAGACAAGCTCATCATCAATTCCCCCTACGAAGAACCGCGCGAGCACTGGCGGTACGACCGCGAAACACGGCTATTCATACGCGAGCCGGAGCGCAGGAAAGCCGGATATGTCCGCGCATCTGAGAAATCGCGGGCGTTCGATGATCCCGGCGTTTTCATGGAACTGCCTCTGGTGAATCAAATTCGTCCCCGCGTGAAGGCTTGGTGCGAGGCCGACTATGCGGGTGCGAGCGGAATCAGCAAACGGCTCTTACAGCACTGGCGCGACACGGAGCAGCGCGACACAAACCGCCGATTTTTCTTTTGCCAGCTCGAAGCCATCAAAACGCTGATATGGCTGACCGAAGCTCCCGCATCGGAGCGAGTCGGGATTGAGGTTCCGAGCGATGGCGGGCCGTTCCCGAGGCTTTGCTGCAAAATGGCTACGGGTTCCGGCAAGACGATCCTGATGGCCATGCTGATTGCTTGGCAGGTACTCAACAAAGTCACTTATCCGCAGGACAAGCGTTTCTCGAAGAACGTTCTTCTCATCGCTCCGGGCCTTACAGTGAAGAATCGTTTGCAGGTGCTGATTCCAGGCACGCCGGGCAATTACTACACCGAATTTCAGATCATCCCGCCAGGACTCGAAGACAAAATCCGGCAAGGACAGACTTGCCGCACGCTCATTCGCAACTGGCACAAGCTCGATTGGGAAAGCGACGAACAGGTTGCGAAAAAGCGTAGCGTGGATAAGCGCGGGGCAAAAAGCGATGAGGCTTACGTCCGCGATGTATTGGGCGAGATGGCGTCTGCACAGAATCTAATTGTCATCAACGATGAAGCGCATCATGCGTGGCGCGTGCCGCCGAAGTCACGCGTTGCCGGTGTTTCAAAAGAGGAAGTAAACGAAGCGACCAAATGGATTGGGGGACTGGAGCGGATTCATAGAGCGCGCGGCATTCTTACGTGCTTCGATTTGACGGCTACGCCCTTTGCTCCTACCGGCAGGAAAAGCGGACAGGAAACGTTGTTTCATTGGATTGTTAGCGATTTTGGGTTGAATGATGCGATTGAATCGGGGTTAGTCAAAACTCCGCGTGTCGTGGTGCGAGACGACGGAAAACTCGACGCCAAATATAGGTCGCGCTTCTATCACATTTACAACGACCCGGAAGTGAAAACCGATGTCAATCGAAAGGCCGGGCCGCAGGCTCCCCTACCCGGTCTGGTAAGCAATGGCTACTACTTCCTCGGGAAAGATTGGCTGGAAGCCGCCAAGAAGTGGAAGAAGGAAAAGCAACCTACTCCGCCGGTAATGATTACCGTTGCGAACACGACGAACACAGCCGCGCGCGTGGAATTTGCATTCACGCATAAACGCATCAATATCGAAGAACTTTGCGATCCCGAAAAGATTCTCCACATCGACTCCAATGTATTGAAGCAGGCCGAAGAGGAAGATGAGCCGGTACAGCTTGGACTGAGCGGAGTCGGAGACGAAGCAGAAGAAGCAAATGGAAATGGCGACTTGAACAGCAGTCGGCCTGAAAAGAAACTCTCGAAAAAGGAAAAAGGGGAGTTGTTACGTCGCCAAGTGGACACCGTTGGCCTCGTCGGACAGCCGGGGCAAAAAATTCAGAACGTAATCTCAGTCGGAATGCTTTCTGAAGGTTGGGATGCCAAGACCGTCACGCACATCATGGGCCTTCGCGCGTTCACCTCGCAATTGCTTTGCGAGCAGGTGGTAGGGCGCGGGCTTAGGCGCACGTCCTACGAAATAGACGCGGAAAGCGGACTATTCCAACCGGAATACGTGAATATCTTTGGCGTTCCGTTCACGTTTCTGCCGCACGAAGGCGGCGGCGACGAGCCGCCTCCACCTCCACCAGCACCTAAGACGAGAATCGAGGCGTTGCCCGAACGCAAACGATACGAGATCACATGGCCCAACGTGGTACGCATTGACCATGAATACCGCCCGACGTTGACTCTGGACCTAGAAAAGGCGAAGTCGCTATTGCTCGATGCCTACGAGACTCCCACGTTGGCTCAGATGGCTCCAACGATTGATGGAAAGCCCGACCTGAGACAAATATCAGAGATCAGTCTGCGCGAGCTTGGAGAACGATTTCGCACGCAGAAGATCATATTTTCTACCGCAAGCGACATCTACGAGCAGATGAAAATGACTTGGAAGGGGAGTCGCGAGTATCTGCTTGCGCAAGTGATCCGCCTCGTCGAAAAGTACATTGAGAGCGACAAGCTGCGGATCGAGCCGTCCCTTTTCAATCGAGACCCTTTGCGCCGCAGGATCATAATCACACTCCACATGAGCACCATCGCCGAACACTTGAAGCAGGCGATTCACTTCGAGAACACAAAGGCGCTCGTTCCGATATTCGATACAGAGAGGCCCGTACGCGCGACGGGCGACATGCTGCCTTGGTACACGGGCAAGCCGTGTGAGCACGTTCAACACTCGCATATCAACATGTGCGTATTTGATAGCCGATGGGAAGCGAGCGAGGCTTTTGAGCTTGACCGCAGCCCACAGGTGGCCGCGTGGGTAAAGAACGATCACCTCGGATTCGAGATCACCTATTCATTCAGAGGCATCATTCGAAAGTTTCGGCCAGATTACATGGTTCGGTTCGCTGGCGGGAAAATACTGATTCTCGAAGTCAAAGGACAGGACAATCAGGAGCAGCAAACGAAGCGGGAGTTCCTGTCAGAGTGGGTGCGGGCCATTAACGCGCACGGCGGGCTTGGAATCTGGGCAGCAGATGTATCGCGGCACCCTACGGATATCCACGAAATCCTGGCGAGGCATTCCGCTTGATGAGCCACATTGGAGCTTACGTGGAGCTACTGGCAGATTGTTTGCTGACAGTACCGCATCGGCCACAAAGATAAGAGCATTCCCAACGCGCGAACTCGCGCGGGTAGGTCGAGTGATTGTGTCTCCAAAATCCGGCGAAGGCTCCCGCGAACGCGCACACCGCCAGAACTGTGAACACCGTCAACGGAACCGATGACACAGTTTGCGAATTTGTCACCACAGTGTTCGCGTAG